>Ga0163111_10003257_pt1 | contig 10446 bp, 10 predicted proteins | sample CRUFie1St18metaG_FD_109645 | JGI IMG/M metagenome (GOLD analysis project Ga0163111, IMG submission 109645) | Marine microbial communities from the Costa Rica Dome - CRUD Field 142mm St18 metaG | ecosystem: Environmental > Aquatic > Marine > Oceanic > Photic zone | place: Costa Rica: the Eastern... | reverse complement strand
TTCAAATTCCCTTACTCTAAAGATAAAATTTCTTGGGGTAATTTCATTCCTAAAAGCTTTTCCAATTTGTGCTATCCCAAATGGTAATTCTCGTGACGTAGTATCAATAATATTCTTGAAGTTAGTAAAAATGTTCTGAGCGGTCTCTGGTCTTAAATAAGCGAAATTATCTTTATTATCTATTGGCCCAAGTTTTGTTTTAAACATCAGATTAAACGGTCTCTCATCAGTTAAATCGGTAGATTGACATTTTGGGCACTTATTATCGATTATTTCATCAGCCCGCCATCTAGATTTACACTTCTTGCAATCAATCATAGGGTCAGTGAATGTGTTCTCGTGACCAGAATTTTTCAGGACATCCGGATGTGTTAATATAGCAGTATCTATACCTTCGATGTCATCCCTTTCATAAACCATAGATGACCACCATGATTGTTTAAGGTTATTTTTAAGTTCTACTCCCAGTGGACCATAATCATATAGACCTTGGAGGCCGCCATAGATTTCACTTGACTGAAATATAAACCCTCTCCGTTTACAAAGAGCAACAAGCTCATCCATGTTTTTAGCTGACAAATTAGACCTTTAGTGTTCGTTTCTTAATGTGATTATAGTCTTTTGAGGATATTTCTTCATGTATATATGCAATTTTGCTGAATATAAACATTAGTAGGCTATAGTAATTTTAATCTAGCCTAATGTTCAATTATAGTGCATAATACCAATATATGTGCACGTTATGCTCTAAAATAATGCAGTTATAGATGTTCTTTAGATGAAAATACAAGAAAACATAGTTTTACTACCATTTGGACCAAAGGATTGTTGGCATGAAACATGCAAGTTGTTATATGCAACAAACATAAATGAGGTAAGAAAATGAGTGTAGAAGACGTACTAAAAATTGTAAAAGAGAAAGAGGTTAAATTTATAGACTATAGATTTACGAATACGAGTGGTAAAGAACAACATGTCACAGTCACTGCATCAGAAGATGGTATAAAAACTGACTTCGCAGAAGGGAAAATGTTTGATGGTTCATCAATAGCTGCATGGAAAGATATAAATGAATCAGACATGATCTTAATGCCTGATGCAAGTACAGCAATTATGGATCCATTTTATGATGAACCTACGCTTGTTATCTCATGTGACGTAATAGAACCAGAAGACGGCAAACCCTATGAGAAAGACCCTCGATCAATTGGGAAAAAAGCTGAGCAATATTTGAAAGATAGCGGTATTGCAGATACAGCATATTTTGGTCCAGAAAATGAATTTTTTGTTTTTGATGACGTTAAATTTGAAGACAAACTAGGAAGCTGTTTTTTTTCTATAGATTCCACAGAAGCTTGTTTTAACAGCAGCAAAAATTATGAAGAAGGGAATATGGGGCATAGACCGCTTGTAAAAGGTGGCTATTTTCCTGTGCCACCCGTAGATGCTCTTCAAGATTGTAGGTCTGCAATGGTATCTACGCTTGTAGAGATGGGAGTTCAATGTGAAGTTCACCATCACGAAGTTGCAACTGCAGGACAGTGTGAAATTGGAACACTGTTCAACACTCTGGTTAAGAAAGCAGATGAAGTTCAGAAATATAAATATGTTGTAATGAACGTCGCTCATGCTTATGGAAAAACTGCCACATTTATGCCTAAACCTGTTGTTGGTGATAATGGTTCTGGAATGCATATTCATCAATCACTCTCTAGAGATGGAAAAAATATTTTCGCTGGTGATATGTATGGGAATCTATCACAAGAAGCTTTGTGGTATATTGGTGGAATCATAAAACATGCAAGAGCCTTAAATGCTTTTGCTAATGCCTCCACTAACAGCTATAAAAGATTAATTCCAGGTTTTGAAGCACCCGTGATTCTTACTTATTCCGCAAGGAACAGATCTGCTGCTATAAGGATACCTTACGTAATGAGTGATAAAGCTCGCAGAATTGAAGTAAGATTCCCTGATTCTACAGCTAACCCATACCTTGCATTTAGTGCAATGATGATGGCAGGGCTTGATGGGATAAAGAATAAAATTGATCCAGGCCCATCTATGGATAAGGATCTTTTTGACATATCATCTGATGAGGAAAAAATGCTTCCTACGGTAGCACCTGGTTTGGATGTCGCACTTGATGCACTTGACAAAGACAGAGAGTTCTTAATGCAAGGCGATGTGTTTACTAGCAAGATGATAGATGCATATATCGGACTTAAATATGAGGATGTTCAAAGGCTAAGACAATCCACTCACCCATGTGAGTTTGAAATGTACTATAGTTTATAATGAGTGGCTGGCTACATATGATTTGTAGCCAGTTTGGATTTTATGAAAACAAAAAAAATTATTCATAGTTTAGCAGGTGCCAATTTTGAAATTATGGATAATCTAAGAACCGGTATAATTATTTTAGATAAACAAAATGATTACTTTTACTTAAATACCGCAGCGAATGATATACTTGGCTCAGCTAATATTCTAAAAAAAATTGAAAATCTAAGCTGTGAAGAAATAAATCTTCATAGCTATATTGCTGGTGTGAGAGAAGATCATGCTCCGGTGACACTCAGAGACCTTAAGTTTAAGAATTTTGATAAGATGGAAAAAATTTGTGACTGTAGCATCTCGACTTTCCCTGAATATGATGAGAATTTTATTTTCTTAGAACTAAATGAAACTGGAAGACTCTATAATATATCCAACGAAAAGCTTCTTATTGATCAACAAAAGGCAACAAATGAAATGGTAAAAGGATTATCACATGAAATAAAAAATCCACTGGGTGGTATAATGGGAGCAGCTCAACTATTAGAAAAAACGTTGTCAAGCAAATCACAGACAAAATTTACAGATATAATTCTTAAAGAGTCTGACAGATTACTTAAACTTATTAATGCGATGTCATCACCAATACCCGTTGAAGATAAGGTCTTAATTAATGTACATGAAATAACAGAACACGTAGTAGAACTTTTTAAGTACGACACGACTAACGCTAATGTTACTTTTACCAAAGATTACGACCCAAGTATTCCACTACTAATGCTTAATAGAAATCAAATCATACAAGCTCTTATGAATATAATACGAAATGCCGTTCAAGCAATCAAAAATAAAGGGGATGTAACAATTAGAACTAGACCAGTGCAGAAGTTTACAATTGGAGATACTAGGCATGACCTAGTCGTAAGGATTGATATTATAGATAATGGCATTGGTATTCCCAAAGATAAACTAAAGGAAATTTTTTATCCCATGGTCACTAGTAAACAAGATGGAATGGGTCTTGGTTTGACCATTGCACAGTCAATCATTATTCAAAATAACGGCATCATCGAGTGTGATAGTCAGAAGAATAAAACTACATTCACGATAATACTTCCATGGAATATCACATGAGATCAAAGCTTTGGATAGTTGACGATGAAGAGAGTATACGAACTATCTGCACGAGTGCGCTCGAAGAAAATTTTAATATTGAAACCTTTTCTAATGGATCGGAAGCCTTACTCGCCCTTAACTCAGACAAGCCAGACCTAATTATAACTGATATTAAAATGCCCGGTCTTACCGGAATTGATCTCCTCAAAATTGTCGCAGAAAAATTCCCTAATTTACCTACGATAGTAATGACTGCTCACTCAGACATTGATAATGCTCTTTCTGCATACAAAGGAGGAGCTTTTGAGTATTTATCGAAACCTTTTGACGTAGATACAATTCGTGCTTTGGCACTCAAAGCAATAAGACAATCGATTACAGATGATCCGATCAGCAGTAATACAGATAACATCAGAGATTCTAAAATAGTAGGAAAAGCCAAATCACTACAAAGTGTTTTTAGGGCTATCGGCAAAATTTCTAAATCAAATATTAGCGTTCTAATACGTGGCGAATCTGGAACTGGTAAAGAGTTGATAGCAGAATCTGTACATTTTAACAGTGAGAGATCGAAAATGCCTTTCATTGCTATAAATGTGGCGGCAATACCGCATGATTTACTGGAATCAGAATTATTTGGTCATGAAAAAGGCGCTTTCACTGGTGCTCAGTCGCAGAGAATTGGGAGATTTGAGCAAGCAAAAGGCGGGACTTTATTTCTCGATGAAATAGGTGACATGCATCCAGAGTTACAAACAAGACTTCTAAGAGTTCTATCTAGTCAAGAATTCTACAGAGTAGGTGGTCACAGTCCTATAAAATCAGACGTAAGAATTATTGCAGCAACTAATCAATCAATAGAAACGCTAATACATCAACAAAAATTTCGTGACGATCTATACCATAGATTAAATGTATTTAAATTAACGCTGCCTCCATTACGAGAAAGAGTGGAGGATATCAAAGATCTTACTTCTTTCTTTCTAAAACAATCAGCTGATGAATTGAACACAGATGAAAAAGCTATAGATCCAAATGTGATAGCTTTCTTTGAAAGCTATAAGTGGCCAGGTAATATTAGACAACTAGAAAATGTTTGTAGATATTTAACTGTTATGTGCTCGTCAAATCTAATAACTTTTGATGACCTTCCTGACGATATTTTTAATAATGAAACTTCTGCAGATGAATCAGGAAATATAGCTGATACATGGGAAGATAAGTTAAGAAATCATATCCGAGAAGGTATAATAAAAGATAAAGAATTTCTAAAGAAGGTTAACAAAGAAGTTGAATCTATCATTATTGATGAATCGCTCAAAGCCTCAAACGGAGTTAAACAAGAAGCTGCAAAACTTTTAGGATGGGGTAGAAATACACTTGCAAAAAAAGCTAAAGATTCTTAATTATTTCAGTATCTTCTAGTCGAGTATCATTAAATAAAATATCATAGACCGATTTCAATACAGGGCCAACATCCGCTGATTTTATAAGATTTGATAGGGCTATCACAGAGGTATAACCCTCAATGGTGCCTATTCTTTTGCTCAAGGTATCTGCATTCTTCTCTGTTACCCAATTAAGGCCAAATGTGCGATTCCTGGAGTGATCCTCTAGACATGATAATTTTAAGTCACCATCACATGATGGGCTCGCTAAAGTTTTAGCTAAAATAGATCCATTAATCTTGATTTTTCTCTGTTCATAAATAATTGTAGTGATTTGTAGAATTTCATCTTTCGTTATATCAATGAGAGTTGATAAATCACTTTTCGGAAAATTTGATGCTGAGAGCATTCCTGAAAGAATAGCTGCAATGTTTTTCATAATTCCAGATACTTGGACGCCTATCAAATCAGATGTGCGCTCTAAATGAAAAAAACTGGTATTCAAACAAGCGCTAAGTTCATCGCCAAAAGAATTATTAGAAGTTGCTAAACTCACGCTCATATTTTTCCTCAAAACTAAATCGCGAGCAAAACTCGGGCCAGACAAGATGCCAACATTTAGCTGATCACCTAGAGTATCGCAAACTACTTCGTCAAATAACCTACATGAATGACTGTCAATACCTTTTGTCAGCCAGCATATATTATCATACAGCATTAGATAATCTCTGTGATAATTAATACAATCAGCAAAACCACTACTGGATGTTGCTATAATATTGTAAACTTCATCACCATCATAATTAATATCATCAAGGTACTTAAACGTGACATTATTGAGAAATTTTAAATTAAGGGCGCTATATTTTCTACTTTTAATGAGATTATCTATTTTAGACTTTGTTCGTCCGAAAATCTCTACGTCATAATTATTCCAAGACAAATGATTTCCGATGGCCAATCCCCATTCACCGGAACCTAGGATTCTAAATTTAATAGGCATTATGTATTTTTCTGCTTTGCTAGTTCTTGTTGATGGAGAGCATTAAAATCAATAGGTGCAAAAAAAATTGGTGGGAAGCCAGATTTTTGTATTAATGTTGAAACTGACTCCATCGCATATGGAAAGATAATTTCTGGACACCTTACATTTAAGAAATTATTTTTAAGGTCTTCATCAGCACCCTCGATTCCAAATATTCCAGATTGTTTGAGTTCAACAAGATAGATTGCTTTCTCATCAGTCTCGGCTTTTACATTTATATCTAATGTGATCTCATAAGTAGTGGAATCTAATTCAACTATGTTTGTTTTTAAGTTGAAACCTACTTTTGGTTGCATCTTTAATTCATTAAATATACCCGGGGCTTCTGGAGATTCCATAGATATATCTTTTGCATAAATCCTATTTACTGTAAATTTAATTTGTTTTTCAGCCATTATTATTTTCTCCCGATAGAGGCATATTATTATCTTGCCATGATGTTATTCCCCCTTCCAAATAACAAACATTTTCTTTACCAGTTTTGTCAATCACTCTGGCGGCTTTGTATGCATCATTATCATTTTTAGAGTAGACAACAATGAATTCTTGTTTTCTAACATCAATCGAGTTTAACATATCAGCTGTGAAATGTTTTGCATTCGCGATGTGTCCATTATCATATTCGCGTTGTTCTCTGATATCAATCAATAAAACTTTGTTTGAGTTGATTAATATTGTTAACTCATCAATTGTGAGTTTTTTGATATTACTAAATGTATTTCTTATTTCAAAATTTATAATCAAAATCAATAGAAATACAAATGCAGATATTAGAATAAAATTATCAGAGATAAATTCTGTCAAAATAATAGCCTGTATTTACTTTTGGTGTGAGCAGAAAACTTCTCTCATCATCTCTATTAGTTTGAGAGTTTTAACATCGCTTACTTTGTAAAATACTTTATTGGCTGATTTTCTTGCCGACAAGATCCCTTTTTCTCTTAAGATAGCTAGATGTTGTGATATATTGCTCTGTGAAGTTCCAACGTTATCTACAATATCTTGTACGCTAAACTCATCTTCTCCCAATTTACATAAGATCATCAATCTCAAAGGATGTGACATCGCTTTCAAAGAGCGTGATGCGGTTTCAACATCATTTTGAACTTGTTGTTCTAGTGAGCTAAGGTTATTATTAATAGTGTTTAAATTCTCAGTTTCCATGTGGATATATAATTATTTGTTAATATATCTATATTAGACAAAACTAATGAGATAATAAAGCACTAAAAGTTAATTATTTGTGAAAATGAAAAGATTTATTTATATTACTGTATCTTTTATGTGTTTGTTTTTTACAGCAAACCTTACATCTATAAGTACTGATCTATACGCGTCAGAAGATGTCCCTATTGAAGATATAGAGCAATTTGTTGATGTATTTAAACGTATAAAAGAACAATACGTAGAGGATGTTGATGACCAACTTCTTTTTAAAAATGCAATTCAAGGTATGGTTTCTGGCTTAGATCCTCATTCAGACTTCCTCAGTAAAGATGATTTTGATGAATTAAGAATTGGTACTACGGGAAGATTTGGAGGGCTAGGTATAGAGATAACTACAGAAGATAGTTATATTAAAGTAATTACACCTATAGACGATACACCTGCTATCAGAGCAGGCATAAAAGCGGGTGACATGATTGTCAAGGTTGGAGAAAAAGATCTTAAAGACATGCCCATAGGCGACGCTGTCAAGTTAATGAGAGGTGAACCAGGAACTAAAATTGAGATTACCATCTTGAGAAAAGATGTTAAAGAACCGATAGTTCTCGATATTGTTAGAGAAATCATCATAAGCAAAGGAATAAAATCCAAATTATTTAATAACGACGTTGCGTATCTTCGATTATCTAATTTTCAAACCAATTCAACTAATGATCTTCGAGCTGCTTACTTTCAAATTAATAAAAAAGCAAAAGGAAATCTTCAGGGAGTGATTATTGATTTGAGGAATAACCCAGGTGGAGTTCTTGGGGCTGCTGTAGGAATAAGTGATTTATTTCTTCAGTCAGGTAAGATTGTTGAGACAAAAGGACGATCACTTAACTCCGCCTTAAAGTACAAAGCTACACCTCAAGACATAACCAATGGGATTCCGCTCATAATAATGGTTAATGAGGGATCTGCTTCAGCCTCAGAGATCGTTGCAGGAGCATTACAAGATAATAAAAGAGCAAAAATTCTTGGAACCAAGTCATACGGTAAAGCGTCTGTTCAAACTATACAAGAACTATCCGATGGGTCAGCATTGAAGCTTACAACTGCTAAATATTACACTCCACTCGGAAAAGATATACATGAAAATGGGATAACGCCAGATATAATTGTGGAGGCTACTGATGAGGATTTAGTTCAATTACCTGAACCGTACAATAAAGACAAACAATTATATGAAGCTATAAAGATACTCTCTCTCGAGCAAATTTCACAGACAGAGTGAAACAATAATATAATTGGCTACAATGATGAGATATTTAATTCTGGCTTTTTTATTTAGTGGATGTGCTGTCTTTCGCTCAGATCCATGTATGAATAATATTATAACGTCAAATCTCTCTTCCTCCTCTAACTCAACGGTATGTTTTAAGACAGTCGATAGTTATGATCTTGATTATAAAAATAAACAAAAAATAAATATTTATGGTAACCTCTATTTTCCTGAAGTTGAAGCTAAGCAATATAATGCAGTTATATTATCCCACGGATCAGGAGGACTTCGTAGATATCATAAAAAATATGTGGAGCTATTAAATTCTGCTGGATACGTAGTGTTTCAACTAGATCACTATATGGGCAGAGGTATTAAATACGATAAAACGTTTTCGAAAGTTTCTGGTATCACATTTATGAATGATGCGTATTTTGCTCTTAATTTACTCAGAACTCATCCTAAAATTGATAAGATTGCATATATTGGATGGTCTCAAGGTGGGGTTGGCCCAATATTATCTCATTTCAATCATATATCTACCAAATTAACTAAGAAGAATTTTGATGCCTCCGTTGCTATCTATCCATACTGTGGATTTACATTTAATAAGACAGTAAAAACAGACACACCACTGCTTATTATAACTGGTAGAAGTGATGATCTTACACCAGAGAAATCTTGTCAGAATATACATGAGAAATTTCAGACCGCTGATAATTTAATTGAATATATTTCTATAGAAGATGCAAGGCATGGGTTTGATAATCCATTTTTGTTTTTTGGCATTACATTTGATGATCTTCCAAGTTTAAATATTATCAATGATAAATGTACACTTACCATCACTGATAATGGGGAAATCATGAACCTTAACGGGAGATTGATTCCCGGGCCATCTGAGTCCGAGAAGTTGTTAAAAGAATGTTCTACGCCAGGGGTAACTGTTCAGTATAGTAGAAGAGCAACAAATCTCACATCTGAGGCTATTGTAAATTTTTTTAGTGAAAGACTAAATAACAAATAGGTTATGCTGCGTAATCCTTTAGCATTTTTTGTATTTCTAGACTATGCATCTCTTCCGCTTTGATCATCTCACGAGAATACTCTTCTATATAAATACTCTCACCATTTACAACGCTACATAGCTCTTTATAAAGTTTGATCGCTTGTTTTTCATGATTCTCACTTTCCTTTAATAAATCCAGTGAAGAATGTTTATTTGATTCCTCAATGAAAGAAATTTCAAGAGACGGATGACCGTCTAAGCCAGTAACTAATTCACCAGCCTGTTGTGCATGTAATAGAGACTCTGAGGCCTGATCTTTAAAAAATTGTGTCAAGCTTAGACGATCTCTCCCAGTTACCATTAATGCATAGTGCGTGTATCTGACTACACCTGATAATTCATATTGAATTATTTTATTTAAAACTTTAATGGCTTTTTCAACGTCTAAATTTTCCATTATATTATCCTCTAATAATTTAAGGAGAGTATATACTCCAAAAATGTTTCATTCAAATTATATTAAATAATTTTTTAAATTAATTTTATGAATAATTATCATTCTCAACTACACTTGATAATCATTAACATCTAGATAATAAATTGTTATATTATTAATTATTAATTGTGAGCGCGTATGTCTATTCTAGGAATTATTGGTGGTAGTGGAATTTATAATTTAGAGAAGATTGGGAGATGTAAAAAGATAAATGTTAAAACATCATGGGGTGAACCATCAGATCTAATAACAGAGCTTCAATCTAATAATAATAAAAAAATTTATTTCATTCCAAGGCATGGTGAGGATCATAGCATAAATCCCACGCAAGTGAATTATCGAGCAAATATTGCTGCCTTCAAAGAAATTGGAGTTACAGATCTTATTTCGATATCTGCTGTAGGCTCACTAAAGAATAATATTAAACCAGGGTCATTCGTAATTATAAATCAATATATTGATAAGACTTTTAAACGAGAGAACACATTTTTCGATAAAGATTTAATCGCTCATGTTTCAATGGCAAAGCCTAATTCTGAGAGTTTGTCTAAAATATGTCATGAAATTATTAGAGAGCTCAATTACGATTTTCACTCAAATGTGTCATACGTTGCAATTGAAGGTCCACAATTATCAACTCATATGGAGTCAAAAAATAATCATGATCAAGGCTTTGATGTTGTTGGA
>Ga0163111_10003256_pt1 | contig 10448 bp, 8 predicted proteins | sample CRUFie1St18metaG_FD_109645 | JGI IMG/M metagenome (GOLD analysis project Ga0163111, IMG submission 109645) | Marine microbial communities from the Costa Rica Dome - CRUD Field 142mm St18 metaG | ecosystem: Environmental > Aquatic > Marine > Oceanic > Photic zone | place: Costa Rica: the Eastern... | reverse complement strand
TTTGGATCGTGGACTTCAATACTTTGAAGGCATCTCTCTTCATTTTGCATCAACTGGGAAACCTTATTCTTGTCATTTGATGGAATCCAGAGAAAGACGCTATCAGAACTAGTCTCTTCAAAAATCCGTTTTGGGTCTAACCCGAACATAAAATTCTTAATTATGTTTTCAACCCGCTCTTTCCGATTTGAATTTATACAAACTGCCTTCTTCCGAAAGCACGTCGACTTGAAATCATGAGGAGATAGTGGGTAAAGTAATGAGTCGAGAAGATTTCTGGAAGTTGGACATATGTCGGGAGGGTAATCATCTCTGGTCAGTTGTAGCCGAAGAACCGGATCTGTGTGCTTCAATTTATTGAGAAGCTCCTTCGCATGATTGGGCCTCAAAGCTTGTTGTTGTTCCTTTATGCGATGTTTTTGTCGCGGGGACACCAATTCAGTATCTGGGCTTCTTTTAAGTTCGTCCGCCATAATGTTGTGTCTCCGGCAAGATTTGAATTCAGTATCTGGACTTCTCTTAGTTTGATTCAAGATTTCATGGCGTTCTGTCGCTTGGTGTGCTTGATCTGAAACGGGAAAAGAGAGAGCACGGTTGTTACTCAAAAGAATTGGTGATCGGTGATGATGGATTATGTTTTTTTTTAATTATTTTTACCTCATTTTCTACGAATGGCGTCAAGGTCCAATCCAAAGTAATTAGGGATAAGAATTATGTGTCTTTTGTAATTTAATGTACACATAGTATGTACGAGTACGATGTAGTACATGGATAGGCTTCGAAATCCCCGTAGAAAAATACCACACACCGGTTACTAAAAATTATGTTAAAACGCAGGAGGTGTTTTTCACGCTCCAGCAAATCTGGAACCAACTTTATCAAACACAACTTCAGGGGAAACACTGGTATTGTCAATAGCGACGAATAACAAATTCAAAATGGTGTCAAAGAAAGCGGTACGTAATGACTCCGGAGGGGGCATCCATTGTGCTGTCCGCCCGAGATGGTAGTCATGCGACATCATACCATCACTATCCTACCGTTGTCAGATACGTCAATTATAAACGACGAATAGAATGACACAGAGGAATTATCGGGAAGGACCCAGTTGTTGGAAAATGTTATTGAATAACGATTGATTCTAATTATTATTTTATTTTATTTCGTGAGTACAGAAAAAGCAGCAAGACAACATGAACAGCCGTTTGAAGCTGGTCATGAAGTCTGGCAAGGCGATCTTGGGGTACAAGCATTCAATGAAATCTGTACGAAAAGGAAAATCGAAGCTAATCCTCATCGCTTCGAACTGTCCGCACTTGAGAAAATCCGAGGTCGAATATATGGCAATGCTTGCGAAAGTGCCGGTCCACCATTACTCTGGTGATAATATTGCGCTAGGAACAGCTTGCGGAAAGTTCTACAACTGTTCCGTTCTCTCCGTACTCGATGGTGGAGACTCTGATATACTTGCAGAGAACTAAGTCTTAGATTTAAAAAAATAACTAGACAATTAAACCCCCTTGTAGGCTACAATCTTCTTTCTCATTAATGTGACTTGATGACGTTGAGTTTAGTCGTTTCGAATCAAGATCTTCATGCAAATCATTATGTCCTTGGCTGAAAGAACCGCGCAACTATTCATGCTGAACTCTTCCGGTAAACCTACTAATGAATTTGACCAACTACGGATGCAGGTATTGCGTCGCAAGACGAAATCTATACACACTTCAACTCTTCACAAAATTACCAGCAGTCACCCCCGGAACAAATTTCTACATACGATTTGTGGGTGACATATAATTCTTAATCTGCTAACGAGAACAATTTAGGAGACGAAAGAGTACTTTAATTTATCGGCCGTTCTTCTTCTTACGACCTTTTTTAGCGCTACCTGGAGTCTCCCATTCCTCTTGCTTGCTTCCTAGTCCTCGTTTGTTGATGAACTCTGTTGCGAAGTTGTTCACTTGAGGAGTAGATCCAAGATAAGTCGTCAAGTACTGCCTGATTTCGCTTGCATCATCAAGGGTCATGCAAAATGCAACAAGAGTTAAGTCATTACTTCCATTGATAAGTTGCATTTTCTCTTTGCACCATTTCTCTAACACCGGAGACATGGTCGCCCCGAACTCATCAGCTGGAGTAGATGAAGAAACTGGAACTGGGCGCGCATGATTGTTGATGGCGGCTTTTTTCGATTGAACTTTCGAAGGGGCTTGTCCTGGGCGAACACTTGTTACAGGCGCCGAACTTTGAATGGATGCTGATCTGATAGCTCCACTAGACCAGCCAGTTGAACCGGCTGCGATGTTAGCCCATCCACTGCTACTTGGTTGAGGCATACTGCCACGCTTTGCAGCCAATTCAGCAGCTGCACGGGCTTCCTCTTGCTGGATTTCTGACATACTTTTCTTAGGCTTATTATTAGCAAGTCCACCCCATGCTGGAGTAGCTGGTGCTGTAGGCGTTGGTGTTGGCTCGGGCACAGATTGAGTCTTTGGTTCGACTGGAGGTGCTCCTTGAGCTTTGTCAACATTTTTCTGTGACACCTTTTTCCCAGTAGGTTTCGATGATTTTGCATTCGTTTTCTTCGTAGCTTTTGGTTTGTCGGCAGACTCGGATACTTTGCTTTCAGTGAGCGGCTGATCTCCCGAGGGAAGACCGAGCATCATCTTCAATTGGTTTGATGATTGATTACCACCGTTTATGGGCGCATTCATTTCTACAACATTTTTACGCTCCAATTCACGAGCACGAGCTGCTGCCTCTCCTTCAGCTTCTCTTTGAGATGATGCTTCTGCCACAGCCTTAGCTTTTCTTTGAGCTTCTTCTTCTTCAGCTTGGCGTTGTCTCTGTGCGTTTGCAGCAGCCTCTGCATCCTTTCTCTGTTGTTCTTTCATTGCTGCTATCTTGGCATCATCCTGCCCACCTGATACATTGGCCGTAAACGCGGTGCTCAAATCAGGAAACCAGTTTGATAGTTGATGAAAAGGTCCACTGGGTGATTGACTGATTGGCAAGTCACCCTTGAAGTATCCGGCCTCCAACCATTGTCGCATTTCCTCCCCACGAAATGGGCCCTATTAGATGGGACAAAAAAATTTTAGTCTCAAACAAAATTTGAATTGGCATAGAAGACAAAATTGTCGAGATTCTAGTTACTTCGCTTACCTGAATATTATTTTGCGGGTCAGAATAAAACCAAGGAGCATCCTGTTTGATCGATGCAGCCAATTGATTCTGAGTTTGCAATCTTGCTTTTGCCTCTTCTTCCAAGTGACGACGTCGCATTTCCTCTTGCTGCATCCGTGCTTGAATTTGTTGCTGCTCTTGCCACTGGGAATTAGTCATACCAAGAACTGCGATTTCTCCACCAAGAGTTGGTTCTCTACGCAGACTTACTCTCTGTGGACTTCTTGCGATAAGTGCACGGAGTGCGTCAATATTGCCTAACAAAGGTATTACCCGTGAATCTTCAGAGTGCAGAGTGGTCAATATAGAGACTAAATCGTTTCTGCCCCAAGAATTTTCCAATATTGTACAAATCCTTTCCATCAAAACAAGTTCAATTTGAGATTGTTGCTGGGAGGATTGCTGTTGCTGAGCCATGACACGACGCTTCCCCTCTTCCTCTTCTTGTCGACGACGTGCGAGCATCTCGGCTTCCTGACGAGCAATCTTTTCGCGTTCAGCTACTCTCTGTGCTTCAAGCTTATTTTCATCCGCAGAAAATGGGGTCAAGTGAATACCGCCCAAGTTCATACCACTTCCACTAGCTTGAGCTTGCTGAGACGGTGCCGAAGCCGTAGCAATCGGATTTCCCCATGGATTGAGAGATAGCGAGGCACCACCTCCATTTGATGATACACCACTGATACCTCCGATAATTGGGTCAATCGATTTTGTCGTGTTGGAAGGTCCATCACTTGAGCTTGCAGATGATCCCCATGGGTTATTACTAGGTTCAGCAGGAGTTGTCGGCTTTTTTAATTGTTCAGTAGGATCTCTTGAGACCCCAATCATTTGCATTAATCTTGAACTCGCGCTTGGATCTTCGCCTGCACCACGAACTGCTGCGACTTCTTTGTCGTCTCTTCCTGATGCTACTGCTGATTTGGTTTCTCCTTCATTATCAGATGCTGTCGGAGTGTCAAAGTCTTCAAAAACATTAACATCGTTACCAGAACCCGAAACAAGAGTCGTGCCTGCACTAGCGAGTGGACGACTGACATCGATCGTTTTCGTGTTGTTTTGGTCCGCTTCACTATCACCGCCCCTGTCACCATGAAGCTCTTTCTCGAGTTTCGCAGAGGCCTCAGTCATTTTGTCGAAGTCAAAAGCAGCGCCGCTGTCTTCAGGTGGCAGTGCTCCGAAGGAACTAAAATCGGACGCAGCTCCCATCACTCCACCAACTGGATCATCCCATAGCTCGTTTGGATTCTCAGCATCTCCTTTTCTCCTACTACTATCTTCGGGAGGTGGCAATGCCAAACCCCGTGACCATCTTCCGCTACTGGGTGCGGATCGTCGACGCTGGTCTCCTCCGTCCAAACCAAGCGGTTTTCTGCTAATATCCGAAGATCTCCGTTGTTCCCGGACCGTTTCCCAAATTGACTCTGCATCAAACGTATCCCAACAAACAGGATCTTGAGCCGTAGCTGAAATCACAACAGAACCCTCGAGAGCTCGGAGTTTTTCAGGAGGACCTGGGTCCTCCCCTCTCGGAGCGAACCGCAACGACAAGAGTTTCTCTCTGGTGTATCTAACAACCTTCGGATCTGGCTTGTAGCTCTCGATAGAGCTCCCGTGACCTCCAGAATCATGCGAGTGCGCGTGTGAAAACCTTCCACTTCCGCCTTTTGGTCCATCATATCCTGAATGATGACCATGCCGCCGGCCACTATGACTACCCGACGATGACGATTCTGGAACCCGCGCTGCCAAGTCAGCAAGAGATCTGCGAGATCCCGAAGACGAACCACGGTTGAAACTCGAACGGAATGCTTCGCTTCTCGAACTATTGATTACCGGTGGTGGCTTTGAAGAGGATTCGGACGCATGAACTATGCCATTACCATCGCCGACGCCACTTCCAGCACCATCGTCATCGTCTAGTAGTGCAGCAAATATGTTAGAGTCCTTCCTGTTCCCAGATTCGTTTTCACCACTGCTTCCAGTAGAGTTGGAACGCCCTTTATCGCCTCGATCAGACGCAGTTGGAGGGGGTTGAAAACCCTTTCCACCGCCACCACCAGATCCTTTGAACCAACCCGGTCGAAGACTTGAATTACTGTTGCTCATAATATTCTAATAATGATCTTTATCTAAAAGTTTAAAATTTCTGATGATATTGAAAAGTCGGAAATAGATAGAGAGATGTGAGTGACTTGCTATATGTTACGATGAAGTGATCATCTGCTCAATCAATCTGTCAGTACCGGGCACCCTAGTAGGATTTGAACGGCAAATCGCGCGTCTGATCTTGTTTATTCGATCTTCTGCGACGATGGTCGAGTCAAAAACCAGTACGAAATCGAAGCAAACATTGTCATCAATATTGGTTGGGAAAACATACGAACACGTAATGACTAGATTCATACACAAAGAGAAAAAATGGAATCAAGATGTGGGCGATCAATCGATCGAGCAGTCCTACAATGGCTCGACGCACCTCTTTCACAATTGTGTCAATAATGAAATGACAGCCAAAAGCTATTCCAGGGCCAGGCGGACGAAGGGACAGACCGTCCGTACGGGTAAAAGTATTGGAAGAAGCAGAGACTCGTAAAAACAAAGGATCACTTTTTTCTTTCGTTTTATATTTCACAATGTTCATTGATAGCAACTTCGTTACATCATTATTACTCCATTTGAAAACTGTTATTTAGACTAGCAATAGCTCTTGAGACATTAATTATAAAAATTAAAGCTAATTAGCCTATGGTCACGTTTATCTTACTATCTAGATGCTAGTTAAAATTACGATTACTAAGGATCAACTTCATGAAAAGCTGGAAGCCATACCTGTGAGTCGTTCATTTAAATAGCAGTATTATCAATAGTAAAAGCTTTTAAAGTTGTCCAGAGTCTGTGATGGTTACTGTACTCTTTGGTGCGCCCGAGTTTGATCCTTGAGCTTCAATTTTCTTCACAAAATCAGCTCCCTCAAGGACTTTCCCAAACACGACATGTTTGCCGTCCAACCAAGGAGTTTTGACGGTAGTGATGAAAAACTGAGATCCATTGGTGTTGGGTCCTAGAAAAGAAAATTCAGACGCATCATCGAAAAATGAGACAGAGTGACAAACAAGATTCACAAGTGAATCACACGATGAAATTTTGCACAATTTAAATTCACATTTCTCTTCGAAAGTGAAATGAAATGCTTTTCAGAATTCTGCGAAACATCTTGAAGCACTTACCAGCATTTGCCATACTCAAGTACATAGGTCCTTCGTGCTTCAATTTGAAGTTTTCGTCGTCAAATTTACCACCATAAATACTTTTTTAGATTGAGTAGCGTTTTGTGTATTAAACAAGTCGTTTGAGCATTGAATAGGTAAGTTCCAGATAATTTGATATAAGAACAATCATTCATCTACTCTAAAAACTTACCTCTCTCCACCACGACCATTTCCCATCGTAAAATCACCACCCTGGATCATGAAATTAGGGACTATTAGATAGTTTATGCGTGATGAATCAGAAATGGAAATTAAAAGTTAGAATGAGACGCACAACCCAAAGAGAAAGAATCGTTGCGAGCGCGTGAAAAAGTGAAGAGTCAAACTCAAACAGGATGAGATACTTACTAATGCGATGGAACGTACTGCCCTTGAAGTGCAAAGGCTTGCCACTTTGGCCGACCCCCTTTTCACCGGTGCAGAGAGCACGGAAGTTTTCCGAGGTTTTGGGAGTCTCGCTAAAGAGACCCAAAACAACACGGCCTGACTCGCCATCTCCAATTTGGATGTCAAAGAAAACCTTATTGTCGACGGTTTGGCTGTATGTATTTTTTGTTAAATTTAAAACGAAATTGTGAGATGAGTCTTTCTGGCTGGAGCACAAACTGCAAGTAATCTGACTTTTGGTGCAACAAATCTTGTTTCAACAAACGCTTCTCGTATGGTCTGACTTACCCGGTGGCTACTGCCAAAACTGCAAGGAGAAGAGCGGTAACGAGATTCATGGTATTTTTCTTTCGACACAAATGGATGGATATTTTCCCTGTTGAAAAAATTATGACTTTTCCGATATGTCCTGAATCTTACACGTTGTTGGGTTTATCCCCACGATTTATTCCATGAAATCGATGGAGAAGTGAGATCCAGAAAAGATCTGCAGCGAGTCGAATTAATCGAGAATCAGATCGGTGGCCATCATTGGGTTCCGTTTTTTCCAGCGGAATTTGTTTGTTTCTTCGGAAGAACCACCCGGTTCGCGAACAAATTCGTATATTTGATGATTGACGCACGCATTTTCGTGCAATTTTCAGAGATGTGAAAATGCAATGAAGTGTCAAAATCTGTTTGACAAACAACTTGCAAGCAAAGACTTCGAACAAAAAGTATACTGGTAGATTTCAACATGAGCGAAAAAAAGATTGGAGAGTTTTCAGTGTCGCATCTGTTGAACGTAGCGGAAGGTGTGGTTGACAAAAAAACGTCGGGCTCTGCCCTTCTCGACACAAGCGCTGAAGGGAGAATTCCAAAATTTAAACTCGAAGGTATGATCAATTCCTGAAACATATTTTGTGGCAACATGTGTAAGTTAATATATGCATATACATACATATATACTCATATGACGTCCATTTTTCTCTCGAACTGTTGGATCCTTGAAAATTGAAAGAACTAAGCCTAGGAAGGGTGCTGGGTCGAGGCGGATTTTGTGTCGTCAACGAGGTAACTAGCATCACTCTAAAGGAAGAAGAACCTAGTGAATCAAAAGAAAATGGAAGAATGTCCAAAGACGAGCATTATATTCATAATATCGTTCAAGATCGATCGTTTATGGCCAGACATTTTACTCGCCAAGGAAAGGACTATCGATATGCCATCAAACGAGTCCAGGAAAAGTCCAAGGAAGATCCTGAACACTACGTAAATGCAGTGGTTGATCTAGCGACAGAGGCTCGATTTTTGGCAGTGGTTCGCCATGCGAATATTATTAAAATGAGGGCCATGGACGATGCCAGTCCCTATACGTATGGATTTTTTGTTGTGCTAGACAAATTGTACGACATCATGCCATCCCGACTAAGAAAGTGGAAGAAACAGCAAGGTGGAGCATTGTCGAAGATGTTTAAATCAAAGAACTCTAAAACGAATTTCTGGGTGGAGCGATTGTCTGTTGCATATGACCTTTCATGTGCACTTAGTTACCTACATGGGATGAGGTATGTTTTTCCTGCAAAAAATGTGTTACACATACATTCTTCGCAATACTCGTGAGCATAGCATTTTTCACAATTGTTACATTTTTTTGCATTCAAATTGATTCAATTTCAAAGTGTCATTTATCGCGATCTAAAACCGGTACGTCGATCTTTTATCGATAATTGTATTGTGCCTTTAAAAGCCGTTGTTACATCAAGTATCTCACACCGCAGAAACACACTTTTTTTCGATATCGATTTATCTTTGTTTGTAGGATAATATTGGTTTCGATGTTCGTGGCGATGTCAAGATATTTGATTTTGGTCTTGCAAAAGAACTAGATCTACGGAAAAAACTCGATGATGGGACCTACAATCTTACTGGAGATACGGGATCGCCACGATAGTAAGTGATTCGTTGCTTGTAAATAGACCACATTTGTTTGCATTTTGACAAATCTATTCATCAATGACAATTTATCTCATTTATCTTTTGGTTACACTACGTCATACATTCGATCAGTATGGCACCAGAAGTTTTCTTGTCGAAGCCATACAACGAAACAGCGGACACGTATTCATTCAGTATTTTATGCTGGCAAATTCTTGCGCTCGATACTCCATACGAACATTTGAAATCAATCTCAACGTTGAAAAAATCCGTCATTCTAGGTGGAGTTAGGCCCAAGATAAACAACGATTGGGGTGAAAGCATTTGCAAGTTGCTGCGGGAATGCTTTGTAGATAATCCAACCAGACCGTCCATGGCCGATACTTGCGAGCGCTTACGTGTAGAGATCAATCGACTATCTGATGAGGACATAGACGAGTACCTAGATGAATCTCGAAGGAGTCGACTTTCTAATACGGAATAAGACTTTGAATAAGGTGTGGGCCTTTCTTTCATAGACACATATGGTTCTTGAAATACCGGTGGAAACTTAGAAAAAACTAAACTCCAGTTGATGAAGTTAAAGTTATAGTGTAAATGTTATATTTGATCATTTTTCAGTCAAGGTTGGCGTAACACAATTTGCCAATGCTCGAAGAGATGCATATCATGCTATTCGATCACTTGCTGTAGGGAACCTCTCTCTTCGAGGTCAAATGCATTGATGTATCTACACTCAAGAGAAGACAAAAACATTGTACATAGTAAATTCTTTTGAAACGTCTAGCAATTTAGCAGTAATAGATGAAGCAATAAAAATCAGGGCTTGCTTCCACTATTTTTCTCCGACATTAATTTGCTGTTTGTTGGAAGAGATCCACAATTAAATTATCGCATTCGTCGAAGAATCCAAATTGTACTCGTAGCAAGCGCAAGGGCTGTATTTAGAGGTTTCAGTTCATTTCTTATACCTTCCCAACAACCGTGTTGTTTGCCAGTGATCATCGCAAAGAAAGGAATATTAGATGTTTGGCACTATGTGGGATTAATAGTCAGTAGTGTTTAAAAAAATTGTGAGCAAATGTTGAAATCGAAAGGTGCTGAGGCCACGATAATCTTCACTTCCACTCCATTAGTGTTATCGGGGCAGAGTCATTCTTTACTTACCTCGTACTTTGGATGGAGTGTACCACCCATTCCTCGTCGAAAACGAGAATCCGTGTGGCTACCTCCCAACCAGGCCACGAGAGCAGGTCCACTTGAATAGTTTAGTGTAATCAAGTCGAATGAAGTTTAGTTCGGAAACATCAATATTATTTTGAAAAACGGGGTAAGCATGATAGACAAGTTAGGGACACTTGATTGCAATGCTATGTCGTGAAGAACATTGTTGAACGGAAGACTTACAGCCACCAAATTTGGAGTGGGACAGAGGGAGCTATTAACGACTGGCCCATCCCCATTAAACCAAATGCCCAAAGTCCTGGATGCCGTGAAATTCTTTCCAATCCACGAGCACCATAAAGATCACTAGATTCTAATCGCTTGTCGTTGAAGTCAAAAGGGCAACGGACCTGTACGTTGGAGTCCAGACTCCCATCTGTATTTATCGAGACTGAGACTGGTATTTGAAATGTTGGGGCGATTTGCGAGGCCATAACAAGGCCGACACTCATGGAAAGC
>Ga0163111_10003254_pt1 | contig 10450 bp, 10 predicted proteins | sample CRUFie1St18metaG_FD_109645 | JGI IMG/M metagenome (GOLD analysis project Ga0163111, IMG submission 109645) | Marine microbial communities from the Costa Rica Dome - CRUD Field 142mm St18 metaG | ecosystem: Environmental > Aquatic > Marine > Oceanic > Photic zone | place: Costa Rica: the Eastern... | reverse complement strand
TCAGCGGTGAGCAGGCGGTTGACAGGATTGACGGGTGGCGCTTGGGCGGGTGGTTCATCCAGTTCCGCTTGAGTCTGGACGGCCTTTTGTTGTTCCACGAGCGCGTTGAGGTGCCGGCGCATGATGGCGCCTTCGTGAAGGTGCCTGGTCGCTTCTTCAAACTCCCGAATCAGGTCTGTGTCCCACCCGTGTTGACGCGCCTGATCCAGGGCGTGCTGGCAGCGGATGAGTTGCTTTTGAACGTCTTGAATGTCAAGCGGCTCCATGGCTTAAAGGTAGTCTTCGTCGTCGGGGTTCAGCAAGTTGTCCTGCTTGTCCTGCTTATTCTGGTTGCGCCGGTCGCCCCTGTTTTTGCGCCCCAACAAAGACCCCTTTTCCTCGGGTTGGATGTCTTGCGCTGGGGTGCTCGGCGCGTCCTCGGGAACATCTGGGCCTCCTTTCAAGGCGTTCAGCAGGCGGGCCTTTTCCTCGTCGATGGCGTTGCGGCGGTGCTCCTTCGCGGCTTCGCGGTCGTACCGGTACACAGGGGCATCGAGTGGCCCTGACATGTTCAGGAAGAATTGGTTGCCCAAACCGTCGTCCTCCATCACCCCCACGTTGTCTGACGCAGACGCACGAAGGTCACGCAGCGCAAACCCCAAGGTGTAGTCCATCACTTCGTCGAAATGATAATCGCCTTCAATCGAGACGTTCATGGCGGACGACTGGATGGTGGTTTTGGGCAAGCGGACGACGTTTTGGGACACGTCCAACCGTTGACTCACGGGGTTGAACGCGACATCGGCAAGGCGCGACCTCAGGTCGTCGGGGTCGACCAAAGGGGCCATCAGGCGGTGCGCGTCCAAATAGTCGGCCACGTCGTCGAAGACTTCCAGGCCGCGCAATCGTCCGTGGTCGATGGAGGTTTCGACACTGGCGGTGAATTGGTCGGGCTGCCAGGAGCCGTCCAAAGTCCACGACATCCCAACGTTGCCGGCCAGCGAAACTGCGCCGCCAAGGTGTTCGTGCCGCAGCAAGGTTTGGTCAAAATTCCCGTAGGCATCAAACAACAGGGGCAACGACACGTCCTCGGCCGCACCCCGCAGCGTCAAGGCCCACCCCGCGCGGCCGGGCTTCAAAGAGCCCTCGACCTGGGCCTCCCCCTCCAGCCCGCGAAGGCCCACGCTGAGTAGTTTGCACCGGTCGTGTTGCACCCTCGCTTGGGTCCGAACATCCGTGCATTCCAGCGCCCCCCACAAGAGCCGATCGGAGGCCAAACTGACGGCCAACTCCGAACCCGGAGGCAGCAGGACCGCCTGGCTTCTTGGCTCGCCCGAACTCAGCCACGTGATCCACGGGTCGGCATGCAACGCACGGGCTGCGATGTCCAACTCGCCTTCCAACGCCCCGCCTCGGAGGGCTTGGACGAAGTCGAGGTTTCGAAGCCTCACGGCGGCGTCGTTTCCCGACCATTGCACGTCGAGGGTTTCGGCGTGCAAGAGGCCTTTTTGGGCCTGGATGTCTGGACACGACAACTGGTATGGCGCGCCTTCAAAGGTGCCCATCCATGCGTCCAACGAGGCGACGCCGTCCAGCTCTGGCAGGACCATCCCCGGCGCCCACTGCGCCGTGCCTTCGGCGTGTGCAGTGCCGGCGGCGGGCCAAGCGGAGGTCAGCCATGTGGGCACTTCGGGCCACCATGCGAGCAGGGGCGTCGACATGTCGAGGTCGCCTCCACCATGGAAGGCCACGCCTCCAGCGCCGTGTGGTGAAGCGCTGCCGGCAAGCTTCCATCCTGGTCCCTGAACCGCGCCCTCGGTCACTTCCCACGTCAGCCCGTCTCGGCTCTGGCGAAGGGTGCCTAGGCCTCCGCATTCGCCTTGCAGCGCCATGGTCAGTCCTGTGAAGCCTGGGGCCAACTGAAAATCCGCTTCAGGCGCGTTCCAAGTCGCTTGCCAAGAACCGTTCCGGAACGTGGCGTCCAGCTTGACGGCATGCCCAAATCGCCCCATGTCGCGCCAGGGGACCTCGACCAGAATGCCTTCCAGCTTCGGTTGTGTCAGGGCGCTGGCCACGTCGACTTCAGGGGGTTGGTTGGGCCGTTGTGAAGCGTTCCAAACGACCCCCAAGCCGGACAGGGAGCCCGTGCCGCGGGACGCCCAACCGGCGTTGTCGGACCACGTCAGCTGACCTTCCGCCTCGACGTTGAGGGGGCGCAACGCAGGGGCATCTGGGTGCGGGAGGTTGACCTTGGACGCACGGACGTCCCAAGACCAATGCCCTCGCCCTTGCTGGGAGGCGTCCACCTCGCGAAGCTTCCCCTGCCACAACCGGCCGTCGCGGAACTGAGCGTCCACCTGGACGTCTTCCAACACGACCCTGTCCAATCGCAATTCTGCCGCGCTGTCTTCGGGGGTCGCGTTCAACATGGACGAGAGATTCCAAGAACCATCAGGCATTTCCACCACCTGGAGGTGGCCACCTGACCAGGTCAAGGAGGACAATTCTGGGCGGTTGTCCCACAGGGTCCACACGTCCATTTCAACCCCAATGCGTGTGGCGGCGAGCAACGTGTCCGAGGAGGCGGGCAAGGTGAGTGCAGCTTCCCAAAGATCCACGCTGATATTGGGGAAGCCGTTCCACCAAGACAAGTCGACGTCTTGGACGACGAGCTCTCCTTTGATTTGGTCGTTGAGCAGGGCCACGCCTTGCTGCTTCCATGCGTCGCCGTACAACTGGGTCAGCGCAGCCACGGCACCCGCAAGACCTGCTGTCAAAGCTACCACAATCCACACAACACGGATCATTTTGGATGGGGCGGTGGCGGACATGGAAGGACGAAAGTTCGCTGGCGGGGCTGGGGCTTGAACACGTCTGGAATTCAAGTGTTCACATGAAACGGTGGAGAGCCTCTTCCTCAACGCAATCCCAAACCATCTTTGTGTCATGGACAAGCGAACGTTTCTGAAACTCACCGGCGCCGCGGGCGCAGGACTTGTGTTGAGCCCCTGGTTGGGGTGCGCCCCTGGCGAAGCCACGGACCCCACGACGGGGACGGGCGGGACCACTTTTGGCCCAGAGACGTTCAAGCTTCCTGATCTGGGGTTTGCCAAGGACGCCCTTGCCCCTGGGATCGATGCAGAAACCATGGACATTCACCATGGCAAGCACCACGCGGGCTACGTGCGGAAATTGAACTCGGCGCTGGACGGGACGTCGTCCTCGACAGACGTAAGCTTGGAAGCCCTGTTGGCCGAGGTGATGCCCGAGAGCGCGGCCCTTCGCAACAACGGCGGCGGGCACTTCAACCACACCTTGTACTGGGAAGTGCTCCGTCCAGGAGGCCCAGCAACGCCCGAAGGTGTTTTGGCAGAATTGATCGGCCGCGACCTCGGCGGGGTGGAGGCGTTTGCGACGGCGTTCGCCAAGGCCGGTGCCACCCAATTTGGCAGCGGATGGGCTTGGCTAATCGTCAACGGCGCGGGCAAGCTTGAGGTCACAAGCACCCCCAACCAAGACAACCCACTCATGAAGAACTGCGTGGACGCCCCTGGAACCCCCATTTTGGGCATGGACGTGTGGGAGCACGCGTACTACCTGAACTACCAAAACCGCCGCAAGGACTACATCCAAGCCTTCTTGGGTCTGGTCAACTGGGAGTCGGTGGCGGCCCGTTTGGCGGGTGCGATGGCCCAGGTCAAGTAAGAAGAACCTTCAGGTCGGGCTCATTCGGAAGCCACCCGCGTGTACGTCACGAGGTCGGTCGACCCATGCTTGACGAGCTTCCGGAACTGGCAGTTGGAACGGGGGTTGAGCTGCACTTCCCGCACCTTGTCCGTGGGGTCGTCGTTCTTGTGCAAGGTGGTGACGCGCTTGTTGCCCAACACGTCCTCCCAGCTTGTCAATGCCCCATCTTGGGAGGCGTCGAAGGACAACACGTCAAGGTGGTTGCCGCGGCGCTGGGCCACCAAGATCATTTTCCGGTTGCTGTCGTCCAAGTCGATGCTGAGCACGTGTCGCCGACCCCACTTGCGCAGGACACAATTCTTGCCCAGGATGAGGTCGTCGCCTTCGTGGCCTTGAAGCCGGTCAGGGAAAATGACCAGCAGCTCGTCCTCCCCGGTGTCGTCCGTGCCTGTGGCGTGGGAGGACCAAATGCCGTGCCATGCGTTGGGGAACGACGTGAGGTCTTTCCGGTTGTAGGGCATGGGCTCAGGGAACGTGACCGAGATGCAGCCTGTGGCCAACATGCACAACGCCCCAAGGACCAGAGAAGTGGATTTCAACAACGACATCAGCCAAAAATGAGGGCGAGGATGCCAGCGACCAAACAGTAGGCGCCAAATCCGGCCAAATTGCTGCGCTTCACCAGCCGAATCATCCATGTGCACGCCGCCCATCCGCTGGCAAACGCGGCCACGGTGCCCACGGCGTAACCAAGCCATGGTCCGGCGGCTTCCGCGGCGGGCTGTTCCATCAGGTCTTTCAAGGTCAACAGGGTCGCACCGCCAATGGGAATCAGGGCCATCAAGAAGGAAAACTTGGCGGCTTCTTCGCGCGAAACCCCAAGCATGAGGGCGGCCCCGATGGTGGACCCAGAGCGGGAAATTCCTGGAAGGATGGCGCACGCTTGGGCCAAACCAATGCCCAACGCACGTCCGGCGCCCAGGGGGCGGTTCCCCCCACTGGCGCGTTGCGAAAGCAACAGCACCAAGGCCGTCACGCAGAGCATCGCGCCCACAAACTTGGGGGTGGCCAAGGCTTCGATGGCGTCTTTGAACCCGAGTCCGAGGACCGCGGCAGGAACCGCGCTGAGCAGCAACAGGCCTGTGTAACTCCGCGCATGGGTGCCGGATTCTCCTGACGTGAACACGTCGCGCACCAACCCCAGGATGTCTTCCCGGAACACGACAACCGTACTCAATGCGGTGGCCGCGTGGACGAGCACCGTGAAGGTGAGGTCTTCTCCACCGAGGCCGAGGATGACTTGGCCCAGGGTCAGGTGTCCTGAACTGGACACAGGCAAGAATTCAGTGAGGCCTTGAACCAATCCCAACAAGAGGTAGGACAGGACTTCCACGTTACCGCTTCTTCAGGATGGCGTAGAAAATCAATCCGTAGCCGGCCAACACCACGGTGGGGGCCAGCGTGATGCGGCGGAAGCTGAAGATGCTTTCGTCGAAGACGTTGGGGTCGTCGGACCCGCCTCCGCTCATGAGTGCGTAGCCCAAAATCAAAGTCGCAATGCCTACGCCGAGCCACACATAGTTGCTGCGGCCAAAGGCGAGGTTGGGGGTGGGTTGTTCTGACGCGTTCATGGTTCGAAATTAAGGCGCTTTGACAGACGCGACTCAGTGAAGTTTGGAGAGGTCGGCGTGGAGGTAACGGTTGACGGCCACCCCGCTGAACCCCGCACCGAGCACCCCCCCGAGCGTCAACAAGCTGCCAGCGAGCAGCCCTAGAATGGTGGGGTCGAGGGGTCCCATTTGGGCTTTGAGCAAGGTCAACGTGCCCATCATGGCGGCGAACGCCAGCAACCCAGAACCCAGCCCGAGGACCAGCCCTTGCACAATGAAGGGCCGCCGGATCATGCCGGGCTTGGCCCCGACCAATTGCATGTTTCGGATCAAGAAGCGTCGGGCAAACACCGTCAGTCGGATGGTGTTGTTCAGCAGCGCCAAGGCCACCAGCAAGCACACAGTGCAGACCGCGGCAAGCGCCGGGAACCACGCGTCCAGGGTGTCGTGGATGCTCTGCAAAAGCCCCTCGTTCCACACCACTTCCGCCACCCCGGGGACGACCTCGAACCTGGATGCGGCTTGGGCCAAGGCTGCCGGTTGGGCATGGTCTGGCCGGACCACCACGTCGATGACGGGAGGGAGCGGCACGTATCCGAGGAATTCGACGAAGGATTCGCCGAGCTCCTGCTCGAGTTGGGCGGCCGCGGCTGCGGGGTCGAGGTACGACGCTTGCGCCACAGCTGAGTCTGCGGTGACGGCCAGGCGGGCGCCGTCGATTTGGGCTTGGCTCAATTCCCGCTGAAGGTGCACTTGGATGTGCACGTGTTGTTGAAGTTTCAGCGACGCCCACTGTCCAAACAGCGCGGCCATTCCGAGCATGCCCACCATGAACAGGGTCAGCGACATGCCGACGACCGTGGTGAATTGGGTGGTCAGTTGCGCGCGAGACGCCCGTGGCTTGGGACGCTGGGAGGAGGCAGCCATGCGTCAAAGATGCGACGCAGAACGCGGAATCGAGGCCGCAAGTTTATTTGGAATGAATCTAGAGAGTGTACCTTTGCATCCCCCAAAAAGGGTATTTTTGCTGTAGCTTTCAATCATGCCATGATCAAAGTCAACGACAACGCCCGAGACCAAGTGCAGAAACTGCTCGCAGAAGACGGTTGCCCAGAGGGCAGCTTTGTCCGTGTGGGTGTCAAGGGTGGCGGGTGCAGTGGATTGATGTACCAACTGGACTTCGACCACGAAATAAAGGACGACGATCAGGTGTTTGAAGACAACGGTGTCAAAGTGGTGGTGGACAAGAAGAGCTTCCTCTACCTCGTGGGAACCGAGTTGCGCTACAGCGGAGGCCTCAATGGAAAAGGGTTTGAGTTCCACAATCCGAACGCAAACCGAACATGCGGCTGCGGCGAGAGTTTTTCACTCTGACACCACACACACATGGCGTACGAAGGAGAAGACAAGATTCTGGAGGAATTCACGGGGAAAGCCTACGAGTTTGGCTTCACCACAGACATCGATTCAGACAAAGCACCGGCGGGGCTGAATGAAGGCATCATTCGGTTCATCAGTGCGAAGAAGAACGAGCCAGAATGGCTCTTGGAGTGGCGATTGAACGCCTTCAAAGTGTGGTCGGACATGGTGGAGCCGGAATGGCCACACCTCCAATACGAGAAGCCCGACTTCCAAGCCATCAGCTACTACGCGGCCCCCAAGCAGAAGAAGGAATTGGCGTCGATGGACGACGTGGATCCTGAGCTTCGGAAGACCATGGACAAGCTGGGGATTTCCTTGGAAGAACAAAAGCGTCTCAGCGGCGTGGCGGTGGACTTCGTGATGGACAGCGTGAGCGTGGCCACGTCCTTCAAAGACAAGCTCGCCGAGCTCGGCATCATCTTTTGCAGCATGAGCGAAGCGGTCCAAGAGCACCCGGAGTTGGTGCGGAAGCACCTGGGTACAGTGGTTCCTGTGCGTGACAACTTCTATGCGGCCCTCAATTCTGCGGTGTTCACCGATGGGTCTTTTTGTTACATCCCCAAGGGGGTGAAGTGCCCCATGGAGCTCAGCACGTACTTCCGAATCAACGAGTCTGGGACCGGCCAGTTCGAGCGCACCTTGGTGGTGGCGGACGAGTCGAGCTACGTCAGTTACCTCGAGGGTTGCACGGCGCCTCAACGCGACGAGAACCAATTGCACGCCGCCGTGGTGGAACTTGTGGCGTTGGACAACGCAGAAATCAAGTACAGCACCGTCCAAAACTGGTACCCTGGAGACGAGGAAGGCAAAGGCGGGGTGTTCAATTTCGTGACCAAGCGCGGCATCTGCCACACGCGTTCCAAAATCAGTTGGACCCAGGTGGAGACAGGCAGCGCCGTGACTTGGAAATACCCCAGCTGCATCCTCAAAGGGGACGACAGCGTGGGAGAATTCTACAGCGTGGCGGTGACCAACAACTTCCAGCAAGCCGACACAGGCACCAAAATGGTGCACCTCGGCAAGCGCACGCGTTCCACCATCATCTCGAAAGGCATCTCTGCTGGGAAGTCCCAGAACAGCTACCGGGGGTTGGTGCAAATCATGCCCAACGCAGACAAGGCGCGGAACTTCAGCCAGTGCGACAGCTTGCTGATGACCGACCAATGTGGGGCGCATACCTTCCCGTACATCGAAACCAAGAACCCCACCGCCCAGGTTGAGCACGAAGCGACAACCAGCAAAATTGGTGAGGATCAAATTTTTTACTGCCTCCAACGCGGCATCGACGAGGAACAGGCCATCAGCTTGATCGTCAACGGTTACGCCAAGGAGGTGCTCAACAAATTGCCCATGGAGTTCGCCGTTGAGGCCCAAAAGCTCCTGGCCATTTCACTCGAAGGATCTGTAGGCTGATGTTGACCATCAAGAACCTCCACGCACAAGTGGAAGACAACCCCATCTTGAAGGGGCTGAACCTCGAAATCGGACCTGGAGAGGTCCACGCCATCATGGGCCCCAATGGGTCTGGAAAGTCGACGCTCGCGTCGGTGTTGGCGGGACGCGAGGACTACGAAGTGACCCAAGGGTCTGTGGATTTCGACGGCACAGACTTGCTCGACATGGACGCAAGCGAGCGTGCGCGGGAAGGGCTGTTTTTGGCCTTTCAGTACCCCGTGGAGATTCCAGGCGTCAGCAACTTGAACTTCATGAAGGCCGCCATCAACGGCAAACGTGAGCACCAAGGCCGCGAGCCCATCTCCGCCAAGGATTTCTTGGCGCTGGTGAAGGAGAAGTCGGCGCTCGTGGAGTTGGCCGGCCGCTTGCGCGACCGCAGCGTGAACGAAGGCTTTTCTGGCGGCGAGAAGAAGCGCAACGAGATCTTCCAAATGGCCATGTTGGAACCCAAGCTGGCCATCCTCGACGAAACGGACAGCGGGCTCGACATCGACGCCCTGCGCATCGTGTCCCAGGGGGTGAACACCATGCGCGACGCCGGCCGTTCCTTCTTGGTGATCACCCACTACCAGCGCTTGTTGGACCACATCGTGCCCGATTTCGTGCACGTGTTGAGCGAAGGACAAATCGTGAAGTCCGGCCCCAAAGAGCTTGCCCTGGAACTCGAAGAGAAGGGGTACGACTGGATCAAAGAACCTGCAGTGTGATGTCGCAGTCCTCGGCAGCCCAAGACTTCGTGGCGAACGTCCAGGTGCCTCAAGGCGCGGCGGCCCCCTTGGCCCAACAAGGACAGGAGGGCATGGGTGCATTGCCTGTGCCAACCCGGAAATCGGAACGCTGGAAGTACAGCCCCATCACGGCCATGTTGGCTCGTCCGGTGGGCACAGCCAAGGCCCCTGAGGGCTGGCCGGCCGACGTTGAGCCCAACCCGGTTCCTGGGTTGGACGCCTACCGCATTGTCTTGGTCAACGGGCACGTGGTGCCCGAGGCGTGCGACTTGCCCGTGGCTGAAGGCGTGGTGTGCATGCCTTGGTGCCAAGCTGTGGAAGAGGGCCACTTGGCTGACCTCGATTGGAGCGGGTACCACCGCCGTGAATGGGTGGGCGCGGTGCACGCAGCCCACGCCCAAGACGGCATGTTCTTGCACGTGGCCCAAGGGGTGACCTTGGACCGCCCGGTTTTGGTGCACCACCACACCACAGGCGACCAGGTCGCGGCTTGTCCGCGCCACCGGATTGTGGTGGAAGATCAGGCGCACGCGGAAGTGGTTCTTTGGCACTCGGCCGCCGACGGCGCGACGGGGATGGTGAACGGGGTGTTGGAAGCCCGTGTGGGTGCAGGCGCCCGGTTGGGCTTGGACAAGGTGCAGCACGAGGAGGGCGAGGTGTTTCATTTGGCCCACGAGCATGTGAACCAAGGGAAAGACAGCACCTTCCGGATTCACTCCATGACGGTGAAAGGCCACTGGGTGCGCAACGAATTGAACGTGGTGCAGGAGGGCCAAGGGGCTCACACCATCATGCACGGGGCGTACCTCCCCAAAGACCGCGAGCACGTGGACAACCATACGACCATGGACCACACCGTGCCCAATTGCACGTCCAGCGAACTCTACAAGGGCATCTTGTACGACCGGTCCACGGGGGTGTTCAACGGCAAGGTTTTCGTCCGGCAAGAAGCCCAGTTGACCAACGCGTACCAGCAGAACGCCAACATTGTGGCGGACGCCGGGGCGAGCATCAACGCCAAGCCCGAATTGGAGATTTACGCGGACGACGTCAAGTGCTCCCACGGGTGCACGGTCGGGCAGTTCGACGAAGAAGCCTTGTTCTACCTCAAGTCGCGCGGCATCGGCGACAAGGCGGCCCGGGCCCTGATGGTCCAAGCCTTCATCGGCGACGTCTTGGAAGGCATGGGCCAAGAAGAAGTGGCTCAAGAAGTGGAAACCCTGTTGGCCGACCGGCACGGTTGGTCCTGAACCGTTGCGATGGAAGGGGCGAACCTGGTTCGGCTTGACAAGTTGTTGATCGAACGGGGCCATGTCCCGTCCCGCCTACGTGCGGAACGCATGATTTCTGAGCACGGGGTGCATGTGAATGGAACCCTTGTGCAGAAGCCTGGCAAAAAGGTGCCCCAGGACGCCGTGTTGGAACTTGTTGTGGAAGACATGCCGTGGGTGTCACGCGGGGCGTTGAAGCTGCTGTCGGCGCTGGACACGTGGACGGATTTGACGGTGAAGGGCAAGCGCGCACTCGATGTCGGATGCTCAACGGGCGGGTTCAGCCACGTGCTGTTGG
>Ga0163111_10003252_pt1 | contig 10451 bp, 23 predicted proteins | sample CRUFie1St18metaG_FD_109645 | JGI IMG/M metagenome (GOLD analysis project Ga0163111, IMG submission 109645) | Marine microbial communities from the Costa Rica Dome - CRUD Field 142mm St18 metaG | ecosystem: Environmental > Aquatic > Marine > Oceanic > Photic zone | place: Costa Rica: the Eastern... | reverse complement strand
GGATTGTCAGAAGCGAGGACAGTAAATTGTCCAGGGTGGAAACTTACTTTTACGTCATGCTTTCGGGCCAGTTCACCCGCTTCAGCAAAATGCTTTTCACAATATTTTATAACATCTGGTTTATCCCAATAGTATCTCCAGTCTGCCTGTGTTGCCACTGGCAATATAGGTGAACTAATTCTACACATACGCCTACTCTTAGGCAATGTAGATACCTTTAATATAAGATTTTTAATACCATCTATGTTATGTTTGAATACGAAAGCAAGTTTGTCTTCTGCTTGGTCTTTGTGTTCATTGAGCCAACGCACAGTGGTTGACCTTGTGTTCATAGGACGTTCAATTTCTTCTAACTGTTTTTTCTTAAGTGTTCTATCATGGTGAAACCACTGACAACAAAAACCAATTCTTCTAATCATGTCTAATTATAACAAATATTTTGGTGTGCGTCAACGCCAGTTTTCCTTGCACCAAGGATCACAGCACACTTTTGGATTAGGATCTCCATGAAACACAGCAATAGAAGTTTCAGGTTTTATTCTTGGCACACCAGGAGATACAAAGTTTCTATGTCCTGCCGCATCACGAGTTAAAGGTGGCATACCTCTCATTTCCCATTTGTAACTTTGTATCCATTCGTCTGGAAAAAATTGGAAGTCTTTCTTTACTTGGGCATACAACCAATCTTGATCTCCGTGAAATCTTCTTGATATGTTGGTTGTGTCTGCAACAAATTGTTTATAGATTTGTGGGTGTTGTCCTGTTTCCCAACGCACTACAGATGAATTAAATTTTTTCCAACCCACTTGACGCCATCTATTGAAATCACGTAATACTAAGAACTGTCCTTCTAAATGTGTGAACAGTTTATCTATGTTCCTGAAAATTATTACATCCAAGTCTATGTACAACATGGTGCCTCGTTCATTTAGATCAGGATTAAACAATAATGGTTTAAACCACCAACCACCTATTCTGTATGCTGTGGGCAAAGGTCTAATTGTAACTTTAGATGTATCTATTCCTATGGGATCTTCTGTGTAACAAACAAATTCGTAATCTAGTGTGCAATTACGTTGGACCATGTTTGCAAGAGTATTCACATACTCTGGACCATACTTCTTACCATGTTTTAAACAAACGACATATTTTTTCATGCAGAATATATAGCACTATTGGCTCCATGTTCAAATACTTCTACACTTTTAAGTCTTACTCTTTTGTCAGTTTGTTTTGCAACTTCAGGAGCAACAAATTTGTAAACGTGTTCTGCAAATTTTTCACATCCAACTCCGTCCATCACTTGTACATCAGCAAGTCCTTTGGATTTCATATCATAAAGATAATCAAAGTCTGGATCTGACTTATCCAATGCTAATGTATGATCAAATTTTTCTTCTAGAAATTTTTTTATCCATTTACAATTTCCAAAGTCATATACCCAATTTTTATCATCTAATGTTTCTGATTCGAAAGTAAATTTAAATCCAAGACTGTAACCGTGGATTAATGAACAATGACTGTGTTTAGCATTTGGTTGCCTAAATGCACAACTAAATCCTCTGTCATTACCATATGTTTTAGTGCTAAAGTATCTCATATTTTTATAATAAACTTATTTAGACAAAATGTCAACGATTATTCTCCAGATTATCTTTTAAATTATCCAAACTGTCCAGACGCACATTGCTTAAAGATTTCCAACTTTCTGGCACCTTATCACCCATGTTTGAATACACTATGTATTCTTTTTGATCAAATTTTTCAAAGATTTTGGCTAGGTGATATATCCAATATGAAGGATCTACAGCATGACTGTCTTCGTTATTGTAATTAGGCGTGCCTTTGTAGATATTATTGACTTTATTGTCATTGCTGAATAAATCAAATCCTATCATATGTATTTGTTTATGTGCTGTAATTTGACTTGCCAACAGCACAGCATAGTCTCCGCTTCCCCAATGCCAAGGTTGATCAATTCTTTCTTCTGATTCATACCAAAGTTCTGGCACAATTTTTATACCTGGAAATAAATTTTGCCAATCACTTCTAGTGTAGATGTTTTGGTTAGATATTCTTTTATTTTTAATTGCTTCAGCAACCATTCTTTTATCACAACACACCAAATGGTGTACAGTGAAATCTCTTATGATGGCATTGCAACCAACCTTTTCACTTTGTAGTTCATTAATATCGATACCTTTACGGCTTTCACCGTTACCTATCACTATCATATTGATTATTTTTTACGTTTTTTCAGTTTGGTTGATTCCAATTTAATTTTTTTTATCTCAACAAGTACTTCTTCAAACTTTTTATTTGCTCTGTTAAGCATAGTAAAAATATCTCTCACTGCATATATTACCCACCACCACCATGTAAATGCAGTGATGCTGAAGATAATACCTATTATTACTAACACAGTTTTTAGCCACGTGTCAATATCATAATATAATATTAAACTAAGAACCAAAAGAGCAGATAACGGAGCCACACGTCCAATCCATGCCCAAAGTCCTACTTGTCTTTTAATGTTTAATTTGAGATATTTCCGAATGCTTTCCATACTCCTGGTGTCCCCGATTTAACACAAACCCAACCCATTACGTTACCTGGTGTAGGATTTGAATTCCATATTGTGTCTCCCTGAGAGTATGAACCGCTGTTTGGTGTGTCTCCAGAGACTAAAAATTTTCTACCTGCAAATTTAATTGCACCTGCAACATCTACTTGCACCTCTGGATCGATTTGAGTTATGCCAACTCCTAATTTACCATACATATTAATTTTGGTGTCACTTGCACCTTGGTTGCCTAGTTTTATATTGCCTTCTGCTGAGATTGTAATTCTGTCTGTGTTGTCTGTCTGTATTCTTAATTCGCTTGATGTGTAAGCACCTATTCCGATTGTGCGTTCTCCTGGCTCAACAACAAACTCTGCTGAATTAGAACCAACTGATAATTGACCATTCATAGCCTCAGTTCCAATTCCTAGTCTGCTCATTCCACTGTCATAGAACACAAACGAGTCTATGTTGATATTTCCGTTTACAGTTAATCCATTTAATATACCAACTTCTCTAAGATTAGATGATCTTACTCCAGGACCTAGTGCATTTTCAGAAAGCACAGGTGCATTGTTAATCATGTATTGGTTGTCTTTCATCAAGTCTATAGGTTCACTTGAAAAAATTCTTGATGGATTTGCTTGATAATTTAATACTTTAGTAGAACCATCTCCACTCCATTGCAAGCCTTTACCTGCAATTAGGTTAGTTCCTTTTTGTTTAAAATCTATGCTTTTGTCTAAGCCAACAAAATCGCCCTGTGAACTGTCCCTGTCTTGTAGGGATTCCACTGCATTTCCTAGTCTTATTAAGCCATCTTTTATGCGTAAGATATCATTTGAGTCGTTCATACAGTTATTTATCTAACTGCTCTTAACAATAGAACTTCGTTGTTTATGCGTCCATTCAGTTTGATAGGCATGGTTTTAATACTATCATAGAATCCACGCACTTTAATAGGTCCGCTGTCTGCAAATTCCTTCAATTGCTGTTCAGGTTTGCGTAGTGTTTTTTGAATGCTGGTTTCTTCATTAAAACCTTGTATCGTAGTGCCTTTTACCATTAGTCCTGTACCAGGTCTATTCATTCCTCTTGGGTCTAATACCCTTGCTTTGTATTGCCCTAGTTTTCTAGTTTTAACATTGTACACCCATAGTTCTTCGGCATACACTATTTCTGCTGGATCAATAGATTTAATATTCAATTTCGTATCTTCTATTTTGTACTTTAATTTTCCTACTATTTTTTCGGGTGATTTTTCTTTTTTCTTTCTTGGCTTCCTATTAGCATTGGCAATACTAATCATATAATCACAGGCTTTAAAAATATTATCGTATGCTTCAATGCCTTTCATAATTGTTTTATTTGTGACACTTTCGTATGCCTCTAATAATTGACGCTCATCGGAATCATTAGAACCTTCATCGTCTAATTCTTCAAATTTTATGTTCTTTTCTCGTAAGTCTAACAGTGTTTTATACTCTTTATAAATGTCTTCATATCGTTCTTGTATTTTACGTGCATGGATTCCGCCTACCTTTTCTCTTTTAAAAAGTTCGACCAATTTTAAAGTTTTAGGATTAAATCTTTCAGGAGTAAATGCATGACGGTCCAGCCACATATCAACTGGCTCGAGTATTTCGCTTACCCTTTTTTCAATTCTATCCTGTATACTAGGCTTTTTTATTTCTGTTTTTTCCATGGTACTATAAATGCTATATAGCCTCTTCGATGAAAAATCAAGATTTTTTTCTATTCTTTACTTCTAAAAGTATTTGTTTTGGAGTTTTTGTACCAGGTGTTAGTTTATGAATTCTGCAAGTAAACAATTTCTTTTCTCCCTTGTTTGTATGGATAACTGGTTGCCCATGTTCGTCTAATGTTATATTTTTAATAACTGCTTTGACGTTTTTAAACCTACCCACTTGGATTTTATCTCCAACTTTAATGTCTACAGAGTATGTTTTCATTGACTTAGGCACTGTTTCCGGGTCCTCCAGTTAGTAAAACAATTAAAGTGAATATTGTTGCAAATACTAAAAACTCTATCATAACAAGTTCTCTCCTGCCATCACATAGAACGCAGAACTTTTGCCTGTGCTATCTTCTTGTAGATAATAATCATATCCATCGTATTGTATATCATAAAATACTTTGAATCCATCTGCGTTTTCATAATTTATTTGTAGTTTTTTAAGATCTAAACCATTGTGGTCCGTTTTGATTAGTTCTTCTGTGTACCATCCACCTTTGTTAAAATATTGTCCAAAAATAAAATATTTGTCCTTACAACTGTCTGAGCCTGTGTGATGATCACCTATACACAATGTTTTAATTTTCTTTTTTTCAAAATCATCAAAATCTAATACTTGATCCTTTATAAAGTTTCCTTCATCATCTTGCATTGAATGACCATCTTTATCGCACTCTGATATGGTGAGTGTTTGGCTACCTGCTAACTCAGGTCCTGACAAATGACAAATGTCATTGTACTCATGAAACTCTCTATCAAATTGTGCTTCAGTTGGAATACCTTTGTTCGCAACGTGCATATCGAAACCTATTTGACTGATATAATCTGAAAATTCATCTTGTCCCTTGTCAGACCAATATTCATATTGTGCCTTAGTAATTTCACCCATTGCAACTTCTCCACCGTAACGACCTACATCTAACTTAAAATATCTATTTGGATTTTTAATTGCTCTTACTAAATCTTTTTTCTTTTTGCTGGATACCTTTTTAATCATAGTCTTCCCATGCCTCTGGACAAATGCTTTTCATTGCACTTATTATTTCTTCTACTGACCAAGTACCATACATTTTTTTGTGCATAAATGCCCGTTGCTTGTCTAGTTCAATTTCGTGATGCAATTCTTTTACAAATGTTTCAAGATATTCTTGTTCAGTCATTATCCCCACCAACTAATTTTTTTCTTTTTGTCTGGATTTAAACTTCTTGCTAGTTTTCTTACTCTTTCCATATGCTTGTCAAACTGTTTTTTCTCCATGCCGGGTAAGACAGAATAAAATCTTAGATACTTTGTAACCATGCCACCTAAATTAAAAACAGCCTTTTTAATTCTTCTGTAAGGAATATTATCAAATAAACTAAAATTAAAGTATGTTACCATTGGTCCACCATATGTAATAGAAATTAGTCCTAATTTTCCATTCATTGCTCCAGGCACAGGATATCCATAGTTCTTAAAAAACTTACTGCCAGGAACCAGTGCTCTATAACTAAAAAACCATTTAGGATGCAGTACCCAATCAACCCAATTTTCTAATATAGATGGCATCCTTAAATTGTGACAAGAACCTATAAGAAACATTACGTCACTGTTTTCTAGTCTTTTCCTGTAATCCAAAACTAATTGGGGTGGTGGATTTATATCTGAATTGTAAAAAGGTAACTTTTCTTCTTCATCAAATAGATTAATCAAATCTATTTGGTGTCCACATTTTTCTGCTTCTTCAATAAAAGTATCTCTAATGGCGGCATTAAAACTGCTTTTTGTGTTATGGTGTCCATATATTATACAAATCTTCATTTTACCTCAATCATTCTTTTGATAGACAATCTTGCTTTGTCCATAACGTCTTTTGTTAATGTAACTTCTTCAGTTCCTTTTGTCAAACTATTATAGATACCTTGCAAAGTAATTTTTTTCATATAAGGACACAAATTGCAAGGCTTAATCATTTCTACTTCTGGATTTTCTATAGCAACATTATCACTCATAGAACATTCTGTTACCATTAAGACTTTTTTAGGTTGTTTGTCTCTAACATAATTGCTCATTTTTGATGTGGAACCTGTATAGTCGGCCTCTGCTACTACATCAGGCGGACACTCTGGGTGTGCTAATACAACAATGCCAGGATAGTTTTTTCTATACTCTCTTATTTCCTCGGGTGTGAATCTTTCATGAACAATACAAGTTCCTTTATAAGAAATAATTTTGACTTTAGTTTGTGCGGCAACATTCTGTGCTAGATATTCATCTGGTAAAAATATTACTTTATCTACTCCTAATGATTCTACTATTTCAACTGCATTAGAACTAGTGCAACAAATGTCTGTTTCGGACTTTACATCTGCTGATGTGTTCACATAAGATACCACAGGTACTCCAGGATACTTTTCTTTTAAAAGTCTCACATCATCTCCTGTTATTGATTCTGCAAGTGAACATCCTGCTTTTGTATCAGGTATTAAAACTTTTTTATCTGGGTTCAATATCTTGGCTGTTTCTGCCATAAAATGAACTCCGCACATGATTATAGTATCTGCTTTTGCTTTTTGTGATTCCTTTGCAAGTAATAACGAATCTCCTACTATATCAGCAACGCAATGATAAATTTCAGGTGTCATATAGTTGTGTGCTAATATGACTGCGTTCTTTTCTTTTTTAAGTCTATTAATTTTATCAACTAAAGGCTCGTACACTGCCCACTCTACTTCTGGTATAAATTTTCTAACCTTTTCGTATAATTGTAACATTAAATTTTTTCTAGTTCTATTACACTGCCATCAACAGTTTTTTTCCCTGCATCTTCAAAGTTTACAGTCACCTTATTTTTTATTATAGATTGTACTTGACCTATTCCCCAATCGGGTGCTTTAGGATTTTTAACTCTATCGCCAGGTTCATAATCAAAGAAATATGTATCCATTATTCATTTCCTTTACGTTTCTTTTGCCATTCAAATGCAGACTTCCATCTTTCTTCTGTTGTTTTTATAGGACCTTCATATAAAACATCTCTATTTGTATTGCTTGGTCCTAGAACTTCAACACCTTTCCAAAACATAGCAAACACAACCAACATCATTACGCCAACTATCCACTTGCTCATTAAATTACTCCTGCATGATCCATGACTAACACCAAACCAAATAGGATGATTAAAAGCATCCAGATTGTTGGCAAGTTGTCAAGTATCCACCACTTAATTTTATTCATGTTCTCCTCCTGGGTCTTTAGGATCAAAATACATTTTATATGGATTACCTTTTTTATCTCTAGCAATCATGAATCCTCTTGTTCTGCCAGCGGAATGGTATCCATCAAATTTGTAATTGATGTATTTCTTTCTTGCATTATGAAACTGTTTGAATGTGGCATACATGGCAAATATAATTCCTAAATGTCCAATCACTAATCCGGACCAACCCCAAATCATAGTCGACATTGAAAAGAAATAAAGTGTAAACACTGTGCTCCACACAAAACTCAATACCACAAGTATCTGCAATCTTACAGTCTTTGGTAATGCACGTAAATCATTATGATTGTCGTCAAACAAAATTGTTGCTGTATCAATTGCCCAATTACGCAATTTATTACACCAACCACAATCTTCTAAATTATACATAATACTCCTATCTAAAAAACTTTTTGAACTTGTCGATACTGCTTGATAATGGTCCATACACCCTTTCTATAAAATCAATGTGTTTGGTAAGACGCTTGTCCAGATTATCAATCTTATCATTAAGTTGTTTCATTTCTTTTAAGAAAACTTTCTTGTTGTCCGCCATTGCTTTCTTAATAATATCTACTTCTTTACTCATTACATACCCGCTATAAATTTTAATAATCCTGCACCCAACAAAGTCACTCCAATACTGTTTAAAACAATAAGTGACCTGTCGTGCCATAAAAAACCTACCCAAAGCCACCCAGCAACGCCTGTCAATTGGAATAGCATATTGTAGGGAAAGTAATTGATAGATGTTAAACACCAACCTGTTACTATGAATAGTACAGATATCCATTTAACATACCAACTCAAATCACCTTTAGGTGTTATTTTTTTGAAAACTCTACTACTATTAAGTTTTTTAATTTTTTCGTCTAGTTTTTCTTTTATTGGTTCTATTTCTTTAGTCATCTTTTTTAATATCTTTAAGTAATTTTTGTTGCTCAAATCTTTTCAATACTTTCTTTTCTTTAACTATTAATTTGGTAATTGCAATAGATGCCTGCATTAAAGATGATACTTTCCCTAATTGTACCATGTGTCCATATGCGTCATACTTCTTTTTAGGCATCTTTGACCTTTCTAATCATAGTGGCTTTTCTAGGATACAGTTGATTTTTAATATGCTCCTCATCAAATCCACTCATACGTTTAAGTTTTCCATTTACTTTTACACTAAATGAATATGGCGGACCATCGTAAATTCCTATTTTACCATTTGCAAAGTTCATGTGTTTTATTTTTCTATTCATAACTTTTAATTCCTTCTGGGATATTCCATAAACATAAATTTAATCTATCTTCATTTTCTACACAAAACTTAATTGCTTCAGTGTGTTCGTCTTTAACACGTAAACCAATAAAATTATCACTAAATCCAACTTCAACATCTTTAAAGTATATAGGACCATTATTAGGTTTTATCGGAATTCTCCAACCTTCTTTTCTTAAATTTTCTTCTATTTTAGGATTAACCCAAATGTCCATTATTTCTCCTCTTTGTTATGATGTTCATTCCAAGCCTTCAGTTTTTCTTTGTATTCACTTTCAGACAAAGAGTGCCAACCTATGCACAATGCAATAGGCGACCTGCCACAAGGACAACTTTTCTTCTTTGGTTCTCCTGCTACACCCCATTGATTATGTTTTGGATCTTTCATCTGTCTTATATGTTCATCCTTAAATTTAATTTTCTGTTTTATCGCCATTTTCTTTTTTGTCTTCTGTTTCGTACTGCTCTAATTCATTTAACATTTCTTCATATGACATAGTTGGTGCCAATGGATTCACTTCTTTTTTGTAATATGGATTGTTATATGCAGGATCATCAACTCCTTCTACAGATTTAACTTCTGGTATGTAATGTTTTAACATATTTTCAATACCTTGTTTAAGTGTTGCGGCGCTACTGGCACAACCAGAGCATGATCCACTCATTAACATTGTTGCCACGCCTGTTTCAATATTAAAATTATCTAGTTTTACAATGCCACCATGTGCATCAACACCAGGTTGAATCTTAGTCTTAATCACATGATTAATATTTTCTTCAATTTCTTTCTGTATTCTGTCTTCTGTCATTTATGCCTTTTGCTTCTTTTTAACAAATATTCTGCCACCCTGTATACTCTGTGAAGTGTTGTGACGCTTTGTCCAGTATTTTTCCAATACTTGTCCATAAGTGGTTGCGCCAATCTTCTAACGGCTTTGTCATGTTTAGAAGTTTTAACTCCTAATTCAAAAACCGCACCACCTGATGTCTTTGCTTCTATTTCAAATTGGTCTAATTTTCTTTCTTTGTGAGACATCATAATTTTTCTCCAATTTCAAATCCTCTAAATCTCATAAATCTAGGAAATCTTAATGAGTATGTTTCATCACTATCTTGATTTTTGGTTATTGCATCTGCTCTTACTTCCACAATATTTCCAGGAAGCCTACTACGGTGAAGCCAAAAAGTATCACGATCGCCATCACTGAGACCGCTCCCAACATTAACTTTGATACTTCTTCCGTCATCAACTCCTTCACAAACCAATGCACCCAATTTTCCTTTATTTCGTCCCGTTCCTTCTTCGACATCTTTTACCTCCAAACTTACCTCAATAAATGGCTTCAATTTTAACCATGCATGAGATCGTTTACATTCATAAGGAGCATTAACGTCCTTAATCATAATTCCCTCATAACCGCCCTGTACGGCCCTCTTATTAACGTCTGTGTACGTCTTCTGACCTTCAGGTGTGTCTAAGTTCACAATTTCATGATCCAGCACTGTAACGACGTTTAAATTGGTTTTATGCTGTTCATACCATGCTTTTAACATCTGTGTTCTTACTGTCTGGCTCTTGTCCCAAATACCTTTTTTGAAATCTTCTAAAGGCAGAAAATCAAAT
>Ga0163111_10003251_pt1 | contig 10452 bp, 10 predicted proteins | sample CRUFie1St18metaG_FD_109645 | JGI IMG/M metagenome (GOLD analysis project Ga0163111, IMG submission 109645) | Marine microbial communities from the Costa Rica Dome - CRUD Field 142mm St18 metaG | ecosystem: Environmental > Aquatic > Marine > Oceanic > Photic zone | place: Costa Rica: the Eastern... | reverse complement strand
TGTGAAAGAATAACTCGTTTTATTTATAATATTTTACTAATTTGAAAATATGAAAAAAAGAGATTTCATAAAAACATTTGGTGCTATAGGACTAATACCTTTTAGTCAAAATATAAGATATGATTCACTAAACAAAATAGAAAATTTATTAAATACTGAAAATCTATCTGATGATGACTTTTGGAAATTAGTTAGGAGTCAATATGACTTAAATCAAGATTTTATAAATCTTGAAAGTGGCTACTATAATATTATTCCAAAACCTACATTAAAAAAACAAATTGTACATATCAAACGTGTGAATTTAGAGGGTTCCTTTTATATGAGAAAATCTAGATTTAAAGATAAAAGCACAATAACATCTGAACTGGCAAATTTCGTAGGCTGTAATAGTAAAAATTTAGCTATTACCCGTAATACAACTGAATCACTAGATTTAATTATTAGTGGATTTCCATGGAAAAGCGGTGATGAGGCAATCTATGCATATCAAGACTATGGTGCAATGCAAGATATGTTTGAACAAATTGGCAAAAGACATGGTGTAGTTTTGAAAAAAGTATCTGTTCCAAATCATCCAAAAAATGATATGGAATTAATTTCTCTTTATGAAAGCCAAATTACAAGCAAGACAAGGTTGATTATGATTAGTCACATGGTAAACATAACGGGTCAAATATTACCAGTCAAAAAGATTTGTGATATGGCACATAGCTATGGCGTAGAGGTTTTAGTAGATGGTGCTCATTGTGTTGGTCATTTTAATTTTAAAATTGATAACCTAAATTGTGATTATTATGGATCAAGTTTACACAAATGGCTCGCCACACCACTGGGTGCTGGATTATTATATGTTAACAATAAACATATTCCAAAAATATGGCCGCTTATTGCAGATCACGAAAAAGATCCAAACAAAATTCAAAGACTTAGTCATACTGGCACTCACCCTGTTTCAACAGATTTGACAATTATTGATGCTATTGAATATTTGAACTTGATTGGAATAAAGAAAAAAGAGTCTCGTCTACGGTTTTTAAAAACCTATTGGCAAAATGCTCTTAAAAACGAGTCTAACATTGTAATTAATACTCCATTTGATCCTCAAAGAAGTTGTGGTATTGGAAATGTAGGGCTAAAAAATATGAAGCCAGAAACTCTAGCAAATAGACTTTATAAAGAATTTGGAATTTTTACTGTTGCTATCGATTATGCAAATGTTAAAGGTTGTAGAATAACCCCAAATATATTTACTAATAAAAATGAATTAGACACATTTATTGATGCTATGAAATCTCTCGCTCGATCTTAAATTAATGTTTAAAAAGAAATTCATCTATCCTGTTTTATTATTTTTTTTTATCATTTCATTCTCCTTTTGCAATGACAAAGAGATAGAACAAGAGGAAATGTGCATCGATGAGTCTTTAATAGACGAGTTTAGAGTTTGTTATATGATTTATGATCCTGTTTGTGGATGTGATGGTAATACATATTCTAATGATTGTTTTGCAAGTAGTAATGGTATTTTAAATTACTCGAAAGGAACATGTGAATAGAAATAATAAATTTTTTGTGATGAATGCTTTAGATGAAAAAGAAATATTAGATAACTTATCAAAGGTCTCTAAATGGGTACATAATAATGGTTATTTAGAACGTGAAATTGAGTTTTCAAAATATTTAGATTCTATTGAATTCATTAATAAAGTAGCTATTATTGCTGAAAAAAAAGACCATCATCCAAAATTAACAAGTAATTTTAAGTCATTATTAATACAGCTAACAACTCATGATGTCAAGGGAATTTCTCAAAAAGACTTCCAGTTAGCTAAGGCAATTGATACTTTAAAATTATAGTTGAGTAACAACAAGGTTTCGCCAACGCACTTTAATTCCACCTCCATCATGAATTTGCAAAGCTATCGAGCCTTTACCTTGGCCTATTTTTTTATCTTTTAGGCTTATCATTTGTGTTCCATTCAACCAACTTTTTATTTTATCACCTTTTACTCTGATACGCATATTATTCCATTCTCCCATTTTTAGAGCCTTATCTTTTTCTTCTTCTGGCTTTATTAACCAGCCTCTTCCATAGGATTCATAAACACCTCCAGTATTACTGCCAGGTGGAGCAACTTCAACCTGCCAACCACTAACTTTTGTTCCATCAACTGTTGAACGAATAAATACTCCGCTGTTCCCATTAGCTTCTTGTTTAAATTCCAGTGTTAATTCAAAATCATCATAGAACTCATTTGTAGACAAATATCCATATTCTTTATCTGGACCACTCTCACATACTAAAAGTCCATCTTCAACATACCAGAGTTCAGTCCCGTGGATCTTCCAACCATCTAAATTTTTACCGTTAAATAGTTCAGTTTGAGCCGTAATATTATTTACAGTCAAAATAAAAATCAATAATACTTTTTTCATTTATATAAGAATTAAAATTCAATATAAAGATTTTTCTTTTTGGTCTAACTTCATATTCAGTATAAAATTATACCTTGAAATAAAAATTGAAGTGAAAAATTTTCTTGTTCTATCTATTCTCAGCGTATTAAAATTATTCCCATTATTTTCGCAGATAAAACCAGATAAAATTGATATTGTTAGAGACAAATATGGTGTTCCACACATTTTCGCGAAGACTGATGCTGAAGTATCTTATGGTTTAGCTTGGGCACATGCTGAAGATGATTTTAAAACTATTCAAATTGGATTTTTAGCAGGTAATAACTTGCTGTCAAAATATATTGGAAATAAAGGTATTGGTGTAGATTTCTTGTCACAATTTATTGGATCAGATAAATTATTTGAAGAAAAATATGAATCAGAAATTAGCCCTGAATATAAACTAATTATAAATGCATATGCTGCAGGAATAAATCGTTATGCAGTTGAACATCCGAAAGAAATTCTAGTCAATGAGCTTTTTCCATTGACTGAAAAAAAAATGATTCGGTATGCGCAACTTCAATTATATGTCTCATCAAAAGGAGATCAGTGGGTTTCAAAAATTGTAAACAATAAACTTTCGATTGCTCAGCCAAATGAAGAGCAATACAGAGGATCAAATACTTTTGGATTTAATAGTACCAAAACCAAAGATGGTAATACTTACCTCGCTATAAACACACATCAACCACTAGACGGACCAGTTTCATGGTATGAAGCACATTTATGTAGTGATGAAGGAACCAATATAATTGGTGCTCTTTTTGCAGGTAGTCCAAATATTTTGATAGGAGCAAATGAAAATTTAGCATGGGCACATACAGTGAATCAACCAGACAAGACAGATGTTTTTGAGTTAGAAATGCATCCAAATAAGAAATTTCATTATCGCATTGATAATGAATATTTAAAATTAGAAAAGTATAAAGCGGATTTGAGATTTAAAATTCTAGGTATTTCTATCCCGATTAAAAAGAAATATTATCAAAGTATTTACGGTCCAACACTAAAAAATAATTCTGGTTATTATTCTATAAGAACACCTGCACTTTTTGAAATTCGCGCATTAAATCAGTGGTGGTTAATGAATAAAGCAAAGAATTTTAGTGAGTTTTACAATGCATTAAAAATGAAAGCACTACCAGGCTATAATATTGGTTATGCTGATAAAAATGATACTATTTTTTATATTTCAAATGGATTAATCCCAATTAGGAATAAAGGTTACGATTGGGAGAATGTTGTTCCAGGTAATACAAGAAAAACTTTATGGACTAAAAACTACGAAATTGAGGACCTTCCGCAAGTATTACAGCCTAAATCAGGCTACATTTATAATGCAAATCATTCACCCTTTAAATCTTCAGGAAACGAAGATAATCCTGTAGCTTCAAATTTTAGCTCTGATATGGGCTTTGAAAATTATGATAATAATAGATCAACACGTTTAAAAAAACTAATTGAACAATATGATAAAATTGACTACGAATGTTTTAAAAAAATCAAATATGATAATAAATATCCCAAACCATATAAATTTAGTTGGATGAATATTGATCACCTTGATAGATTAGATCCTTATAAATATCCTGATATATCTGTTTTAATAAAAAGATTACAAGAATGGAATCGAAAAGCTGAATCAAATTCTGTTGGAGCAGGAACATTTGCTGTATTATATGACCAATTACGTCCTTTCTATAAAAAACTTCCAGATCCAAAAGTTTTTCCACCTTCTTTTATAATAGAAGCTATACGTAAAACAAAAAAATATCTCTTAAAATATTTTAAGACTATTGATATTACTCTTGGGGATTATCAAAAATTAGTCAGAGGAGAAAAGGAAATTCCCATTTTTGGATTACCAGATGTAATTACTGCAATGTCATCTAAATATTATAAAAACGGTAAAGTAAGAGTGGTTAGTGGTGAATCTTACATAGAACTTGTAAAATTCACCCCTGAGGGTCCAAAAATTGAGTCTATAATTTCTTATGGTAGCTCAGATCATGAAGATTCACCACATTTTTCTGATCAAATGGAATTATATGCTCAATTTAAAACAAAAAAAATGACATTCAATAGAAAGTTAATCTACAAGGAAGCAAAAAGAATTTACCATCCAAAATGAAAACTTTAACCTAATATTTTATAGAGGCAACCGCATCAACATAAACACTCTCATATTGATTTACAACATTTTCTAAATTAAACAATTCAGCTTGTACTCTGGCTTGTTTTTTAAATTCTTGATGTAAATTTTCGTCTTTAAGTAAAGTTAAAGCATTTGTAGTCATATCCTTCACATCTCCTATTTTTGAAACAAATCCTGTTTTATTGTTAATGTTTACTTCTGTTATCCCACCTGCATTAGAAGAAATAACAGGAACACCGTTTGCCATGGCTTCCAAAGCAGAAAGACCAAAGCTTTCTTTTTCAGAAGGCAAAAGAAATAAATCTGAATAACACAAAATCTTATCGATTTCATTACTGTTCCCTAAAAACAATACTTTATCCTCTAATTTATTTTCTTTCACATATTGAATTGCCTTTATTTTTTCTGGTCCCTCACCTACCATCATCAACTTTGACTTTACTTGTTTGGCTACTCCTTCATAAATGGAGATAACATCGAATATTCTTTTTAAGGGTCTAAAATTGCTTATATGTGTTAAAATCTTTTCTTCTTTTTTTGCTAAAAGATTTCTTTCACAAGGTTTTTCTTTGTTTTTTATTTTCTTGATATCCACAAAATTGGGAATTACATCAATTTTCTTTTTAATATCAAACAAATTAATAGTGTCATTTTTTAGACTTTCAGAGACAGCAGTTACTCTATCTGAATGATTTATACTGAATGTTACCGCTGGATTGTAAAAAGGATGACTACCAACTAAAGTAATATCTGTTCCATGCAATGTTGTTACAATAGGGATTTCAATCCCTATATCGATTAGCATTTTTTTTGCCATGTAAGCTGCGTAAGCGTGAGGAATCGCATAATGAACATGAAGAATATCAATAGAATTAGATCTTACAACATCAACTAATCTACTAGAAAGAGCTAATTCATAAGGCTGATATTTAAATAAAGGATAGTCAGGAACTGATACCTCGTGAAAATAAATTTTAGGATCATTCAAAGCCTCTAATCGAACAGGTAAGTTATATGTAATAAAATGGATGTTATGATCCCTTTTAGCCAAAGCCAATCCGAGCTCAGTCGCAACTACTCCACTTCCACCAAAGGTAGGATAACATACAATTGCAATATTCACATTAAAAGAATTAATTTATTAAAGCCTCATAAACGTATTCTTGAATACGAGTACGAATATTTTTTTCACTAAAAGTTTTATCGTCATTAGGATAGGTCCTGTTTGCTAAAATAACAATTATAATTTCCTTGTCAGGGTCAGCCCATGCATAGGTTCCAGTATAACCTGAATGTCCAAAGCTTTTTTCAGAAACGCAGCCACAAGTAGATTGATGATTTCCAGTTAGTTGTGGTTTATCAAAGCCAACACCTCTTCTATTACCTTTGGATTTAAAATAAGATTTATTAAAAGCGTCTATAATTTTATTATCTAATAACTTTAAACCATTGTAGTATCCTTCTTGAAGATACATTAACATCATTGCTGCAACGTCATAGGCATTACCAAATAAGCCTGCATGTCCACCAACTCCAGATTGCATTGCTGCTCCCATATCATGAACATAACCTTGTAATTTCGTTTTCCGAAAATAATTATCAACTTCGGAAGGAACAATATTTTCTTTTTTAAAATATTTTAATGGTTGGTAACTTAAATTATTCAAACCTAATGGTTTAAAAATATTTTTTTTAACTATATTTTCAAATTTATCATCATATTTTTTTTCAAAATAAAGTTTAAGAATGTAATAGGGTAAATCTGAATATTTTGACTCTTCGTTTTGTAATAGGGTGCTTTTTTTAATTTGTTTATACAATTCCTTATCAAAATCAGTTTTTAAAAATAAATTTGATACAACAGGCAGTGAATATTTTTTTGAAGATTTGGACTGATAAAAAGATTTTTTTGGGTAACCCCTAGAATCTAAAGTTTTTTTGTAAAAAGGAATCCAAGGAAAAAGATAGGCTTGGTGTGAAAGCATATTTTTTAAATTAATATCTGACTTGTTCGTATTTTTCCAATCAGGTAAAAGGTCACTAATTGTAGTTTCAAAATTTATTTCCCCTTTTGAAAAAGACTTAATCACAAGTGGTAATGTGGCCATTATTTTTGTAAGTGAAGCCAAATCATAGATATCATTCTTCATCACATGGCGTTTTTTTTCATAAGTATGATATCCAAAGTTTTTATCATAAACTATTTTCCCCTTTCGTGCAACTAATACCCTCATACCAGGTGTCATTAAAGAGTCAATTGCAACTTTTGATAAATCATCAATCTTGATCATTTTTTTAGAATCAAAACCTAATTCTGAGGGAGAGGCAGAACCAAAACTATTAATGAATTTTATTTCAATACCATCACCCTCTCTGAATGAAGGAGAGACATTTACTGGGAGTTCGCCAACTAGTTGTTGTGATCCAAATATTGCTTCAGCACTTAGTTTTTGTGATGTTTTACTATTCTGATAACTAACAATTAAGGCATCTATTCCAATTATATTTTCTAATGCCTCAAGGGCATAAGGCTTTACAAAAATATCTAGAATTAAGGTTTTATGTTTTGCAAGATTAGAAACTAATTCTACTTCTTCTTTAGAAAAATTTGAAGCCATCCAGGGATTTTTATTTGAACGATGGAAACTAACAATGATTGTATCTAGTTTAGTGGTTTTCTTTAATATATTGGAGGTATTAAAATCTTCAATGCTTTTTATGTTTGCATACTTACTAATCTGATTTTTAAAGATATTTCCAAAATCATCTCCTAAAATTAAATGCCCATAGTTCTTATTTTTTTTTAGTGGTAGAAGACCATTTTTATTTTTTAATAATGTCAAAGATTTAGCTGTAGCCTCATAAATAAGATTATCATCCTCGACTGTATTTAGGTCTTTAATTAAATTTTTAGTGTTAACTGATCTATATCTATTCAATCCAGCTTTATATTTCGCCTTAAGTATTTTTTTTACTGAATAAGACAACCTTTTATCTGTTATAATTCCTTTTTTATATGAGTCTTTAATAGCCTTAATACCCTTAGGTATGTTATTTGATATAATAATAATATCATGCCCTGCTAAAAAAGCAGTTAAATCAATATTTTCTGCTTTCGAATATTCAGTAACACCTTTCATATTCATTGCGTCAGTCACAATTAAACCTTTAAAATCAAGTTCTTCTTTTAATATATTTTGAATTACCTCTTTTGATAAAGAAGTAGGTAAACCCTTCCTTGAAATACTTGGAACATCTAAATGAGCAACCATAACTGAGGATAGTCCCTCAGAAATTAATTTTCTATAGGGAGCTAATTCAATATTTTTAATTCGTTCCAAGCTAAAATTAATCGATGGTAATGTTTTATGAGAATCTTGTGAAGTGTCCCCATGTCCAGGAAAATGTTTTCCTGAAGTCAAAATTCCAATTTCATGATGGCCTTTCATAATCGATAAGGCCTTATTAGATACACGATTTGAAGAGGAACCATAAGATCGACTACCAATAATAGGATTTTTGGAATTGGTGTTTATATCTAATACCGGGCTAAAGCTATAATGAATTCCTAAACGCTTTTCTTGTCTACCCATCCGATTACCTATTTTTCTAATAAGTGTTGTATCCTTAATTGCACCTAAAGTCATTGGCCACGGAAAAGAATTTACAGAGTCTAGTCTCATAGCTACACCCCATTCTGCATCCATAGCAATTAGTAGTGGAATTGATGAAGCTTTTTGAAAATTATTAAGCCACTGAGATTGAACAACAGGCCCTCCTAGTGAAAAAACTAATCCACCTACCTTATATTTTTTAATTATTTTATATGTATCATTAAAATGTGAGCTGTCACGTTCAGTAAATACCATTGGCATAAATAATTGACCAATTTTTTCATCTAAAGTAAGTTCACCGTAAATACTATCTACCCATTTTTGCTGACCTACTAAATCATTATCTAATAGTGGATCGGTCTGACCAAAAAATGTGATTGGTATTAAAAAATAAATTCTAAATAAAATTTTTATCATTTTTGAATAATATAAATTTTAGTTCATAAATCTATTATGCCAGCTTTCTTTCACGGGGACTTCCCATTTAAGCTTATATTCTCCTACAGTATTTACTAGATTATTAAAAACAACAGTGTTTAGTGAAACTAAATTATTTTTATACATACTAATAAATTCATTTAGTTTTTTATGATATAAATGTTTGTCTTGTTTATAGATAACATTCATTTTATCCAATAAATCAACCTCATATTTATTTTCTAACTTTTTTATAAAACGAACACAATTATCAATTGAACAACCACTAGCATTATTAATTTCTTGATTTACTGCTATAATAATAAATCGATCATACCTAAGTTCAAATCCAGTTTCTAAGTTTTGATTATGAGAGGTCCAATTAGATAAAAAATTTTCTAAATCTTTTCGTATAGAGATTATTTCTTTTTGGATAAACTTTCTATTAGATGAATAAACCCAAACCCTTGAATTTAGTGGTAATTTATCAAAGGATACCAACATAAATTATAATTCTTTAGCATTAGCAATAAGTTCAGCTATATCCATTAGGGCTACTTTGTTTTCCATTTCCTTATTTTTAATTCCATCGGATAGCATTGTATTGCAAAAAGGACATGCAGCAGCTATTATTTCAGTATTAGCTTCCAATGCTTGCTCAGTTCTTTTGATATTAATCTCCTTATCTCCTTTTTCTGCCTCTTTGAACATTTGAGCACCTCCAGCACCACAGCATAAACCCTTTGATTTACAATTTTTCATTTCAACTAGCTCAGCTTTGAGTTTTAGAATTAAGTTTCTTGGTGATTCATAAACTTGATTAGCACGACCAAGATAACAAGGGTCATGATATGTTATTCGTTTTCCTTTATAAAGTCCTTCTTTGAAACTTAGTTTTTTATTCTTAATTAATTCATCCAAAAATTGAGAGTGATGAAGTACTTCATAAGTGCCACCAAGTTGAGGATATTCGTTTTTTAGAGTATTAAAACAATGTGGACATGTTGTTACAATTTTTTTTACTCCATATTTATCAAGGGTGGAGATATTTTGCATAGCCTGCATTTGGAATAAAAATTCATTACCGGATCTTTTTGCTGGATCTCCGGTGCAAATTTCCTCCGACCCTAGTACAGCAAAACTTATTTTGGAATCTACTAAAATTTTAACAAAAGCTTTAGTAATTTTTTTAGCTCTTTCATCAAAACTTCCTGCACATCCAACCCAAAAAACTATTTCAGCTTTTTTATTTTTTTCCTTAAGCTCTGCTAATGTAGGGACTTCTATTTTCATTTTTAAGAGTGAGATTGTCCATCATCAAAAACTTCAATAGTTACCTCTTTTTCTATGAGATCGGTAAATTTGCCATTATATCTTGTCGCTTTTACTAGATGATTATCAATCCAATGATAATTTCCTCCTCTAGGTTTTCCCATAAGTAAAGAATGATACTTAAATCCATGTTTTCTTAACCATTCTTCAGTAATATTCCTGTGTTCTTCGACTCTTGAAGTAAAAAAACATATCATGTGACCCTCATCATACCATCTATTACAAGTCTCAAGCGCATCTTTAAATGGCAAGCATGTAGACATCCTCTCAGGCTCTTCATTAGGTACATCTTCGGTTATAGTACCATCAATATCAATTAAATAATTTTTGATTCCTTCGGGAAGAACAGGACTAATTTTTTTTCCTGATTCAACTTTTTCATGTAAAAATTTTTCTATTTCGTCTTTATTCATATTATCTATTCATTCCAATTTAGTCTATCCTGTTGATTATATGGCCAGGGAGCGCCAT
>Ga0163111_10003250_pt1 | contig 10452 bp, 6 predicted proteins | sample CRUFie1St18metaG_FD_109645 | JGI IMG/M metagenome (GOLD analysis project Ga0163111, IMG submission 109645) | Marine microbial communities from the Costa Rica Dome - CRUD Field 142mm St18 metaG | ecosystem: Environmental > Aquatic > Marine > Oceanic > Photic zone | place: Costa Rica: the Eastern... | reverse complement strand
CGAATCTTCACTTGCAACTCCAAAGACAAATGCGGTCTTTCCACTGAGGTTCAACATTGCGTGGCCACCTATACTAAGTGTTGCAGACCACACTCGCTCTTTGACTGTTACCATCAAAAGTGGATGAAAATGTCCAAATATGGGTGCTAAAAAACATAGCCAAACGCTATACTAAATCAAAATTCATCCAATAAATCATCAAATTCGTCGGTTTCATTATCGATATCGTCTAAATCATCGAATAAATCATCAAATTCATCTTTTTGAGTGGGCGGTTCAGAATCGTCCAGTTCAATTGCTGCTTCTTGCTCCGTATTCTGCTTTGCATTCTTTTTCTTAATTGAACGAGAAACTACTCCCAACAACAAAAACAGGAGAATTACTCCACCAGCTATCGCCCCGTATAGAATTAGATCGTCTTCACCAACCTCACTTATCCCACCGGTTAGGGAGCCAGACGATTGACTTGATTCTACAGACACTGGTATTACGGTTTCACTTAATGGCGCGTTTTGGTCATTGGTGCTACTTGCCTGAAATCGCAAATCAAAATTAGCTGTTGATTCGATATCGCTCGGCGCTAGCATCTTGATTTCCCTCATGGTAGAAGTCGCGCCCATTGCTAAATCTTCAGCAACGGACTCCGAACCAATGAAGGTAAATCCTGCTTGTTTCAAGTCATTGATATTTGCAATATCTACTCTGACTTTATCATTGTCATTACCTTTGTTAGTAAATTGTAGATTTATTGAAAACTCATTGCCAGCATCAACTTTTCTTGTTGAAACATCGTTGATTCTTAATTCAACAGCACCATAAGTTGCAATCTCTAAAGAGTCTGCAAAGGAATCATTCTCTCTTGGCAATGGTTCATTTAGCGGTATTGAATTCCACTCAGTTACTGTCGCGAAAATTTCGAAATCGTAACTATTAGAGGACGGTTGCTTTGTTGAACCACTGAAGGTGACAGTGAAGTCTTCTGATTCACCTGCTTCGACACTGTACTCGCCAGTTGCGCCAAGCATATCAGCGGTTGCGCCACCATCCCACTCATTGGTAATTTCAATTCTAGTTGCTCCAACTGTGGCGGTGTTCTCGATTGTACAAACCATTTCAACTGGTTCATATCCTACCGGACTTACATCCATTTCTGCTGGGGCTTCGCAGGTCAAATTCACCCCAAAAATAGGGTTTTGAGCACCTGTTGCAGGCAAAAATGGTAATAGAAAAACTACTACCATCAAAACTGCTAAGCCTTTGCCCCTCATAGTCAACCAATACCACGCTAGTGAGTTCTATTCATGAATGTGATGGAAAAATGTCCCGTTTTTGTCTACTCTTCACCATACAATCGGTTAGGCAAATCGACATGGGCTTTCCACATTAATTCTTCATCTATTCCTGCTGTGACTAATTGATGCGTTCTCTTTGGCACAGTTTTTGGACCAAGTACTGCCCCTGGCCTACGAATATCATCCATGTAGTCGGTTTCGAGTAGGAATCCATGACTGCTGCTCTCTGCTGTATCCATCAATGTTTCAAGAGCCCCTTTTCCAATAAGAACACTAGGTGTCAATCCTTGAGTTATCTCAGATTTGACATTCGGTGGCGAATAATGTCTTACTAAGCGATCTTTTGCCAAACCAGCCTTGTCCGCCAATGCAGCCATATCTGCATAGGTTGATTCTAGTTCGCCCTCAACATGTAGTTGTAAAGCAAAGCCTTCATTTGCAGCCAATTTCATTGTATCGAGGAGCAATTCATTAGACAAATCCCATATTTCGTCTGAAACTTCCCAGTGAGGCCTACCAACCTCGCCAATGGCGTGTGCTTTACCCTCATGATAGAATTTTATTGCCTCGTCGATGCTGTCTTGATAATTTTGCACTGCTTTTTCTCTACCCTGATTTCCATCTTCCTTTACCCAATTGATGAATTGGTGTGCAAACGCGGCTGGGTGTGGCCCCAAAACTACTCGAACGCCAAGACCAACCTCTTTTCTAACCGATTCAGCCATACTGATGGTGTTTTGGTATGATTCACGGTGACCCAATTTGGTCGTGGGTGGAGCTGAAAAATCTGGACAATGGACGAGAACAACGCTAGTTCCACCGGCATTTTTGAAGTCCTTGGCAGCATCCAAGTACCGACCATTGCGATTTAGATGAAAGTGGTTGTCAAGAATTGGCCCTTGCCACGCAAGTCCTTGATTTACCATTATACCACTCACAATAATAGATTGTTTTCTTGTAATTGATTTTTCCAGAAAACTGCAGACATTGCAACCATATTTGGATGTCTGGCGTCACTTGCCACACACTTTCCGTTAGGCCAAACGTATAACTTCAAATTGTGTCGGTTATCTTGAATAACCGCACAGCCTAACCTTTGGTCATAAGTTGCAGAACCTCCAGTGAATTCTTTATTCATTGCCTCAACATTTACTCCAGACTCAAAATTGAATGAAGCAATAACTGGGCCCAGTTCAGTTTGGAGACCTGATTCATCACGGCCTAACCGAAGCAATAATTCCTTCGCTGCTGCACGTGCAGCCTCAACTCTATGAGTCCCATGAACTACAATTCTTCCTTCTTCATCGATAATGATAGTTGCGCGCGGCTTTTCCAGGGCCTTGACAACTATATTCCCATTTTTCTGCCCGGCTAACTGTGAGACTACAGCATCGTGATTGACCGGTGACTTTGGGACGAATCTAACCAGTTGATTTTCAACTCTAACATCAACTCCACCAACAGCCATCACTCTTCCTCCGTGTTGAGCCTAGAGGTCTTGTTTGATGAATTCTCCTCTACATCTGGGAGATTAGTCAGTTCCTCTTGGATGGAATTACGCCAAGGGAGGAATAGTGGCACTAATAATACTGCATCATTGCCATATTCAGTTCTAAGCTCTTTTAGTGCACCTCTTAGGCGTGAGGCAAATCTTTCATTTCTGGCTTTAGCAATGTTTTCACCAATCAACCATTCATTCAAATCCCACCATGTTGCGCAAAGAACTGCAGCAGAGGAAAGATTCGCAGTTACTCCCTTTGGAGGTTTTTCAGCTTCAAAAATATTCACTTTGACTCTCTTGCGCCACTTCTTGCCGACAGTAACCAGACCGAGTAATTTCTTCCACCGCGAAACTTCTTTTGCTTCTGCAATCATGTGAGCTTCCCAATCTTCGTCATCCAATTCTGGTTCAATGAAGAAGACTGGACGATTATGGCGCTGTGCTAACCGATGAACCCTTCTTGGCTCAGGATCTGGGAAACGTCCAGAAGTAACCTCTTCAATTTGAGTAACTTCTTCAAGAAAAATACCCATTGTTCCGCCAGATACCAAACCATGAGCAAGATTTACTCCACTTGATTCTGCCTCATCTTTTTCTTCTTGCTCCCATAAATCTACAACTTCATCAGATTCTAACAGGGCAAGGCCATGCCATTCCAACGAAGGACGTAATTTACGAGGATATACTACTGTTGGGATTGTACCGTGAAGGACTATTTTTCCTCCGTCGGGATCATCCCATACGAGATCAGCCCAACCAATCCTTGACATGGTTACTCACTCATTGATTCTCTAGCCATTCTTCCAGTTGCTGGATGCTCCACCCTTGGTCGAAATAGCCTTGAATCTCTTCTTGTGTCCAGAAATTAAACTTCTCTAATGCCTCGGCCATTTCTGGGCTTACTGCAGTAGCTGGTGCTGTGTATGTCTGAGTTTGTGTTGGGATAGAAGCATATGATTTGTCTTCTTCATAACCGGTTTCAAACTCATCATCAAAATCATCCCCACGGTCTCTACGAGAAATAACTACAACAACAACAGCTAGGACAGCAATGACGCCAATGAGTATGATGACAATCAAACTCGTTGAAATTCCTTCACCGTCATCACTCGATAGTTTTACGTTGAATGCCTTGCCTTCATCCTTTCCATTAAAGAGTATGTTCTTAGTTTCGTTATCATAAACTATGTAATACATACCTGTTGTTGCATCGGTGAATTCTTCTAACTCAATGGAGACCCATTGTGATTGATCTTTACCGATAATTTCGCTCGTTACATAAGCCTCGAAAACTGGCGGTTGACTGTTAGTAACTGATTTAATCTCTAAACTAGCAACTCCAGGGATACCAGAGTTAACTAATTCGACTTCTAAGGTAATCTTATCACCAACAGTTGGAGAGCTTGGATTAGTTCTTATGTTTCTGACTTTGAAGTCACTATCCTCAAATTCTAGGACATAGGATGAACTGTCTTGCCCATCATTATCATTACCTTCAATTCCAACAGCAGAGCCATCCTCAAAGTAGCGCCCTCCGCCTATGAGGGGAGAACCTGCACTGTCTACTGTTTCAACCCATATTACTAGATTAATCTCGAGGTTAGGTTGGTTAAGGTTTGATTCTGTAACATCAAATTGTCCAAATCCTAGTGGCCACAAATCAACACAATCTGCTGATGCTCTGATGTAGCCCAAGCTGCCTGCAGAAAGGTTTAGTGGAGTAGAAAGGGGAGTTGTACCGTAATTATTTTGATAAACGTTCCACACATTACCATCATCAGGGTTGCCGTTAAAGTACATCCAGTTCAAAGTTGTTGAGTCTTCGTCCAAACTACCACGCTCTTCTATTTGGCTTGAAATATCGACGCAATGATATGTGGATGTAGGCATTTTATCGAATAATTGAGGTTCTAAACCATTAGAAGCGGTTTCACCTCTTGAAGCAGACCAAGAACCAAATACAAGTTCAGGGGGTTCATCATCGACTTTGATGACAAATTTACCGCAACCGTTTATCACTGAACCAAAACATGATGAATCCGTTAAGTCATTTGCTCCTTGTGGCAAATTAATCAACTCGAATTCATACTCAAATTCGTTTTGATATGAAGGCATCTTGATCGGAATATCGAACTTACCACCAGTGAATAAGTGAATCGTAATCTCCTCTTCTACTGGGTCGTAATCTTTTTCTGTATCCCTGAATACTTCCTTTCTGGTTATTTGCATGGTTAGTTCTGTTTCTGGATTAATGAATACATTTTGCAACATTCCTGAAGTAAAAGAGTATTGACCAGAGAACATAACAATATCTCCGCCAGTAACTGAACCGATAAATTTCTCTTGACCAATCTCGTGATAGAGATTTTCTGAAATCGGGACATCTTGATCAGTAAGTGTTGGAGATATCATCCTTTTACCACTTAAATCAGATCTGAAATCTAACCGAATATCATTTTGATATATCCACTTCTGTCGATAAGAGCTCTCTGAGAATATCGGACCTCCATCCAAGTCTTTTATCTCGAAAGAAGGAGTATAGATAGGAGTCTTTTGTGGATCGGATAATGGTAAACCAAAGTTGATTCTTATTGGTATTCTTATCGAGAATGATTCAACGAATGGATCAATGAGAACATTGCCATCACTTGTTCTGATAGTAGCTATTGAATCGCCTGATGAGTCAACTACTAGTTCAAAAATATCGCTTTCGGTGAATATTGTTTGAGTTCTTGGGTAATATATGATCTCTGAGTTATAGTTTAGTTCTTGTGGAGCAAGTGTTAGTTTAACATAATCGATATCCCTCCAACCATTCCCATCCTGTGCGTCAATAACGACGGTATATTCGTTTCCTGCAAACATGGTTTGATTCCAAATACCTACTCCATCAGGGACATTGGTTTCTGGTGGAGAAATCAACCTCTCACCAACAGTGTTTTCTATGTGTAGAGAAGTAATCGAGGGTTGTACACGGTCCATACTCACATAGGTTACATAATCATTGGATAGACCGGGTCCACCACCATCTACGGAATTACCTGCCAAGTCATAACATTCGACCCAAACACTTACCACGCCTTTTAGTCCAGAGTTTGCCATGTCATTATAGGTGCCTATGAATGAGGCATTTTCACCGTTACCAGAATTCGTGGTTGAGATCTGAATGTACTCCGATTCCTCTGCAATACCATTCGAATTAGCATCGTGATCATACTCTACCCAAACGTGTAAAACAGCGGATTCCGGTGGAGTCGGCAAGTCACTTACAGTCAGGCGGAACTCTTGTGATAGCTTTGGTGATGCCCAAGAATCATCATATACATACCTCCAATCTGAATTAATGTTTTCCTCCTTTCTCAACTCAAAAGATATCAAGTTTGGATCCAGTATGTCGACAGACAAATCAAATTGAATAGCACAATCCAAGTCAGGATTATACTCTGCTGGAGGACATAATACATCTCCACCATCAAAATTCGTTATTTTGAACCTGTATGTTTCAGACCCTGATGCAAACAGGCCGAGATTGATATTCCAATCAATCGCTCCACCAATAAAACCTGTCCTATTGGCTATTTCAGTCCATGTAATGTTAGTGAACTCCCCGTCAATCTCGACACCTCTTTCTTCTACAACAATATTGTAGGACATTGGATTGGGAGTTGCGTTTAAATTTTCGAATGATACATTACCCCGCAGATTAAATTCCTGATTTGAATATCCTTGTGAAAGATCTTGCTTATATCCTGCGGAGTTATATAATGAAAAATCTTTCAATTGAATATCATTTTCTATCGCATTTCCCTCGTCAGAGTCCAGTAAAATCCCTGACAACATTCCAGTAACGCCATCGTCTGCTAAAGTTTGCGACAGAATTACTACAATTTCTTGATCGTCCCAACTAGAGTTGACAGTAAATTTCCAGTCCACTTGAATCTCACCTTGTGAACCAGATTGAGTCACTGATGATGAAGGATGAAGCGAAATGTAATCGCTGTCATCAATTTCGTAGAAACCTGTAGTTGGATTATAGCCCAAAAACAGAGAATCTTCTGAAGTTTTAAATTTGATTCTACATTCTTGTAGATTGGCACCTGTCGATGCTTGTACGAAGTGAGTTGTTTGGATATGGTAAATATCACCGGTATCATACAGTCCGTTCAAGTCATTATTCCAAACCAACGTTGAATCATAACCAGGTTGGGAGGTAACTTGTAGGTTACTGAGTGTGACCTTTCCTCCGTTGGCTGAGGTGCTGTGCACAGGTATGTATGTGAGCGGTTGTGTTTGCTGGTTTTGGTTATTGATTGCTACTAATTCACCTATGTATTCACTAAATCCAATATTATCGCCAATAGTTGCATCATACTCATAAATAACTCTCAGATTTTTGATATCAAAGCCACCACCATTATTAGATTCTGTTTGTGTCGCTTTGAACCCAACCCTTACCCAATCAATACCGCTGTCGTCAGTCTTGAAAACTGGGACTGTAGGGTTTTGCAACATGCCTGTCAATATTTGTCCTGCTCTGTTTATATCCGGCACTGTATCATGAAAATAAGTTATTCTTTGATTTGGTATGTCTGCAATTTTTTGTGAATCTTGACCGACAATGAGTGACAGTTCAAACCCCTCTTGAGAGTTGTTGACGTTGTATATTGTATTACCATCTACGCTAAAATCCACTGTTTGTACTGTTGAACCTTTTGGAGTTAGGAAAAATCCTGAAATTACATTTCCTGTGATTGGGTCAAGGATAAATTTTGAAGATTTTGATGAAGTACTAATCCCGTTCAATTCTGTGTTATAAAATGTATTTTGAAGCCCAAGTAAACCAAATGCTGGCTGATTAAATGCCCACTCATCAAAGCTGTCATTACCAAAGTCAATCGTTAGGTCCTGTATGTGTTGGCCAAAGGTTAGGCTAATCCACGCCTCTCGAACATTACAATCATTGTTGAATTCTATTCCTAAATCGAATTCTGAAACAGGTACTGAGAGCGCGTTATCGGTCCCTACATTCAATGATACTTCCCCATATATAGATGGGCTAGTGAGATAGCCAACAGCGTTACAGGATTGTGGTATACCTGAGATTTTCACCCCGTAAACAGGTTTCTTAAAGTGATAATAGTTGTTTGTTGAGATAAATGAAGAGGAATTCATGTAAATCGTCTCCGGAGTTTCAGTATCGTTGGTAAATATGTAATCTCCATTAACGATGTTTACATGTCTGAATGCATTCATGTCATTGAATGTAATTCCCACCTCACTACCCAAATGATATCCATAGAAAACAGGAGTAGAACTTCTGTCTTGTCCAGATTCGAAATTAACTTCCATATCGAGATATGGGTGAAGGTCTACATCAATATCCCATAATTGGATTACAGGCCCTTCAAGGTCAACAAATGGAATCCCATCTGTATCAGTAACTATAGCACCTGTTTGTGAGTTTCTGAAACTGTATCTTAAACTTGAATCACCAGGCTCAAAAGTATCAGTGTATAGAATTCCATAGCCATCCGGACTCTTTTCAGAATATCTTGAATTTGGTTGTAAGTTCTTGACCACCATTTCACCAGATGAGGAATATGGCTCTCCAATGCTTACGTCATCAATGTACCATCCGGAGTTAGGAAGATTTGCGGTGTTTCCTGGGGTATCAGAGTGTGTTAGGATAAAATTAATTTTGACATAGTTTCCTAAATAGAGTGCTAAATTAGCCGCTACTGTCGCCCACCCACCCGGATTTGTTCCAGATACGGAGGTTCCTGCAAAAGCGTAGTAATTTGACTCGATTCCATAACAATTTTGAGATATCCTATTTGCTTGTTGACTAGAACCGCCTTGCAGGAATAGTCCTTGATTGGGGGACACTCCATTAGTAAACTGTGGATTGAGATTTACTGATAACAATTCCACGTTTTCTTCACCTTGGAACAAACCTGACTGAGAATATTCAATTTCCATGTATCCGCAGTCATCAAAATAACCATCACCTTGACTGTTTATCTTTGTTTCAAATTGATGCCAACTGGCAAATCTTAGATAGGTATCGACCAGGCTGTTGTCTAGATAAGTAACTGGTGTTGTAAGTTTATACTCCATTTGGTTATTTCCAGTACCTGTTGGATTGACGTAGTCGTCAGTATAATCCTCGTCATATAGATTGGTACCCCAACACATGTCACCGGATTTACATGATTCAGGTCCTTGAATTAATTGCTTGAAATCGAGCATTCCGTAATCCCAGGAGATTATCTCGCCATCTGAATCCTCATAATCTCGGGATGGTATAAAACCCGATTCACCACTTTCAAAATCTGAAATGAAGGATTCTGAGCTCAACTCAACATAATTGGTTCCTGAATTTCCGAAGGAGAAACTGTCAAGATTATCAAAATCTGTTGCACCGTTATTTTGAGTTGAGTCCCAAACATAGTTCACAAAGCTATTTGCACCGTCATCAGTGTAGTACATCATTGGATCCGATAGAATGTCGATTGATGCAGAAGTGATTGTTTCGTCGCTAGGCACATAAAATCCGCCATCAGTCGTATTTTCTGAATTCACACCGTCTTTGAATTCAATAACTACCTCTGAGGAACCATCTGAAAATGTGGTCACTGTTGATGCTGCAGCAAAAGGTGTCAGTATCATCAGGAGAGTCAAAAATAATGATGTTTTTGTTCGGTTATTTACAATCGCCATGCTATCGCCAATAACCTTCCAAGACTTCTACGCCTAAAATGCATCGCTTTTTCGTGAAAAAAAGGGTTATAATGATGGAATTTTTATTCCAATCCCCTGGATACTAATTTGGTTGAACTTGTATGACTAGATTTAATTTTCAAGATGCTTTTTTCATGAGACATGTCTTTGCTGCTTTGTGTGTCAAGTAGTTTTGGGAATGCCTTGTTTTGTAAGTTGTAAGAAACCGTGATATGATATCAAATTCACAGCATGACTTCTTGAACTAGAAACCCTTCCCAGTGACATGAAGCCTTATTCAAAAGAGCCGGTTACCTTAATCGAGCATGTGTTTCCCGGCGATACAAATGACCATGATACTCTTTTTGGCGGGAAATTACTATCCATAATGGACAAAGCTGGTGGTATTTCGTGTTCCAAGTTTGCCCATCGTGAGTTCGTAACAATCTCGATAGATACACTGAAATTCATTGCTCCTGCAAGACAAGGTGACCTACTTGAAGTAACAGGCAAGGTAGTTTACACTAGCACACACACAGCATGTTCAAAAGTTACTGCCTTAGCGGTGAATAAGGCTACCTGGGAAAAGAAAAAAATTTGTGAAGGATACTTTTTCTTTGTCGCCATCGACTCTATGATGCGGCCGATACCGATACCGCAATTTGTCGTGGAAAATGAAGAAGAGCAAATCGAGTGGAATAAAGCAGAAAAAATCAGAACCAATATGATTGCCGATAAATCGGAATAATTCGCCCCTAAATTGATTTGAGGTTTGGCGGTGGGCGTGTTATGACAGTACTAAATGTCGCCATGTATGGAAGCGATGAATTGGCAAAGCAAATTGCCAAAGCAACAGACCAAAGAGATGTTCATACCTATGTACACAAAGAGTCAACCGACGGTGTCGCAAAAATAATCTCGATAATTAGACCTGCAAGG
>Ga0163111_10003249_pt1 | contig 10457 bp, 7 predicted proteins | sample CRUFie1St18metaG_FD_109645 | JGI IMG/M metagenome (GOLD analysis project Ga0163111, IMG submission 109645) | Marine microbial communities from the Costa Rica Dome - CRUD Field 142mm St18 metaG | ecosystem: Environmental > Aquatic > Marine > Oceanic > Photic zone | place: Costa Rica: the Eastern... | reverse complement strand
TTAGAATGCTGGACGTATTAGAAAAAGCGCGACCTCATTCCAATGCTGGGCATGTCCTTTTTATTTCTTATGACGGATACACTACCAATGTTTCTATAGAGGCTGTTTATAGTAAGCATGCTCTTCTAGCTACTAAACTAGATGGCGAACCCTTATCAAAAGAGAATGGGGGACCAGTTCGAGTTATTTTTCCCCACCTTTATGCATGGAAAAGCGCTAAATTTGTTAAAGAGATTCAGTTTACTGATGAATTGCAATCGGGTTACTGGGAAAAGAGAGGATATTCCCATAGTGCTGATCCTTGGAAGGAGGAAAGATTTATAGATAAAGAGGTTCCTGGATGGAGAGAATAGAGTTAATTAGTATTTATTTATACTTTAGAACAAGCGTCTCGGCCAAAAAGAGATTGCGTCCCTTGGATTGCATGAGATAAGAATATTTTTCCAAAAATAATAATAATTGAATTCGGCTCTTATGAGTGTGTATTTGGGCAAATTCGTTTTACCACTAAATTTTCGTATATGTCAAAAAAACCCTGTGTTCTAGTTATTCGTGATGGTTGGGGCATTAATCCAGGTGGATCTGAAGATGCACTGAGAAATGGAGATGTCACATTATTAGCAGATACTCCCTTTCATGATTATATTTTCGATAAGTATCCCGTTTCTAGAGTAAGCGCTAGCGGAGAAGATGTGGGTCTTCCAGATGGACAGATGGGAAATTCGGAGGTTGGACATTTGAATTTGGGGGCAGGGCGTATTGTTTATCAGGATTTAAGTAGAATTAATAAGTCAATTGATCAGGGAGAATTAGAGAAGAATGCTATTTTAAAAAAAGCTTTTTCTTCTGCAAAGAATGCAAAATTGCATTTCATCGGTTTGGTTTCTGATGGGGGCGTTCATAGTCATCAAAATCATCTCATCGCTCTTGGAAAGGCTGCTAAAGCATCAGGAGTCGAAAATGTGCAAGTTCATGCAATAACAGACGGAAGAGATGCATCTCCTACTGGTGGTTATGATTATCTTTCATATTGTGAAGATGAATTAGGTAAAATTGGTATACGAATTAATACAGTCATAGGTAGGTACTATGCGATGGACCGTGATCGAAGGTGGGAGAGAACTAAGCTGTCTTGGGATGCTATAGTTCATGGTAAAGGCGAGTTTAATGAGGTGTTGCCTTCAGAGGCAGTGAAGAATCAATATTTAAATAATAAAACTGATGAGTTTTTGCCACCTTTGATATTTGGAGATCATGACCAAACTAGAATTAATGAAGGAGATGTAATAATATGGTTTAATTTTCGGGCAGATAGAGCTAGACAATTATCAGAGGCTTTTCTTTTTGAAAATTTTGAAAATTTTGATCGAGGGGCTTCACCAAAAGTGGATTATTACACGCTTACGGAATATGATGAAAAATATGAGTGTGAAGTCATTTTCCCCCCTCAAAAACTTGAGAAGGTTTTAGGGGAGGTCGTGAGCTTGGCTGGTAAAAGTCAACTCAGGATTGCTGAGACTGAAAAATATCCTCATGTGACTTATTTTTTTAATGGAGGAGAAGAGACGCCTTTTGAAGGAGAGGATAGAGTTATCGTGCCTTCCCCAAAAGTGGCGACTTATGACCTTCAACCAGAGATGAGTGCGCCAAAAGTAACTGAGGAAGTTGTTAATAGATTGTCCGATTACGATCTGGTAATACTTAATTTTGCAAATCCTGACATGGTTGGACATACGGGTGTAGTAGAGGCTGGAAAATCGGCGGTAAATACAATAGATGGTTGTCTTGAAAAAGTGATAGATGAGGTGATTAAACTTGGAGGAAAGGCTCTGGTTACATCTGATCATGGGAATTGTGAGCAAATGATTAAGGCTGATGGTTCTCCTCATACTGCCCATACAACCAATCTTGTTCACATGGTTTATGTAGGTGAAGATTCTGATGAGGTCGTTTTGAGGGATGGTATATTAGCAGATATTGCTCCAACCATTATTGATTTACTTGGTATTCAAGTGCCTGGAGTCATGAGCGGTTCGAGCTTAATATCAAGAAAATGATAATTCTAATGTCGATAATATGATGAGTATTTCTTTTCTCATCCTTGATCTTGTTGAGTAATTAGCTAATATAATAGTCCCTGACAAAACCCCGTGGTGTAATTGGTAACACAACTGATTTTGGTTCAGTCATTCAAGGTTCGAGTCCTTGCGGGGTTGCCAATAAATTAAAAATCTAGGCTTTTTTGTTCAAAAGCCTCTTTTTGCTAAATGGCTTGCGAAATGTGATTAATCACTTAAACTCATGCCCCTCTCAATTTTGTTGGTGCCCCAAAGATTGGGAGGTTAGCGGGGCAAAGCTGTCATAAATTAAATATCAACATAACTTTACAAACCCAATCCCATGAGTACCGAGCTAATTGCACTCATCGACAAATCATTTAAAGAAATTCGCGAAGGTTCTATAGTAATAGGACGAATTATCGAAATTCAACCTCAAGTAGTCTTGGTAGACATAGGCTACAAATCAGAAGGCGCTATTCCAATCTCTGAGTTCGAAGATGAGGACATAGAAGTGGGCAACGACATTGAGGTGTTGCTTGAGCGTCTAGAAAATGATGAAGGAATGGTTGTCCTTTCCAAAGAAAAGGCAGCTCATAAACAGAATTGGGATAAGATCGCTAAAGTCTTTCATGATGGAGGATTGGTTAAAGGTAAGGTTAAGTCTGTAGTCAAAGGTGGACTGATGGTGAATGTAGGTGTTGAGGCATTTTTGCCTGGATCTCAAATAGATATTATACCACCTAAGGATCTAACTGAGTATGTTGGCAACGTATACGAATTCAAAATAGTAAAAATAAATGATGAGCGTAAGAATGTTGTTCTAAGTAGACGTGAAGTGATTGAGGCCGAGCGAACTGAACAACGTCAAGCTTTCTTGAAAGATGTAAATGTAGGTGATGCCGTAGAAGGTATAGTTAAGAATATCACTGATTTTGGTGCGTTCGTTGATCTTCAAGGAATGGATGGGTTGCTTCACATTACAGATATGAGTTGGGGTCGAGTCAATCACCCAAGTGAAATGCTTGCAGTTGCTCAAAACATAACAGTTCAGATTCTTGAAGTGGACAAAGAGAAAGAGAGAGTTTCTCTTGGGCTCAAGCAGTTGACTCCTAATCCTTGGGAAGATATTGAGCAGAGGTTCCCTGTAGGAGATCATGTTAAAGGTAAGATTACTAAGCTTGTCCCTTATGGTGCTTTTGTTGAGGTGGCAGAAGGAGTTGAGGGTCTAATCCATGTTTCTGAATTATCATGGACAAAACGTATCACAAGACCTTCTGACGTTCTTGAATTAGGACAAGAAGTTGAAGCTGTTGTTCTTGGTATAAATATCGAGGAGCAAAAAATATCTCTAGGTGTTCGTCAACTTGAGCCGAACCCTTGGGAGAATGTTGAGTCTCGATTCCCAATTGGTCATCAAATAAAGGGTGAGGTAAGAAACCTTACTCCTTATGGTGCGTTTATAGAATTGGAGGATGGAATTGATGGTATGGTTCACGTATCAGATTTGAGTTGGACTCGTAAGATAAATCACCCAAGTGAAATGCTTAAAAAAGGTGATGAATTGCAAGCCGTTGTTTTGGAAATAGATAAAGAAAGTCAACGAATCAGTCTTGGAGTAAAGCAGCTTGAGACAGACCCTTGGGATGAAATTGGTAAGCGCTTTACTGTTGGAGAAATGGTTACTGGAGCCGTTACAAAGATTGCTGCTTTTGGTGCGTTTGTTCAATTGGAAGATGATGTTGACGGGTTAGTTCATATATCTCAGCTTAGTGAAGAACATGTTACTAAGGTTAAAGAAGTAGTTGGTATTGGTGATGAGGTGAAAGCAAGAGTAATTAAAGTGGACAAAGCTGAACGTCGTATTGGGTTGTCTATAAAAGCAGCTTCTTATAGTGAGGAAGAGTTAAAGAAAGAGACTGCAGCCTTTGATGCTCTTAGACCTAGCACAGATTTGGTTGGTTTAGAGCAAGCTTTCCAAGTAGCTGAGGAATGGCGACCCGGTCAAGAGGACGAAGAAGAGGAAAAATAATAATTTATACTCAACAATAAAAAGGCGCTTCAAATTTGGAGCGCCTTTTTTTATCTATTTACTAGGAAAATTAAACCTTCCAAATTCCTCTATAGTTTCTAGTTAACCACATTGGGTTTCCGGATTTCTCGGAAAAGTTGTTTAATTTTGGGTTCCATTTTATAACCTCACCATTGTAATATGACTGATTCATCAAATGGCAGCATATTGCTGATCGACCACCTACGATTTCATTGGTTATAGGTTTTTTCCGTGTTTCAATTGATGAAAGGAAATCGCGAATATGGTGATTGCTTTTATACAATTTAATTTTTCCATCTTTAAGGAATGTTTTTTCTGCGGTTTGTAATGCACTTCCCAGAGACCCATCTTCCCGTTTTTCAAATTTTGCGATCTCTTTGCCTTTATGAATAAATGCAAATCGTCCTCGGTTAACTTTAACATCGCCGTCCTCACCTTGGAAATGGACGCCGAAGCCGTTTTTATGAGTAACTGTTGTACCATCTGAGTACACTAGTTGGGCGCCTCGTTTGCTTTTCCATTTTTCCCATTTCTCTGGTGGTTTGGCTTCAACCGGACCTGAATCGTCAGTGCCTAATCCCCATTGAGCAATATCAATGTGGTGAGCACCCCAATCAGTGATCATGCCGCCACCATATTCCATATAATTTCTCCATGCTGGAAAATGATTATGAATTCCTCGAGGACTAAGAATTGAGCTGTATTCACGTAATGGAGCCGGACCACACCATAGATTCCAATTTAATCCAGGTTCAATATCTTCTTTTTTGAGATCACATGGTCGACCAGGATCGCCCACTGATATATCGACATTCTTTATTTTTCCAATCACGCCATTCCTAACTAATTCACAGGCTATTCTAAACTCACTGGACGATCGTTGCATTGAACCTGTCTGAAGAATGCGTTTATTTTTTTCAACTGCCTTAATTACTTCAACAGATTCATGAATGTTGTGGGTTAATGGCTTTTCACAATAAACATCTTTACCATTTTTTAATGCAGATATCGTTATGACGCTATGCCAGTGATCTGGAGTAGCTATGCAAACAGCATCAATGTTTTTATTTTCAGTGATTTCTCTGAAGTCAACAAATGCTTGGCAGTCAGAATTTTTGTACTTTTTATTGATGGTTTGTTGAGCGTTTAATCTTCGCTTTGTGTCAACATCGCATACGGCAATAGCTTGAATGCCTTGAGCTATGAAATTGTTTAATAGACCATTATTCTGTTTCCCCATACCAATAAAACCCATTACTACTCGATCGTTGGGTTTTGTTTTAGCTGCCCAGATTGAAGATGGAAGGATAAAAGGAGCGCTCGCTAATGCTGCTGATTTAATGAAATTTCTGCGTTTTGATAATTTAGCCATTTGTAAGAATTGATTCTATATTGGAGATAATGACAATGAATTAATCTGAATAATTATGTTTTCATAAAAAAAACACTTTAAAATCAACTAATTGAGCTTTGATAATTATTAGATAATAAATTTTTAGTTATTGCCGTAAACGATTGGTGTTTTAAGTTTAAGCTGTGCGAAGTAATGAATCTAAAGAACCGCCATCTTTTAAAATTGGAGATGAAAATTGCTCTATTTCAGTAGATGGCCGATCGCCAGTTTTCATTTTGGGACCCTGTGTTATTGAGGGGGAGGACTCAGTGTGGAAAATTGCTAAGAAATTAGTCGAAATGTCTAGAGATCTTAAATTCTCTCTTATCTTTAAGGCTTCATATGATAAAGCTAACAGAACTTCTATTGATTCATTTAGAGGTCCTGGTGTGAAAGATGGGTGTAATATTCTTCGGCAAATAGGTAAAGAATTTGGGATTCCAGTTACTACAGATGTTCATACGATTGAGGAAGTGGAAATCGCTTCTGAAGCAATAGATTTTCTGCAAGTACCAGCATTTTTATGTCGCCAGACGGATTTAATTACTGCAGCAGGTAAAAGTGGTAGGCCGGTGAATGTAAAAAAAGGTCAATTTCTGTCTCCGATGGATATTAAGCCCATCGCTAGAAAACTTGAGGCTGTCGGATGTGAAAATTTTTTATTTACAGAAAGGGGATCGACATTTGGGTACAATAATTTAGTAGCAGATATGCGATCATTGTTTTGGATTCGTGAACAAGGGTATCGTGTTATTTTTGATGCTACTCATTCAGTACAACGTCCGGGAGGCCTAGGAGATAGCTCCACGGGTGATGGTTATTTAGCGCCCGTATTAGCTAAGGCTGCTGTAGCAACTGGATGTGATGGGGTTTTTATAGAGACACACCCCAATCCAATCGAAGCAAAATCTGATGGTCCGAATCAGATTCCTTTAGATAAATTGAGGTCGTTGATAGACAAATTAATGACAATACACACAATATCGAATTCTTGAATTAGAATGCTTGTTCCTAACTAAAAATTTTGAAAACTAAAAAGACATTAATTCAGAAATTATTTTTTAGTTTTACTTTATTTGTTTTGCTAAAAACATGCGTATTTTCAGATAATGTTAGCAATAATGCCCAAGAAGATGAGGGGCTTAAAGTTTCTAAGTTCATGCCTTTAAATAAACCCAATATTCGTGTGAAAATCCCCCAGTTTAAAAATGGCCAACTTGATTGCGTAATAAGAGCCGAGGAGATGACAAGAGTTGATGAGGAAAGTGTCAAAATTAAAAATATGGAAATTGATTTTTTTGAAGATAGCACCAAACAAATGAGTGTTGTTTTTCTAAATGCAAAATATAATTTTCTAAACAATACACTTGATAGTAATGATAAAACCCAAGTGATAAGACCAAACTATTTTACTCTTATGGGTGACTCTATGGAATTTGATGTTGATAAAAAACAGGGGCGCATGACAGGGAAAGTGAGAATGGTCATAAAGAATTCATTGGAAATAACGAGAAAAGAAAAGAAAAGTAATTATGTTGGATTAAATGAATTTGACGCGTTCTTCTTTTCGCGAGGTATTAATTCAATTTTGGATGCTTTAAAAAACACAAGGAGGTAATTTGAACTGCAGTAGATACATAATTTTATCTTTTTTGATTCTTGGTGCTTTCTCATTTGAGCAATTGCCAGCACCTCCTAAAGAAAAAATTGACAAAAAAAACAATTCCTCAAAAAGTGATGATTTTGCTGAAGCAATGAAAGCTATTGAGAAGGTTAGGAAAGCTGATCTTAAAAATGAGATACTTCGAATTGATAAAAAGATTTCCACAAGTAGACTACATAAAAACCTCAGGGAATCAGTGAGTAATGCTGCGAATCGACTTGATGATGATGCAGTAGAAAAAATTAAATCGAAAATTCGTTCAGCCGAAACGTTCGCGAAGGAATTATTAAAAGAAGAAGTAATTAGTCCTATAGAAAATATAAATGAATCTAAATCCTCTGAGTCGGCTAATCTAAGTGGTTCTGATAAATTGCCTTCCCCTCCTGTATTGAAGGAGCCCAATAATAAATACAAAAATCAATCTCAAAACCTTTCTGCTAATCAATTTCCGGATAGAGCAAAGCTTGCCGATGATGGAGAAAATAACACCGTAATTGATGCTGACGGTAGATTGATATTTGATGGAAGTAGTAGTTTGGGAAATGATTATCAAGTTGTCATCTTCGAAGATAATGTGACTGTTACTCATCCTGGTTTCGTTATGAAAAGTGATAGGCTAGAGGCGCGATTTAAAAGAACTATTATGGATAGTGAATTACAAGATAAACCTCTTGGAAGAAAACAAAATCAATTGGGGGCTGGGCGTTTAGAAATTGCAGAGGCTACTGGGAGAGAGGTTATTGTAACCAGAAGAACTGCTGATAACCAAAATCAAGTTGCCAAGGCGGGTAAAGTTACATTTCATGCGCAAGATTTTAATGATCCTGAGAGTAGTGATAAAATTATACTTGAGATTTTTCCTAGTGTACAAAAAGGTCAAAGTAGAGTTATTGCCAAATCTATTGGTACTCGAATAATTTTGATTGGTGAGGAGATGATTGTAGAGGGTCCAGTCAGAACTCAAATTGTTGGAGCTGGGCTAACCGAAAGTGAGGAATTGAATAATGAGACTGGATTTTTTATTCCCAAGGATGCAAATAGAGAAACTGTTATTGATGCAGAGGATGGTGCTGTTTTCAATAGATTAAGTTCTGATGGCAGTAAAAGAGAACTTATTTTTGAAGGTAATGTCTCTGTTGTTGATTCTGATTTTAATCTGTTTTCAGATAAACTAACGGCTTTTGTCCATCCTTTTTCTAAAACAGGATTGATTGAGAAAGCAGTAGCAATTGGTGGGGTTCAGAATCCAGCTAAGATAGAACATGTTTCTAAAGATGGTAAAATGAATCAAGGAAAAGCCGGCGTGATTACTTTTTTAGGGTCTACAGGAGATATAATTATGGATAATTGGCCAGAAGTACAAAGGGAAGCGCATTCTAGTATTGCTAAGCATCGTGATGCTCAAATTATTTTAAAAAGGGATGGAAGTGTGAGTTCTCGAGGTGTTGATACAAAAATTGTGAGGGAATTGGAAAAACCTTAGAACTTTTAAAACAATCATTTTTTGTTTATTGTTAATTATTCGGTTTGGTTAAAAAAAGAAAAGACTCACTTAATGAAGATATTGGACGTGCTAAGCACAAGCCTATGTCAGCTAGTGAATTGTCAGGCCGTAGTGGCTACAAGACAATACATGATCTTTTAGAAGAGGAACATAACGAGGGTAATGGTCCTGAGGTCGCTTCATCTGTGAGCTCTAAAAGAACAATAGTAGAATCAGATGCTTTGCTCGAAACTAGAGGGCTTGTTAAGATCTATGATGAACGAAGGGTTGTTGATGGTATTGATATGCACGTCAAAGAAAAGGAGATAGTTGGTCTCCTTGGGCCAAATGGGGCAGGGAAGACAACCTCTTTCTATATGATGGTTGGTTTAGTTAAGCCAGATGATGGTAAAGTTATATTTGAGTCTAAAGATGTCACTAAAACACCGATGCATCTGAGGGCTAGGCTGGGAATGGGATATCTACCACAGGAGGAGTCCATTTTTCGTAAGCTTACAGTTCAGGATAATATAATGGCAGTTCTTGAAACGATGAATTATTCTAAGTCTGAAAGGGAAGATAGGTGCCAATCATTAATGAAACGTTTTGGTATTGATAAATTAAAAAAAAACAAAGCAATAACACTTTCTGGAGGTGAAAAGCGCCGACTTACAATAGCTCGTTCATTAGTAACTAACCCAAAACTTTTAATGCTTGATGAGCCTTTTTCTGGAGTTGACCCTATTGCTGTAGGAGAAATACAAGAAATTGTTGGTCAATTAAGAGAAGAAGGGCTTTCGATTCTTATTACAGATCATAATGTTCGAGAAACTCTTGGTATTGTTGATAGAGCTTATATGGTTTATGAGGGAGAAATTCTCATTGAAGGATCCCGTGATAAACTAGTTAATGATCCTGAAGCACGTAAGCTTTACTTAGGTGAGCGATTTCGTATGTAGAGATCTTGGTTCAAAAAAATTATATAAGATTGTCGAGATGGCTGATAAGCAGAGATCAAATAAACAAAAACATAACCTATCTGTTGGCGAATTCTTTAATAAGAATAGTGACGAGTTAGGTTTATCACTTCAAGGTTCAGATGTTGGGTTTGATCGACTTATCAAAGAGCCCACTATTAACAGACCAGGATTAGTTCTTGCTGGTTTTTTTACTTATTTTGCATTCAGGCGTATTCAGGTAATTGGAAATTCGGAGAACTCATACCTGAAGAGCCTTACAAAAGATCAGAGGATAAAACATTTTACAAACTTATGTAGCCGAAAGATTCCATGTATTGTTATTTCTAGAGGTTATGAACTTTCAGATGATCTTCTTGAGATTGCAGAAACTCATGGAATATCAGTTTTAAAAACAAACATGATTTCTATGAAGTTTATAAATGCTGCGACTATTCGTTTAGAATGGGATTTTGCACCTATATCAAGCGAGCATGGTTGTATGGTTGACGTTCAGGGTATTGGAGTAATGGTCAGAGGTGATAGTGGATCAGGTAAGAGTGAATGTGTTCTGGGTTTAATTGAGAGAGGTGCAAGTTTAGTTGCTGACGATGTTGTCAAATATAGAGCTATTGAGGGGCGAGAATTGATAGGAACTTCTCCAGTAACAGGAAGATTTCATATGGAAGTACGCGGCATAGGGATAATAAATGTTCCAGCAATTTTTGGAGTTGGTTCAATGAGGGTTGAGAAACGCTTGGATTTGGTCATTAGTCTAAAGGAGACAAATCAAATTGCTGATATTGATAGGTTGGGTACTCGTAAGAAAAAATATGATATACTAGGAATTAA
>Ga0163111_10003248_pt1 | contig 10457 bp, 7 predicted proteins | sample CRUFie1St18metaG_FD_109645 | JGI IMG/M metagenome (GOLD analysis project Ga0163111, IMG submission 109645) | Marine microbial communities from the Costa Rica Dome - CRUD Field 142mm St18 metaG | ecosystem: Environmental > Aquatic > Marine > Oceanic > Photic zone | place: Costa Rica: the Eastern... | reverse complement strand
TGTCTTATTACAGCCACATCTGAATAACCATCAATCATTTGCATGGTATCGTACAAAGTTTCACCCTTTGCCACGGATGAACCAGCAGAAGTGAAATTCAATACTTCTCCTCCTAATCTTTTCATTGCTGTTTCAAAAGACATCCTTGTCCTAGTGGAATTTTCAAAAAACATATTTGCCAATACTTTACCTTGTAATAATGGTAAATAAACATCTCCTTTAGCAGCAGGAAGCATCTTTTTTGCATTATCTAATAGTGTAATAATTTCCTCATTTGTAAGGTCATCCATCGTTATAAGGTCGTCCATAGTACTCTCTCCTTATATGCCTGAAGGGAGACACTCCATATGCATTACTACTAAACCGATTCTAACAGCATAAAAAACCGATGTCTTGATGTCCGATAGTCTTCTCCGGAGATATTGATGATAATCAGTCGAACTCCGCTTCGTGCATCTTTTTGTGGAGGAGGGACAGATATTGACTCCTTTTCTCATGATGAGGAAGAAGGAGGAATGGTTGTATCTACAACTCTACAAAGCTATATACACATTACTGTAAATAAGAGATTTGATGATAGAGTGCGTGTTTCTTATTCTAAGATGGAATTAGTCGATAATTTCGAAGATTTAGAACATGAACTTGTCCGTGAGGCAATGCGTATAACAGGAATTACATCGGGTGTAGAAATTACTACAATAGCCGATATTCCTTCTCGAGGGACAGGACTAGGATCATCCTCAACAGTTACGGTGGGATTATTGAATGCATTACATGCCTTTGCTGGTCATCATGCTTCTCCAAAACAATTAGCCGAAGAAGCATGTATGATTGAAATAGAGATTTTAAATCAGCCAATTGGCAGACAAGATCAATACGCTGCAGCTTTTGGAGGAATTAATTCGATATTATTTTCTGCCAATAGAGTAGAAGTAATACCGTTAAAAATAAATAAAAAAATCATTAAAAGAATGGAGGAGGAGTTTTCACTTGTTTTCACCGGCTTGTCCAGAAGTGCAAGCAAGATCCTCTCCGAAAAAAGTGATAACCAAGAAGCCAAATCTAAAAGATTACGTTTGATAAGGAAACAAGCATTATCATCAATAAATATGCTAGAAAATGGAGAATTGGAAGAATTAGGAAAATTACTTGCAAATACTTGGGAATTAAAAAGACAAATTTCCCAAAGCGTAAGTAATGCTGAAATAGATGTAATTTATGATAATTTAATGGATTTGGGAGCAAATGGAGCAAAACTTCTCGGAGCAGGAGGAGGGGGTTTTTTTCTTGTCCACGGACCTCCTGAATTTAGAGAAAAATTATTATTAAATTATGGCAAAGATTACAAAATTTTACCTTTAAAAATAGACTCCTATGGTTCACAAATTATTTATAACGCTATTTAACGGGTTTTTAAGATGGGAAAACATGCTGCTATTTGTTCACTGTGCGCTTTTATAATCATTATTTCCATTTCTGTACCCTTTATTGATGGTGCCAAATTAAATTTTTCAAATTTTGAGGATTCATTCAAATCATCTGAAACATCAATCGAAAACAATATCATAGGTAATGCATTTCTAAACATAACAGGCCCGATTATCATTAACTCAGAATTCAATGCATCTTGGTTTTCAGAGGTTTCAATTCTAGAATCATATGGTACAGATCTTTTACCTAATCAATCAATAGGATTAAGAGAACAAATTGATCAATATATTGGGAATGATGACGGAATTATCAACTCTAGTGAAATCAATAATTTTAGCGAACTAATAATTTCTTCCAGAGGTTGGAACAACTCCTTTTTAGCAGGCTGTTGTTCATTCGATCATAGTCCACTGACCGCAATTGAAAATGAATTAATTATCATTCCTCCCATGGTTGGCTTAGTTAATAATTCTACAGATTCTTGGGGATGGATTGAAATGGCTAATTTAATAGGTATAACTGATAATAGAATCACTAGAATTATTGATTTACCTAGGGAAGGAGCTTTAATCGAAGAAATACCTTTACAGATAACACTACCTGAAAATTGGGAATTTAGATACAGTGCAATGTCCGAAATAATTAATGGTGAGCCAAATATTTTTGTCATTAATCGAAGCCAATCTCCTGTAGCTTCTGATATCAGAATAACAATTGGAGAAAATTTCCCTCCTTCTTTATCTGCTTCTCGGTATCCTTTTTCTTCATCATTTATTTCATTGAATGGCTCTACTACTTATACTAGCCTTTGTGAGGATAGTGTACTTGAAAATCCAATTCTAGAGTGGAAAATAAAAAAGAATAACCAATTATTAGACACAATACATAACGCATGGTTTCAATTAAATCCTAGTGAATATAATTTTTCTCATGGTGAAATTGCTAGTATAACTCTTACCTGTACTGATTCTCATGGCACTAATTCTACTTGGTTCGAGAACATAGTTATTGATGGAATTAATCCTGAATGGAGCGGTGAAATTTCATTTGATAATGGTAATAATTTCCATAATTTTGATAATTATGGCGACGTTTTATCAGTAATATCAGGAAGTGAAATAAGAATAAATATTTCTGCAAGTGATGAAAGTGGATTACCCACATCAATTGAATTACTAACAAATATTTCTGATGGTTGGAGGCAATATGAATTGAGTCAAGGAGATTTTTCTTTCACTGTTTCACAAGGTTCAGGAATCAATGGACTACATCTTAGTATCATAGAACGCCACCTTGAAAAAAAACCAACTGAAATAAGGATGGGGTTAATCGTTACTGATGATGCAGGAAATGCTGTTACAAAAGAATGGAAGGTAGAAATAATTGATGGAAATTCTCCAACAATATTGATGGATATAATGGCAAATAATTCTTTAATTGAATTAGATAAATCTGCCAGAGAAGGAGACTTAATTCAATTGATTTTTTCTAATTCATATGATGATTTGGATTCGATAAATAATACCTCGTGGGAGATTTACTTAGATGGAAAAATAATCTTGCCCAATACTCTTTGGTCAGAAGAAGTTGAAAAATTTTCTCTACCTACAATTGATGTTGGTTTCCATGAAATAAACGTAATAGCTACTGATTCATCCGGAAATTCTAGAGAGGAAATATTTCCTTTGGCCATATTTCCTAAAAGAGGAGTTGATCTAGAAGTTGTTTCTCAATCATTAACTGGTGATTTATTTGAAGGAGGAAGTGTTACATATGTTTTGCAAATGAAAAATAATGGTTTTGATGATGCATATGCCAGAGTTTGTATATCCGATATCTGTAGTAAATTTGTTGATTTTCCGGGTGCAGAATTAGAATCAAGTACCATTTCAATTATAGAATTTGATTTCATAGTGCCTGATAATTCAGAATTAAACATAAGTGTTGTTTGGAATAGTGTATCCGCAAATGATAATGGAATTTTCTTCATTGAGCATGATTTAGGGACTGAGTCAGAAAATAGATTAATCTCTACAGGTCTATTATTTATTTTTGTCATAGCATCTATTTTCTTTTTACGAAGTGGCAAAATAACCCGAAAAGGTAAATGAATCTAATCATAAGACCGGATATATATTGACTAAAACACTGGACGGGTAAAAATGATGATGTTACCGGACTATGCAGATAGAGTGATTTCTGAGCATAGGATTAGGGTGGAAAAATTTGCCATAATATGCACTTTATTGTTAACTATTGCCGGTGGATGGTGGCTTTTTGCTAATCTTGGCAATAATTCAGAAGCAATAATAAAATTTGGACCAATTATGATATTATTTCTTTCAGCCTTTTGGTTATCGGAACTAATTGAATTCACTCCAAAATCTCGATCTATAGTCGCTTCATATTGTAATATTCTTTGGTCTTGTATTTTAGCTTTCATAGGTCTTCATTATTCTGATGATTCTAATTTCTTACCTCTTCTAATATTATTTTTTATTGCAATCATATTATGGATGATTTCAAACTCTATATTATCTTACAGTTTAGCAAGTAGAAGATTGAGGGGCATAACTAGTATTGCAGGACTCGCAATATCACTGGCTATACTATCTTCCACTAGTGACTTACTCCCTTGGGGTTTTGTCATTTTAGCTAATTCAGTTACTATGATGCCTGATTTACTATCTAAGGACTCAGATTTCTTGGAGAGGAAGAACTTTGGAAAAGAATTAGATAAGGCAGAGTTAAAAATATTAGAGCTTAAATCACTTGGTCATAATATTCAACAAGCCACATCCATATTAAAAATTGCAAGAGAAGAAGGTTTTGATAATCCGTCAGAGGGGATGAGGTTGATAGATGATGCAATTATTGATGCAAATAAGATACTTGCCCTTTCCAAAGATTTAGAAGAAATAAGGAATGATTCTTTAATCGCCATAGAAAAATCAGAATTAGTAACAAAGATGTCCAAGAAACCTCGTGAAATATTTGAATTGGGCGATAAAGAATTCGAATATGGTTCATTTAGAGATGCTGAGATTTTATACAGGGAAGCAAAAGAAAAAGCAACCATCATTGAGAAATATTGGCAAGAAGCATCGGATATTATTTCTATTTCTGAAGGCATGATTGGTGACTATTCGGGCCATCAGATAAAAGATATCAGTGGGATATTAAATTCTGCCAAAGATGCGTTATCTAGAGAAGATCCAAAAGAAGCAATAAAAATTGCAGAATCAATAAAATATCATATAACTGAGATTAGCTCAACTGAAGAAATTGCAATAAAAATAATCAAAGATGCCGAAGATGCCGTTTCAGTATTGAACTCCAATATCTCAATTGACACAAAAGAAAGAATAGCCGAAGCAAAGGATGCATTAAAAAGGGGAGATTCAGCCCTTGCAAAAGGATTGGCAAATAGCGTAATACGTGAAATAAATTCTACTTCTGAGGCCATGAACAAAGTTCAGAAAGCCTTGAGACAGAGGAAAAAATTGGAGTCAAAAATGCCTTCTGGTAAATCCAATTCAGAGTGGATATCAAAATTAGACTCTATTATTCAATCTTCAAATAAAGGAGAATGGACTGTAGCATCAAAAGAATTAGATGACCTAACTAGTGCATTAAGGGACTTTGAAGTAGGAATAAAAGAAGCCAATGAACTTCTTTCCTTTATAGATGAAGAGTGGATAAGTATCCGTAAGAAGTTAGATTCCACCGGAATAAATGCACAAGATAGTTTGAGAATTAATATTGAAAAAAATATTTCAGATATCACACAATTAGTTAAAGAAGGTGAAATACAAGAATCTCTTTCATTACTCTCCAAAACTGATTTACTTATTGAAGAAATCAGACGTAAGATTTAATTTTATGAAAATAAATTTTTCTACTTTGGTAAATCAATTCACCATTCAATATCGCTATCATTTCCATTGTCTTCAAATAATCCATGCTTTCTCGTCAAACCATCGGGTTGGAGTAGTCAGGTTATCTCGTCGGGCTCATAACCCGGAGACCGGTGGTTCAAATCCACCATCCGATACCAAAAATGAATTTAAAATGAAAGTGAAAAATCGATGTACTAAGAGGAATATATAATTTTAAGCACTTTCATTTACAGTCAAAGGGTTATTAACTTCTTAATATACTGAACTCCTACTAGGCATTGATATAGTAGGTGATAAAGTGAGTAAAAAAACAGCTAGCGAAAAAGTAGAAGAAAAAGAAATTGTGATAGACGTTGATGAACCTGAATTAAGCGTCGAAGATCTTCCTGGTGTCGGTCCAGCAACTGCTGAAAAATTACGTGAAGCTGGTTTTGAGGAATTACTAGCCATTGCTGTCATGAGTCCTTCAGAATTAGCAGAGCAAGCAGAATTAGGCGAAGCAGTATCGGCAAAGATAATTGCAGGAGCAAAAAAGATGGCAAATATTGGTGGATTCATTAGTGGTAATGCATTACTGGATAAGCGTAAAATAGTCCAAAAATTAACATCCGGAACTTCATCACTGGACGAATTATTGGGAGGAGGTTTTGAAACACAGTCAATAATAGAGGTTTATGGAGAATTTGGAAGTGGCAAAACACAAATAGGCCATCAATTAGCGGTTAATGCAATTCGACCTGTAGAAGAAGGTGGGCTGAATGGTGAGGTATTTTACATAGACACTGAGGACACATTTAGACCTGAGAGAATAGCTCAGATGGCAGAAGCTGTAGGGATTAATCCTGGTGATGCTTTGGAGAGAATTCATGTCGCAAGGGCATATAATTCTGCTCATCAGATATTACTTGTCGATGAGATAAAAAGAATGGCAAAGAATATCGATGTCAAATTAGTCATTGTAGATTCACTAACCAGCCATTTTCGTGCAGAATATGTAGGAAGAGGAATGCTAGCAACTCGACAACAAAAACTCAATAGGCATCTGAAGGAATTAAAGCAACTCTCAGATGTCCAAAACTCTATTGTTTTAGTTACAAACCAAGTAATGTCCAAACCAGATGCTTTATGGGGAGATCCAACAAAAGCAATTGGTGGACACATAGTTGGCCATGCAAGTACATTCCGCCTGTACCTTAGGAAATCAAAAGGAGGACGAAGAATAGCACGTCTCGTTGATAGTCCGAACCTTCCTGAAGGCGAGGCAGTCTTTACAGTGACAGCTGAGGGCCTACAGGATTAACTGTAGACCTCACTGTCCTATATTAATTAGTAGAAATCTCTTCAAGTTGATCGCTGACCTCTCGAATTAGTTTACTAACATGGTCTTTAGAGAAAGAAATTTCCAGTCCACTTGCAGAAAATAATTCCGTAAGGCCTTTGGTATACCCTAGTGATAGTCCATTTTTGTATAGTCTAAGGGCATTTTCATTATTTTCTTTATGAAATTTCCAAAGTTGTAGAGCACCTAATTGCGCTATTCCATATTCTACATAATAGAATGGCGCTCCGAACAAATGCCCTTGTAGTTGCCAACTTATTTCTATCACTTTTTCTAAATTCTCTCCTTTCCTATCTATGCCACCATAATCTATTTTAGATCCAAACCTCTCTTGAATTTCCAACCATTTTTCTGTCCTCTCTGATCGAGTATGGTTTGGATTTTTATAAATCCAGTTTTGAAATGAATCAATAGTTGCCATCCAAGGCATAAACTGTATGATTCCTTTTAGATGTTTTACTCTTGCTCTTTCTGCATCTTCTTTTTGATAAAACTCCTCCCAGTAAGGGTGTGTTAATAGTTCCATAGACATGGACGCCACTTCGGCAAATTCTATTGGAGAATCTCTTTCATTAATTAGATCTAAATGACCTGAATAGAATGAATGAAACGCATGCCCTGCTTCATGAATCATAGTCTCAAGGTTACGTTGTGTGCCGGTAGCATTCATGAAAATAAATGGAATCCTACTTTTTTGTAAGTAATATTGATATCCTCCCGGGGCTTTACCTTTTCTACTTTCTAAATCTAGACAATCATTTTCTTTCAATAGATCAAAAAAGTTCCCTAATTCCTTTGACATAGAATGGAATATTCTTGAGCAGCCATCTATCAATTCATTTACGTCAGAAAATGGTTTCAGAGGTTTTTTGCCCTCAATATCTACAGATAAATCCCATGGTCTTAATTTATCTAATTCCATTTTTTCTCTTCTCAAATCATTCATCTGATGTTTTAGGGGCATACATGAATATTCAATTGAATCATGAAATTCTAAACAATCATCTATGCTGTAGTCAAACCTATGCATAGCTGCAAACATATATTCCTGAAATCCACTAAATCCAGAATTAATTGCTATTTGATTCCTCAAGGCAATCATTTCTTCAAAAATAATGGAAATTTCTTCTTCATCTTGTAAAATTCTCGAAGTAGTAGCCCTCCAAGCAGATTCTCTTATTTTTCTATTCGTACTCTCTTGATAGATTGCCATCATTGGTAAAGTTTTTTCTTCACCTTCAAAAAATACTGTTTGTTTACCTCTAATTTCATTATATTTTGTGCCTAATAATGATAATCTTGTTTGTAAAGGAATATTTTCCTCTCTAAATATCTTTATATCAGATTTTATTCCTTTTATCATTACATTATAACGTTCGGGTAAATTATGTACAAAATCATTATTAATAATTTTTTTATTTATTATGTCATTATATTCAGATAATTTAGGTTGAATATTTTCTACAAAATCCCTCCATGCCTTTTGATATTCTTGATTATCTGTTTGACTTGTCATATTTATATAGGCTTTAGCACGGGCCTCTGAGATAATTTCACTCAGTTGTGATTCATCAAGAATCAAATCTTCAATACAATTAGCACTTTTTATCCTTCTCTGTTTTAAACTATCCAAAAAGGGCTCAATATTTTCCCATTTACTTGCATCTAAGTCATCCTGGACAAATTTCGATTCCATTATACAACCTCAATTACGATGAGATTTAGGGCCTATTGGTAGTGGACCTTCTTCCCTACTCCACTTAATACATTTCCATTCTTCAGCTTCTTTGATTATTTTTTTCCTTATTTCCTCTATTTCGGGATGATCCGGATTTTGGTTTTGAATCCAACATGCCGTGCAGTATCTCTTCTTATTATAATCGACAAAATTACCACTTGTACATGCTACTTCACAATTTACACAATATCTGAATCCGTAGAACTTGGACATAACTATCACCGGGTACTCGGGTTCTACATATCAGTTTGTCTATTACAGGATAATTATTTTACAGTTCTGATAATGACATGTGACTCAAAAATAAATCTTCTATCTGAGAATAATTTAGATTGGTATAGATTCCTTCTATTCCTATTCTTTCTAAACCATTTATATTCGGTGTCGGCCTTCTTGGAATAATTTTGGCTCCGATAAATTCTGCTAACTTTCTTGCATTATCGTCCTCATCAGAGTAACTTCGTCTTTCAATCTTTATCTCTTCAATATCTATTTTTTCTTTCTTTGGGATATAGATAATCCATGCTGTTTCATCTCCTTTCTTTACTCCTGCTCTTTGAAAAGCCGATTTTATCTGATGAGTTCCTGACATTAGCCTCAAAATCTCAACATCAGGAGTTCTAGCAATCATATCATCTCTCTCTTCTCTTCTACTTAATGAATACCAAGATGTCCAAAGATGTACTTCACTTGCAACAATTTCGTCAGCAAGTAATGCCCAACGATTACTTACTCGAAATTCATTAAATTTTGATATTAAATCATCAAGATTTTCTATCGGTTTATGAAATTTCACTCCCCATGCAGGAAACCACGGTATTGGATGTACTATTTCCATATCTCTACGCCTTGATGATTACTAATTATTTTTGTTAGAGAGTTGTTTTGCGGAAATGATAATATTTTCCACTAATTTTTCACTCCACCCTCTCAAATCTGAAAGTTTATATTTGTCATTTTCTGTTAACATTGTCAAATCTTTTACATTAACTACTCCAAGTGTATTATTGAGTTCCCTTGCCCTAATTCTCCCGACCCCTCTCAAAGCAACTAATCCTAATAAATCAGATTTACATCCATATCTGACTCTCTTGTGAATCTCATTTATTGACTCGAGTAACAGTCGGTGTGCATCTTTATTCAATTTTTTCAAATCTTCGTCTTCATTCAGTATTCTTCTAATTGCATACAATATCCATTCTGCTAGTTCAGTTCTACTACGTAAATCACCAGGTTGTATGCTCCATTTATCCTCCATATCCTCAAATTTTAACTCATTTATCCATGATTCTAGTACTAATGCTCCTTTCATTACCTCTTCTTCTAATTCATGGTTTTCTGTTAGTATTTCTCTTGAATGGCTATGCAAAGAAGCTTGAACAATTTCATAATCAGAACTTTTTGGCCACAAGGGTAAGAAATCTGGAGTACTTGCTGTCAAATGTAGAATTCCAAATGGAGATATTTGATGATATTCATCATCTCCTATTAATACCTTCATCGCTTTTTCTAGGCCATTTTTTATAATTCTTCCAGATATTGGATTCAGATAAAGTCGAGATACTCTCATTCCTAAATTTGTTGATTCATATGTCATTGCAGATAGCTCAGGTAAAACCGCCTCTTCAAATTCAATTGAACTAGCTCTGGTAAAACCAAAAATTGCAGGACCTTCTCTAGGAGTATGTTTCTTCTTCTCAGTAATTCTTTGTTCAGAAATATCCAATCCAGGAATACTGGCTGCCGAATTCACCCAGGATGGCCTCAAATCTTCCCAATTTTCTTCTACATCATTCCCTACATATTGTAATATCCTTTCTTTTACAACTTCAGATTCGCCTTCTCGTGTAATCATGCCATTATTTACCAGCCAATTGATAGAATCATCTATTCTAGCAGCTAAATCTTCATTACTCAACTGAGTTGATAGAAACGTTTTTTCAAAAAATCTCCCAAGAGAATCCCTATCTCTTAAATCTCCAGTAGATATCATAGATAATACATGAGCTAATAGATATGGATCTTCTTCTGGATTTTTTGCATTTGGATT
>Ga0163111_10003247_pt1 | contig 10459 bp, 7 predicted proteins | sample CRUFie1St18metaG_FD_109645 | JGI IMG/M metagenome (GOLD analysis project Ga0163111, IMG submission 109645) | Marine microbial communities from the Costa Rica Dome - CRUD Field 142mm St18 metaG | ecosystem: Environmental > Aquatic > Marine > Oceanic > Photic zone | place: Costa Rica: the Eastern... | reverse complement strand
AATGATGTTGCACGAGGGACTTTACCTTGATCCTGTTATGCGCGATATTGAAAAATTCTTAGAAAACAGCCAACGCACGGTCAACGGAACTGTTTTCATTCAACTTCACCCCTATCGTTATGAATTGTTGGGTATTGAGTCTGACAATGACCTAATGAGAAAGGAGTTTGGTGTTTATGGAGAAGAAAACAACAACTGGACAGCGGAAGAAGCCAAAGGTTTTATTAAAATTTTAGCCAATCCTCTTAAAATATACCATCAGGTAAATTCAATTGAAAATCAGTTAGAACCAGTAGAAGCATGAGTAAAATAATCAAAGTTGGGGTTGTAGGCTCGGGAGGCTATACGGCTGGCGAATTGATTCGAATTTTATTGAATCATCCAAACGTAGAAATTTGTTCGCTCCAATCCAACAGTCAAGCAGGCAAGGCAGTGTATGAAGTTCATAGAGATTTATTGGGTTCTACAACACTAAAAATGACTGCTCAACTAGATGAAAATATAGATGTTGTCTTTTTGTGCTCTGGTCACAGTAAATCCAAGGCTGCTGTAGAGCAATATAACTTCATCGCAAAAGGCATCAAAGTCATTGACCTGAGTACCGATTTTAGAAAAGAAGCCGACTCTACTCCTTTTGTCTATGGTTTGCCAGAATTACAACGATCAACGATCAAGGGAGCTGTAGCTATTGCCAATCCAGGCTGTTTTGCGACAGCGATTCAATTATCCTTATTGCCATTGGCAAAAAATGGTTTGTTGAATGATCAGCAAGTGGCTATTCATGCGATAACAGGTAGCACAGGTGCAGGACAAACGCCCAAAGCAACCAGTCATTTTAGTTGGCGAGCAAATAATATTTCTATTTATAAGCCATTTACGCATCAGCATCTTGCAGAGATTCATCAAGGACTGGACAAAGTTCATCAAAATGCAGTCAATACAGAACTGAATTTCATTCCTGTAAGAGGTTGTTTTACGCGCGGTATTTTTGTCTCTAGCTTTTTGCCTTGTTCGCTTAGCGAACAAGAACTGAATGATTTGTACAACCAATATTATGCGTCACATCCCTTTGTACACCTTAGTCCGATCAATATTGATCTCAAACAGGTAGTGAATACCAATAAGGCATTGATTTATCTACAAAAGCATGACGACAAACTTTTGGTGGTTGCCGCTATTGACAACTTGCTAAAAGGTGCTTCGGGACAAGCTGTTCAAAATTTAAATCTACTATTCAATTTACCTGAAACAACAGGGCTAAACTTAAAAGCGACGTCTTTCTAATTTTCTTTTATGAAAACACTTGATGTATATAATATATATAGTCTAAAAATAGCCGCAGCAGAAGGGGCTTATATTTTTGACAAAAATAAGCAACGCTACCTTGACCTCTATGGTGGTCATGGTGTAATTTCTGTTGGCCATACCCATCCATATTATGTTGATGCTATTTATCAACAATTGCAAAAAATTGGTTTTTATTCCAATTCTGTAGAAATAGAAATCCAAGCACAACTAGCCGAAAAACTAGGCAAAGTATCTTCTTGTGATGATTATCAACTATTTCTATGCAATTCAGGAGCGGAAGCCAATGAAAATGCACTGAAAGTAGCCTCTTTTCATACTGGTAAGAAAAAGGTAATTGCCTTCAACGGCAGTTTTCACGGGCGTACAGGCTTGGCACTATCGGTTACCAATAATCCTAAAATCGCACCGCCAATGGTGAATACGGACATGGTAACCTTTCTAGATTTTGAAGCACTAGATGCACTAGAAAAATTACTCTCCCAAAATGATGTTGCCGCAGTTATTATCGAAGGCATACAAGGCGTTGGTGGAGTAAAATCTGCAAAAGCCGAAACTTTAGTAAAAATTGAAGCTTTGTGCAAACAGTACGGTGCTTTGCTAATTCTTGATGAAATCCAATGCGGTTATGGTCGAACAGGTGATTTTTTTGCCTTCCAAAACACCTCGATTCAACCCGATATTATAACAACAGCCAAAGGAATGGGCAATGGTTTTCCTGTCGCAGGGGTTTTAATTCACGATTCTATCCAATTGCATAAAGGAGCATTGGGCACTACGTTTGGTGGAAACCCACTGGCTTGCGCAGCAGCCTTGGCAGTATTGGAAATCATGGATGAAGAACAACTTATGGCTAATGCAAAAGCACAGGGAGTTTATTTATTGGAACAATTGCAAGAGATCGCTGCCATCAAACAAATCAGAGGAAGAGGTCTGATGTGGGGACTTGATTTTGATTTCAATATTAAGGAACTGCGCAAAAAACTTCTTTTTGAACACCATGTTTTTACTGGAATCTCAGGAACGCATACCCTACGCTTACTACCGCCTCTAGGAATTCAAAAACAAGAAATTGATTTATTTATTAATGCTTTAAAAACAGCATTATAAAATAACTTTTATAATAATAATGGAACATTTTATTTCCCTTAACGACATCAAAGCGCCTGAACAGCTACTAAAAAAGGCATTGAATTATCAGCAACATCCTTTGGCAGATCATTCGCTAGGAAAGCACAAAACGCTAGGCTTATTATTTTTTAATTCCAGTCTACGAACGCGATTAAGTATGCAAAAAGCTGCTGCCAATCTTGGATTAAATTGTTTGGTGCTGAATGTTGAAAAAGATAGTTGGCAATTAGAATTTGAAGATGGCGTTATCATGAATGCCAACAAAGCAGAGCATATCAAAGAAGCTGCGGCAGTCATTTCTCAATATTGCGACTTGCTTGGTATTCGTGCTTTCGCTCAATTGGATTCTAAAGAAAAAGACTATGCGGAAACGATTATAAATGCCTTCAAAACCTATGCTAGTATTCCAATTATCAATATGGAATCTGCAACGCTACATCCATTGCAATCACTAGCCGATTGGATGACTATTGAAGACAATAAACCAATCCATCGCCCAAAAATTGTCCTGAGTTGGGCACCACATCCTAGAGCTTTGCCTCAAGCTGTCGCCAATTCTTTTTTGGAATGGGGGCAAGTCATGGATGCTGATATAGTCGTTACTCATCCCAAAGGCTACGAACTGTCGGAACAATTTGCGACCAACTACACCATTGAATACGATCAAACAAAGGCGCTGAAAGACGCTGATTTTGTCTACGTCAAGAATTGGTCAAGCTTTAAAGCATACGGTCAAGTACTCAACACAAGTTCCGAATGGACAATTGATGCGAAAAAGATGGCGATTACCAATAAGGGAAAATTTATGCACTGCCTTCCTATTCGCAGAAATGTAGTTGCGACCGATGCGGTGCTAGATGCACCGACGGCTTTGTGCATTCAACAAGCACACAATAGAGTTCCTGCGGCACAAGCTGTATTGGCAGAATTATTAGTTCAACAAGAAAAACAATCCAATGCAAGCGCTTACAATTTATAAAATAGGAGGAAAAGTACTGGACAACAAAGCCGATCTAGAAAACTTCTTGGATCAATTTTGTCAAGTCAAAGGCCCAAAAATTCTAGTACATGGAGGGGGCACCAAAGCCAGTCAACTGGCTACACAATTGGATATTCCTGTCCAAATGTATGAAGGCAGACGCATCACCAGTGCAGCAATGTTAGATGTAGCGACAATGGTTTATGCAGGCTTGCTCAACACGCAGTTGGTCGCTTCAATTACCAAACGCCAACAGCAAGCACTCGGCATTAGCGGTGCAGCTTTAAAATTATTGAATGCAGAACAACGCAAAAAACAGCCCATTGATTATGGCTTTGTTGGCGATGTAAAAGCGGTAGATGCGCTTTCCATTAAAAAATTGCTTGATGAAGATACCGTATTAGTTTTCTCCGCAATCACTGCCGATGACAATGGTCAATTACTTAATACCAATGCCGATACCATTGCCACCGATCTTGCGATTGCGCTTCAGTCTTCTTTTGAAACGACGTTGAATTTTTGTTTTGAGCAAGCAGGTGTTCTGCACGATGGCAATAAATTGGATTCTTTAGCAACCAAAGATTACGACAAGCTAAAAGAGGATGACGTTATTTACGGCGGCATGATTCCCAAGTTAGACAATGGTTTTCGTGCATTAGCCGCAGGTGTTTCAACTGTCAGTATAGGTTCTTTTTCCAAATTAGGAATAGGAACCTTTTTAATATCCAGTCATTCCAACAGCAACAAGCAAGCAACAGAAGAGGACTACACGAACTTCACACCGATGGAGACTTTGGTTAAGTTGGTTTCTACACCATCGTATAGTCGTGAAGAAAAGGAAACGGCTCAATTCATTGCTACATTGCTCTACCAAAAAACAGGACAACAGCCCTCACAAAGCAACAATAATATATGGTGTTATAACCGTCATTATAACGAAGAGAAACCTACTATCTTACTTTGTTCGCACCACGACACCGTCAAAGCTGTAAAAGGTTGGACATACGAACCCTTCGCCGCTACTGTTGAAGGCGACAAAATATACGGCTTAGGTACGAATGATGCAGGAGCGTCATTGATTGCCTTGATGTATTGTTTCCTTCATTTTTATGATGCACCAGATTTGCCCTTCAATCTAGCTTTTGCCGCAGTAGCGGAAGAAGAAATTTCAGGCACGAATGGTGTGCAATCTATTCTTTCTCTTCTTGGTGATATAGCTTTTTGTATCGTAGGCGAGCCTACTCAAATGCAATTGGCTTGCGCCGAAAAAGGCTTGATGGTACTGGATTGTACAGCAAAAGGCAAAGCAGGACACGCCGCCCACAAAAATGGGATTAATGCCATTGAAATTGCGATTAAAGATATTGAAAAATTGGCTGCGCTACAGCTTGATCGTGTATCTGATTTATTGGGAACGGTCAATATATCGACTACACAAATTCAAGCAGGCTACCAACACAATATCATTCCCAATCAATGTTCCTTTGTAGTGGATGTTCGTTCAAATGGATTGTATAAAAATGAAGAACTGCATACCATCATTCAAAATGCCTTAACCTCTGAAGTAAAGGCACGTTCCTTTAGATTACAATCATCACAGATCGACACACAACATCCTATTATACAAGCAGCCACCAAACTCGGAATCAGCAGCTTTGGTTCCTCTACCCTTTCGGATCAGGCACTATTGCCTTTCCCCAGTGTAAAAATTGGCCCAGGCGATTCGCTGCGTTCGCACACGGCCAATGAATTTATTTTTGACTACGAATTAAAAGAAGCCATAACCATTTACATTCAACTATTAAAGCATCTTAACTAATGAGAAAAGAAAAAGCACAGATTATTTTTGAAGATGGAACTACGTTTTCAGGTAATGTATTCGCAGAAGGAAAAGCCTGCGATGCAGAAGTAGTTTTTAATACTTCTATGTTAGGCTACCAAGAAGTATTAACCGACCCTTCTTACAAAAATCAGATGGTGGTACTGACCGCTCCCATGGTTGGAAACTATGGTATCAACAAGTCTGATAATGAATCTTCTCATATCCAAGTTTCTGCCTTATTGGTTAGAGAATACTGCCCCAATTATTGCAACTGGGAAGCGAATGAGTCACTAAAGAGTTTTCTTGAACAACAAAATGTTATTGGTATAGAATGCTTGGATACCCGCAAACTTACGAATTACTTACGCAAGAACGGTGCGTCACAGGCTCGCATTCAAGTGGAAGGACAAGCCCAATCTGATCCAGCGCCAACAACGGTTGCGCTAAAACAAAACGCGCCATTGGTCACCTCCAACGAAGACAAAGCGTACCACATCGGATTGATTGACATGGGCGTTAAGCAAAGCATCATTGATCGTTTGGAGTCTGTCAATTGCCGTGTTAGCATCTTGACACCAATGGTAAGTGCTGATGAAATTTTGAATGCAGGTTATGATGGAATTATGGTTTCTAATGGTCCTGGGAATCCAGAAGATTATACTGCGACCATTGCAACCGTACAAAATGTGCTTGGTAAGATTCCTTTGTTCGGAATTTGTCTAGGACAACAAATTCTAGGGCTATCCCTAGGAGCTAAAATCAACAAATTGAAGTTTGGTCACCATGGCAGCAACCACCCTATTATAAACCTAGACAATAAGAAAGTAGAAATCAGCGCTCAAAATCACAACTATGTTATTTGTAGTGATTCCATAGCAGATACAGCTATCGAATGTACACACATCAATCTATTAGACAATTCTATAGCAGGTATCAAGGCAGAAGATCACTGGGCATTTGCGGTTCAGTATCACCCAGAAGCGGGGCCTGGTCCTGAGGATAGCCTTTATCTGTTCAAGGACTTTTTACAAATGATCAATCAATTCAAAGCGCAATAATATTTTATTCAAAACATCACTATTAAACAATATACCATGCCAAAAAGATTAGACATCAACAAGATATTAATAATTGGATCAGGCCCGATTAAAATTGGTCAAGCTTGCGAATTTGATTATTCAGGAACACAGGCTTGTAAAGCATTGAGAGAAGAAGGTTATGAAATCATCCTTGTCAACTCTAATCCCGCAACGATCATGACCGATCCGAATATTGCTCATAAGACTTATATTGAAGCATTGGATTTAGATATGTTGGTTAAAATTATAGAAAAGGAAAAACCAGATGCACTTCTTCCAACACTAGGTGGTCAAACAGCGCTAAATCTAGCCATGGAATTGGAAGATGTAGGGGTATTGAAAGAGCATGGTATCGAAATGCTAGGGGCTAGTATCGAGAGTATCAATAAGGCAGAGAGTCGAAAAGTATTTAGACAGGTGGTCGCTGACTGTGGTCTTAAAACCCCTTGGTCGCGCAAAGCTTCTACATGGGAAGAAGCTGTTGAAATCAAAGAAGAATTGGGCTTACCTTGTTTAATCCGCGCTTCTTTCACTCTTGGTGGTAGAGGAAGTGGTATCGCTTATACCGAAGAAGAGTTTGAAGCGATTGCCAAAGAAGGCATCGCAGCAAGCATGGTTAGCGAAATTTCTATTGAGCAACTACTAGAAGGATGGAAAGAATTTGAGTTAGAAATGATGGCTGACCACAAAGGAAACTGCATTGTTGTTTGTGGAGTAGAGAACATTGATCCACTAGGTGTTCACACAGGAGATTCGGTTACGGTAGCTCCTATATTAACGCTAAGTAACAGACAATATCAAGAAATGAGAAATGCTGCAATCAAGTTGATGCGAGCCGTAGGTGTCAGTACAGGCGGAGCAAATATTCAGTTTGCTGTAAATCCTAAAGATGGAGATTTGATTGTGATTGAAATGAACCCTAGGGTATCAAGATCATCGGCATTGGCATCGAAAGCAACGGGCTATCCAATCGCTAAGTTTGCGGCTAAATTGGCTGTTGGCTACTCATTGGATGAATTGCAAAATGATATTACACACAAAACCGCTTGCTTCGAGCCAAGCCTTGATTATTGTGTGATTAAATTTCCTAAGTTCAACTTTGAAAAATTTGAAGACAAAGATGTTCTTGGAACAAGCATGAAAGCGATTGGAGAAGTGATGGCGATTGGTCGTACCTTCAAAGAAGCGTTCAACAAAGGTTTGCAATCCTTAGAATTGGATGAAACAACAGCCGTATCTAAAGATGAACTGACTTCATTGCTAAAAACGCCGAATAGCAAGCGTTTTGTTTATATCTTAGAGGCATTCAAAATGGGCATGTCGATTGAAGAAATACACAACTTGACGCAAATAACGCCCTGGTTTTTGTATCAGTTCAAAGAATTGGTATTATTTGATTTTGATAAAAAAATCAACAACCTTGATTTGCTAAAAGCAAAGCAACTTGGATTTTCGGATAACTATATTGCTAATCAATATGAGGATACAGCAATTGATAGCTTATTTGTACAAAACTTGAGAAAAGAACAAGGTGTGTTACCGACTTATAAATTGGTGGACACTTGTGCAGGAGAATTTGAAGCCTACACGCCTTATTACTACTCTTGTTATGAAGAAGAGGATGAAATTCAAGATGACGCGAATCCAAAGGTGATGATTTTGGGAAGTGGTGCGAATAGAATTGGTCAAGGAATTGAGTTTGATTACAGTTGTGTACAAGCAGCCTCTACCCTCAAAAAAATGGGTTATACCTGTATTATGGTCAACTCGAATCCTGAGACGGTTTCTACGGATTTTGATGTATCTGATCGCCTTTATTTTGAGCCACTAACCGTAGAACACATTCTGAACATCTACGAAAAAGAGCAACCCATTGGCATCTTAGTACAGTTTGGAGGACAGACACCGTTCAACTTAATTCAAGACTTGATTGCTAATGGTGTTAATATCTTGGGTTCAAGCCCTGAAAGTATTGAATTGGCGGAAAATCGATCGAAGTTTAGCCATTTGCTCAACGATTTGTCTATACAAAGTCCTGAACACTGGTTGTTAGAAAGCGCTACCAACCTTACCACCTCCATCACAGATATTAAGTATCCAATTTTAATCCGACCTTCCTTTGTAATTGGAGGAAGCAGTATGACGGTTGTTTATAACCAAAAGGAATTGATTAATTTTATAGCCGAGAAACAACCTAGTTTTCCACTACAATTGGATAGTTTCTTGGAGAATGCGGTTGAAATTGACGTAGACTTAATCAGTGATGGAAAAGAAGCGACAATCATTGGAATCAGTGAGCAAATACAAACTGCGGGCATCCACTCAGGAGATTCTGCCTGTGCTTGGCCAAGCTATAGTATTTCACCAACACTGCTAGAAGAAATCGAAACAACGTCCAAACAAATTGCCTTACAATTGGATATTGTTGGCTTGCTAAATCTGCAAATCGCGATCAAGGACAATACTATATATATAATAGAGGCAAATCCTCGATCTTCAAGAACGATTCCTTTCTTGTGCAAGGCGCAATCCATTAACTGGGTGGATATTGCAACAAGAGTGATGCTAGGCACATCGCTTAAAGCGCTTGCTGTTGAAACACCAAGCGCATCGCACTACGCGATTAAAGAAGTAATCTTCCCTTTCTCCAAGTTTCCCAACTGCCCTATTGAGCTGAATGCACAAATGAAATCTACAGGGGAAGTTATGGGACAAGATAAAGATTTGGGATTGGCTTATTTCAAAGCAAAAAAAGCAACGAACTTAAATATTCCGCTTAGTGGAAAAGTATACTTCAACAATTGTTCTTATGAGCTTGTAGAGAAATTTTTAGCGCTAGGCTTTTCCAAGACAGAGGACATCAACGAAGCTGATTTGTTGATTAGTTTGGGAATTGGTAAGGTAACAACAGAGCATTACGAGTTAAGAAAGAACGCATGGGATAATCAGAAGTTGATTTTGATGGATGAAAGAGAATGTGCCTTGTGTCTACGTGCCATTGAAAGCCACAAGGCATCTCCATTAAATGTACATGCAATTCAATATGCTTTCTAGCGATATGACTTAATATTTTTGGAAAACTGAAATGAACTTTTGGGGAGTTATAGCTTGGCTATGCTCCCCTTTTTTATAGTGTATATGGTCGTTAGGGATATTTTACTCAATATTCTGAATTGTCAAAAAGCACCAAGCCCACAAACAAAAATATCGAATAATGGAAGCGCCTAAAATACTAGACCACTCCATTATCCGATATTTCAAAAACGGCTTATTAGTCTGTTCTAATAAACCACTTTACACAAAGAAACAATAATTGCCGACAGACGAATAGATGCCCAAACACGTTTCTCGCTCGTACCCATTTTTAGCAAAGAGGCTTCGTGCGACTGAATGCACATTTCACAACCGTTGACTGCCGAAATAGCCGTACTCAACAATTCAAAAAATTCTTTACCCAATACAGGATTGGTCATAATATTCATACGCAATCCCGCAGGCATTCTGTCATAAGACTCTCTTCCCATAAAATGACGGAAGCGGTACAATACATTATTCGCACTCAACAAAGACGTACACGCTAAGGCTTCAGCAATTTCTTCTTTGGTTGCACCTGCTTCTACCGCTTTACTGGTAAATGCCGTTTCCAAGACCTCATTGCCTTCATTATTGGCAATTGCCAAGGCCATCAAAGCCTGCTCTTTCGCATTCAATTCTTTCACGCGCTTCATACCACTCAAGTTCATACGCAAATCTTTCAAATATCTAGATTCGCCTTCCAATAGCGCCTGTATAGTGGGATTTTCAACACCTTCTAATCCTAAATCTACTAGTAGATCATTTTTAGTATCAACTAACATAATCAATGGATTTTATTCAACAAAGTTAATTTTTATATAAAAAGCCTCTCTAGTAACCGATACCAGAGAGACTCATTTTATTTTTTGTGCAAGAAACTTCGATTAAGCTACAACCAATGTTTCTTCACCTTTTTGCCAGTTACAAGGACACAACTCATCTGTTTGTAAAGCGTCCAATACACGCAATACTTCATCAACGTTACGACCTACGCTTAAGTCATAAACAGATACCCAACGAACGATGTTATCAGGATCAATAATAAAAGTAGCACGGTATGCAATTTTT
>Ga0163111_10003246_pt1 | contig 10463 bp, 8 predicted proteins | sample CRUFie1St18metaG_FD_109645 | JGI IMG/M metagenome (GOLD analysis project Ga0163111, IMG submission 109645) | Marine microbial communities from the Costa Rica Dome - CRUD Field 142mm St18 metaG | ecosystem: Environmental > Aquatic > Marine > Oceanic > Photic zone | place: Costa Rica: the Eastern... | reverse complement strand
TTGGTTTTAATTTTTCAAGATAAGTATGCGTTAACAATGCTATTAAGGAACCAATTAACGCCCCAAATAAAACGTCAATTAAAAAATGCTGAGTTAAATATATTCTAGAAAATCCAACTAAAAATGCAATGGAAATAAAAAATAATGCCCAATTATTTCTTTTAATGAAAAGAGAAAGCGTAATACAGAAACAAAATATTAGTGCTGTGTGTCCACTAGGGAAAGAAAACTTCTCATATAAATTTAGTCCTTCAATGGTATTCCATGAACCATCTTGAATTAAATCTTGAAAAATCTTACTTGGGCGTAGTTCGTCTTTAAAAATTATGCGTTTTAAAAATTGGGTAATTATGGTGGTAATTGATAGTGAAGATAAAGTTAGTATTGCTAATTTTTTTTTAAAAAATATAAATAAAAATGCTATTAAAAACACAAAAAAACCATCTCCTAAATAAGTTATGTTTTGGAATAAAAAATCTAAACTATCGTTGTGCCATGAATTTACAAGAACTGAAAATTCATAATTTCCAACAATAAGTAATAGCCCAAAACCAAAAAACATAAGTAATATCCAAAGGGCCCAAAAAGATCTTTTAAGGTTGTCTTTTAAACTTAAATTCATTTTAAAATTTTCCAATTGATGATTCCTATTTTAGTGAAAAAATATTTAAGAGATGTCATTATTACGCCAATACCATAAATAAAACTTCTCTTAAAATTAATAGAAGACGCATCCTCAAAATACTTAGTTGGACAAGTAATTTCTCCAATTTCATATCCTTTAAACATAATTTGAGCTAACATTTGATTATCAAAAATAAAATCATCTGAGTTTTCATTATACTTTATACCATTTAGCACATCTGCAGAGAAAGCTCTAAATCCTGTGTGATATTCTGAAAGTTTTTGATTCATTAAAATATTTTGAAATAGTGTAAGAATTCTATTAGCAACATACTTATAAATTGGCATTCCTCCTTTTAGAGCTCCTTTCCCCAAAATTCGAGAGCCTAATACCACAGGATATAGTTCATTAGCAATAATAGAACACATACTTTCAATAAGTTTAGGCGTATACTGATAATCTGGGTGAAGCATCACAATTATGTCTGCTTTTAAGTCCAAAGCTTTATTGTAACAAGTTTTTTGATTACCGCCATATCCTTTGTTATATTCATGTCTTATGACATGTTTTATTCCTAGTTTATTAGCTAACTCAAATGTATTGTCTGTACCATAATCATCTACCAATATAACATCATCAACAATAGAAAATGGAACTTCATTATAAGTCTTTTCCAATGTATTATATGCATTGTAAGCTGGCATTACTACTACCACTTTTTTTGATTTGATCATAATAAATAATTACTTCAAAATTACACATTAATAACAGCATATTATCTATACTCTATATTTTTCACTATTTTGCAGAATAACATTATTTAAATGGATTTTCAAAATATTAAAAAAATAACAGGAAGTTTTTCAACAAAGTCTATTAAAGGAGATTTTACAGGTGGTCTTACTGCAGCTATCATTGCTCTTCCCATGGGGCTAGCATTTGGTCTTCAAAGTGGTTTAGGGCCTCAAGCTGGTCTTTATACAGCTATTTTATTAGCTCTTGTTGCTTCTATTGTTGCAGGAACAAAAACTTTAATTAGTGACCCTACTGGTCCGATGACTATTGTAGCAGCTACAATTATAGCTAATGCAGGATTTGCAGATGACCCTTCTAAGGCCTTACCACTTATAATTTTATCATTTGCTCTGGGTGGTATTTTTCAAATATTATTTGGACTTATTCGTGTTGCACAATATGTCAAATACATTTCCTATCCTGTACTTTCAGGATTTATGGGTGGTATTGGAGTTATAATTATTCTTACTCAATGGCATACATTTCTAGGTGGTGAACGACCCGGTGGTATCATAGATATAATTATGGATTTGCATACCCCAATTATTGAATATCATTGGAGTTCTATTATACTTGGGGGTTTAACATTAATATTTATTTATTTTATTCCTAAAATTTCTAAAAAAATTCCTGCTGGGTTGTTATCATTAATTATTGGTACATTAATTTCATTCACCTTTAAAAAAGAATGGGGTTGGCATTGGGATTATTCAACTATAGGAGAAATTCCAAATGCTATTCCAAGTATAGTTCTTCCATTCGGAGAATTTTTAAATATATCATTTGATGAACTTAGTATCGCCATAGTAAGTGGTTTAACCTTAGCTGGATTGGGGACTATTGATACCCTACTTACATCTGTTGTAGCTGATAACTTAACCAAAACTAAACACAATGGAAACCGAGAGCTCATCGGTCAGGGTATAGGAAACTTTGTTGCAGCATTATTTGGTGGATTACCGGGTGCAGGGTCTACTACCGGAACTGTTGCCAATATCAATTCAAATGGAAAGACAAATTTGAGTGGTATCTTCAAGGCCATATTTCTATTAATTGTTTTGTTAGGACTTGGACCTTATTTAAAGGATGTCCCAAAGCCAGTTCTTTCTGCTCTGTTGATTTCTGTGGGAATTGGAATCATAGATTTTAAAGGAATGAAAAAACTCTTCAGTTTAAAAAATAGTGATTCATTGGTTCTGCTTCTCGTAGTTGTCTTAACTGTTTTTGTTGACTTGTTAGTGGCTGTAGGTATAGGAATGGTTCTATCTTCTTTCTTCTTCATGCAGAGAATGGGAGAAATAGTTGATCAACAAAGTAAATCTGGTGATATAAATGAAATAGAGAAAAAACTAAAAATACCTGAATCTATTAAAAATAGAATTATGGTTTACGAATTAGATGGGCCTCTTTTTTACGGTTTTTCTGATCAATTTAAAGAACAGGCTGAAGCAATCATTGGAAAAGATGCTGTTATAATTAATATGTCACAAGTGCCTTATATAGATGCTTCAGGAACCTATGTTCTTGAAGAAGTTATTAAAAACTTTAAAGCGAAAAATGTGGAAGTAATATTGGTTGGAGTTAAAGATCATATATTTCAACAATTTGAAGAATTTAAAGTTATTCCCAACACATTGGCTGAAGAAAAAGCATATAATTCTGTGAGAGCTGGTCTAAAATATCTGAAATTCCAGTTAGAGGAAACTCCTTAAAAGAGTAAACAAATTTTAATTAATACTTTGAGAATTAGTAATTTTGATTTGTGTACAGATTTATAATAAGGCCTATATTTTTTGCTTTTGATCCTGAATGGGTACATTACTTCTCCCTTAATCTTCTTAAATTAATTTGCATAATCCCTTTTGCAAAATCAATCATAAGATTTTTTTACCAAAATAGTTCTCAAAATATTGAAAAAGAATTATTTGGAATTAAGTTTAAAAATCCAGTAGGATTGGCGGCAGGTTTCGATAAAAATGGAAAATATATCAAAGAACTTTCATTATTTGGATTTAGTTTTATTGAGATAGGTACTGTAACTCCCAAATCGCAAACTGGAAACCCCAAAAAAAGACTTTTTAGACTTAAAAAAGATGAAGCCATTATTAACAGACTTGGAATTAATAATGATGGGGTTGCTGTGATTGCCAAAAGATTAAAAAATAATAATACCAAAATAATAATTGGTGGAAATATTGGTAAAAATAGCACTACCAAAAATGAAAATGCAGAACAAGACTACATTGAAAATTTTAAAGAATTACATCCTTACGTAGACTACTTTGCTCTAAATGTAAGTTGTCCAAATGTGAGTAATTTTACCAAACTTCAAGATGTTGAATTTTTAAAAAAATTAGTTCCTGAATTAAATAGGATTAATGCTATTCAAAAAAAAAGAAAGCCAATACTCATAAAAATATCTCCAGACTTAAATCATTCACAGTTAGATCAAACTATTGAACTTATTAAAAATGAAAAATTGGACGGTATTATTGCTACAAATACTACAACTAAAAGAAATTTATTAAAAACAGATACTAATGAAATAGAAAAGATAGGTAACGGAGGGCTAAGTGGATTACCGCTAAAAGATCAATCTAACGAGGTAATAAAATATATTGCAGACAAAACTCAAAAAAGTATTCCTATTATTGGAGTTGGTGGTGTTATGTCACCTAAAGATGCTTTAGACAAAATAAAAGCGGGAGCAGATTTAATTCAACTTTACACTGGATTCATATATTCCGGACCTAGCATAGTAAAAAAAATAAACCAACATTTAAGTAAAAAATAATGAATCAAAACATTAAAAATGTCATTGATGAAATTCAGCCATTAAGAGATGAGTTGAAAAACCATGAATTATACAATTCACTAAAATCTATAGACGATATTAAGATTTTTATGGAATCTCATGTTTTTGCTGTTTGGGATTTTATGTCATTACTAAAAGCCTTACAGAATCTTCTAACATGCACTAAAGTTCCATGGACACCAAACATGGATTCTAAGTCTGCTAGATTAATTAATCAAATTATAGTAGATGAAGAATCTGATTTAAACTATAATGGTGAGCCCAAAAGTCATTTCGAAATGTACATAGAGGCTATGGATGAAATTGGAGCTGAGACAACAACGATCAATCATTTTGTTAGTGGAATTAAAGACTTGGATAACATTGCAAATTGTATTAAAAAATCCGATTTAAATTCATCAATAAAATCGTTTTTAAATTTTTCTTTTGTGACTATAGAAGGATGGAAATCTCATGAAATAGCTGCAGCTTTCACCTTTGGGAGAGAAGAGATTATTCCAGATATGTTTATCGAAATTATTGAACAAACAGAAAAAACAAACAAAGTATCTCTTGATAAAATCAATTATTATTTACAAAGACATATTGATTTAGACGGAGACGAACATGGGCCATTGGCTCATGAAATGATTATTGGTTTATGTAAAAATGATTCTAAAAAATGGGAAGAGGTTGCTAATATTAGTAAAAAAGCATTGAAAGAAAGAATACAACTCTGGGATTTTATCAATCATTCTATCAAACATAAAAATGAACCCTTTAATAAAATTGAAAACCCTGAATTGGCTAATGTTTAATAATATTATATGAAATTGGGAATAGTTATATATTCTGATCATTCAGAAACAGTTTGGAATGCATGTAGATTAGCTAATTTTTCTCTAAGCAAAGGAGACCAAGTGAAAGTATTTTTAATGGCCAAAGGAGTAGAAGCGTTATCACTTTCTACTAATCAATATAACATCAAAGAATTATTAGAAAAATTCTTAGAGAATAAAGGTATCATTTATGCTTGTGGTACTTGTTTAAAAATTAGAAGTCAAAAGAGCACTGAACTTTGCCCTATGTCATCTATGGGTGATTTGTATGATATAATAAATGAATCAGATAAAATAATTAGCTTTTAGACTTACTTATCAAAAAAAGCGATCCAAAAGAAAGAAAAGAATTGTAGATTATAAGTTCTGCTCCAAATTCGTAAGTTCCCAACCACTGTATTTTTCCTTGGCCATGTATATTCCATATCGTAGCAACGATTATTGGAACAATAATTGAAACTAATGGCACCAACTTGTCATTCAAATTTCTTTTAGTTAGTATCCCAAAAAAGAATAATCCTATGAGTGGTCCGTAAGTAAAACCAGCTAATTTTATCAGCATCCAAATAGCTGAATCATTTGAAAATTTTCTAAGAAAAATAATAATTAGAATAAGAACTAAGGACATAATTAGGTGTGCTACTTTTCTAATTTTAGGTTGCTTTTCTATCGGTTTTGTCTCAATATTTAAAAAATCAATGGAAAATGAAGTTGTTAAAGATGTTAGAGCAGAATCAGCACTACTGTAGGCAGCAGCAATTAATCCCAAGAGGAATAGCACTCCAACAGAAACACCAAGTGATCCATTTTTAGCAATTTCAGCAAATAATAAATCTGTTCTTGGATTAGAAACTTTTAATACGTTGGATCCGACACCTGTTTGCTCAAAATACATAAATAATAAAGCCCCTAGAACTAAAAAAATAAAATTTACAATAATTAAAACACCTGCAAAACTGACCATATTAAGTTGTGCTGATTTTAAATTCTTACAACTTAAATTCTTTTGCATCATATCCTGATCTAAGCCTGTCATTCCTATTGTAATGAATATTCCTCCTAAGAAATGTTTCCAGAAATAATTAGAATCATGCCAGTTTTCAAAATAAAATATTTTAGAAAATCCACTTTGATTTATTTCGTTTATAAAACCTGTCTTTTCTTTAAGATTTAAATTATCGCCAATGAGATAAACGGTGGTAATAACAGCTGCTAACATGAAAAATGTCTGTAGGGTATCTGTCCAAATAATTGTTTTTATTCCGCCTCTGTTGGTGTAAATCCAAATTAATAATACTGATGTAACTACCGTTAATTCAAATGGAATACCAATTTCATCAAATAATATAAGTTGAAGAACACTTGATACTAATAATAATCTAATGGACGCTCCAGTAAGCCTAGAAAGTAAAAAGAAAGCAGATCCTGTTTTATAACTCCAACTTCCAAACCTTTCTTTCAAGTAACCATAAATTGAGGTTAGATTAATTTTATAATATATTGGCAATAGGACAAATGCAACTATGATATATCCAAAAAAATATCCAAAAACCATTTGCATATAACTGAATTGATCTGAGGGAACTAACCCTAATTCACTAGAGAACTTAGCTACAGATCCTGGAATGGAAATAAATGTTATTCCTGATAAGGAAGCCCCAATCATTCCAAAGGCAACAATATACCATGGAGACTTTCTGTCTCCAATAAAAAAAGATTCATTAGAATCTGACTTTGAGGTCAAATAAGAGATTAGTAATAAAACTAAAAAGTAAATAGTTAATACAGTAGATACTAATTGAATAGTCATATTTAAAATATAATACTAATGTAAAAATTGAAAAGCGTTAATTAATAAAAGGTTCCCTAAACTATTCAATCATTATCGTTAATAAAATTGTTATTTGAAGCAGCATTTTTAATTTAGCATAATGGATTTTAAATCTAAATTACTAAATGATGCTGTGGAGCAGATGTCATCTCTTCCAGGAATTGGAAAAAGATCTGCTTTAAGATTGGTACTTCACTTACTCGATCAAAGTGAAAAAGAAGTAAAAGACTTTACTCAAGCATTTGAAAACTTAAAAGAACATTTAAATTTTTGTGAAAAATGCTTTCATATTACTGAAAAAAATCTTTGCGAAATCTGCAGCAACACATCAAGATCTGAGGAATTAATTTGTGTAGTTCAAGACGTTAGAGATTTATTAGCGATTGAAAGCACCCAACAATTTTATGGAAAATACCACGTTCTTGGTGGTGTGATTTCCCCTATGGATGGAATTGGTCCAAATGACTTAAAAATAAATCAACTTAAAGAAAGAATTATAAAAGAAAATACTCAAGAAATTATATTAGCACTTCCCGCAACTATGGAAGGAGACACTACTAACTTTTACATATACAGAAAGCTTCATGAAGTTGATGTAGATATTACTTTAATTTCTCGTGGAATTGGAGTTGGAAATCAATTAGAGTATATTGATGAATTAACTCTTGGAAAATCTTTATTAGACAGGTCAGTTTACAAAAATAATATCTAAAATTCATAATTGGAATTATCCATTATCATAGTAAATTATAATGTTAAACATTTTTTAGAACAGTGTTTAATATCAGTTAAAAAAGCATTGAATGGTATTGAAGGAGAAATTATTGTGGTTGATAATAATTCTGTTGATGGCTCTTTGTCTTTGATTAATGAAAAATTTAGAGATGTTGTATTAATCTCCAATCAAAAAAACACTGGCTTTTCAGTAGCAAATAATCAAGGAATTAAAATAGCAAAGGGTGAAAATATTTTATTGTTAAACCCTGATACTGTTGTTCAAGAAGATACTTTTGTCAAATGCTTAGAATTTTTTGACGGTCATCAAGATGCTGGCGCTTTAGGCGTTAAAATGTATGACGGAAATGGAAGGTTTCTTCCAGAATCTAAAAGAGGATTACCTACTCCAAGTGTTGCTTTTTATAAGATATTTGGATTAGCTACCATATTCCCAAACTCAAGAATTTTCGGTAAATATCATCTGGGTTATCTTTCTATGAATGAAAATCATAAAGTAGATGTTCTTTCAGGGGCATTTATGCTAATTAGAAGAAAGGTTTTGGATAATGTTGGCCTATTAGATGAAACTTTTTTCATGTATGGTGAAGACATTGACTTATCCTACAGGATTAAAAAAGCAGGTTATGAAAATTATTACTTTTCCAAAACAAAAATTATTCACTATAAAGGGGAAAGTACTAAGAAAAGTTCTATTAATTATGTTTTTATTTTTTACAGGGCAATGATCATTTTTGCTGAAAAACATTTTTCTAAACAACATGTTAAAACATTTTCAAAACTTATAAATATTGCCATTTATTTTAGAGCTGCAATAGCTGTAATTCAAAGACTCATAAGAAGATGGATTCTACCATCAATGGATTTTATTTTCTTTAGTGGTTTCATTTTTGGAGTTTCTATTTTTTATCAAAAATTTACTGCTATTTCTTTTCCTGAAGAAACAATCAAATATTTAATCCCCATCTATGGCCTAATTTGGGCTATTTGTAATAGTGTCTTTGGCAACCAAAACCCGCCTATTAAATACATGAATTTATTAAAAGGAAATTTTTTAGGGCTTATAATTATATTGTCTCTTTATGCATTACTTCCTAAATCCATCCAATTCTCTAGGGCTATAATTTTAGTTTCGAGTGCTATTTGCTTTTTTACTAGTTTATTTACTAGGTCAACATTCAAATTTTTAAAAATTGGTTTATTCTCAAATTATTCAGAAGACAATAAAAATATTGCTTTAGTGGGGTCTATAAGTGAGATACTAAGAACCGAAAAATTAATATCTATTGATAAGATTAGAACAAAAAATATTTTCAAAATTTCTCCTGATGCTAATGCAGATAAAGAAAAGTTTCATGGTAATTTATCTCAACTTAATGAATTTATAAATATCAATAAAGTAAATGAAGTTGTTTTTTGTGCAAAAGATGTTACAGCGCAAAAAATTATATATTCTATGGCAGAGGTTAATTCAAAAAACAATATAGATTTTAAGATTATTCCTGAAAAATCTCAGTTTATAATTGGAAGTCAATCTATCTACACAAATGAAACCTATTTTACAACAGAACTGAATCATATTAATAGCATAGAAAACATTAGAAAGAAAAGGAATTTTGATATTTATATATCCTTATTACTATTAATTTTTTCCCCATTTTTTATTTTATTATTAAGTAATTATTTACTGGCAATTAAAAATATTAAAGCTGTTTTAATTGGAAAAAAAACTTGGATTGGATATGGTTATTCCAAGCAAAATTTAAAACTTCCTAAAATTAAAAAAGGAGTTTTTTCAGTTTTAGACTTACATAAAAAAATGGAAGAAGATACTATTGAAAAGATTAATATCATTTATGCAAAAGACTATAATTTAATTTTAGAAACTAAAATTTTAATTAAAAAATTATTCAATGTTCAAGCATCATAAATCTTATTTAGAATTGCATTGGATATAAAAAATATGCTAAATAAAGTTATTTTTACATTTTATTCCTTAAAAGACTTATGACGAATGGCAGAATTTAAAGTTGAACTACCTAAAATGGGTGAAAGTGTTGCAGAAGCCACCATCACTACATGGTTGAAAGCTGTTGGTGATTCTATTGAAGAAGACGAACCTATTGTTGAAATAGCTACTGACAAAGTAGATTCAGAAGTCCCAGCACCATGTTCAGGAATTTTAAAAGAAATTTTATTTAATGAGGGAGATGTAGTCGCTGTTGGATCTGTGTTTGCAGTCATTAGTTCTGAAATAGAAAATGAAAATACAGCACCTGAATTAGATACTTCAATAAACAATGAAAAAGATCAGAAAACTATAGAAAATGAGCAAGAGACTATAGAAAATGAAATTCTTCAACCATTAGAAAATAATGTAAATATTACATCAGAAAATAATTATAAAAATTCTAAAAAGTTTTACTCTCCATTAGTTAAAAGCATTGCCGAAAAAGAAGGGATTTCAATTGACGAATTAGATATTATTGTTGGAAATGGAGCAAATGGTAGAGTAACAAAAGCTGATATTTTAGCTTACTTAAAAAATAGAAAGGGAACTGCAAATAATATAAATCAACAAAAAGTTGATCTTAACCTAAATAACTCAAAGAAATCTTCATTAAGTGTAAGTGGAAATGATGAGATAATTGAAATGGGAAGAATGCGTAAAATGATTGCAGATCATATGGTAAACTCTGTTCATACTGCTCCTCATGTTACTTCTTTCGTTGAAGCTGATGTTACTAACTTAGTTAAATGGCGTAATAAGATGAAGATGTCATTTGAGGAAAAAGAAGGTGAAAAGTTAACATTTACCCCAATATTTATTGAAGCAATTGCCAA
>Ga0163111_10003243_pt1 | contig 10470 bp, 10 predicted proteins | sample CRUFie1St18metaG_FD_109645 | JGI IMG/M metagenome (GOLD analysis project Ga0163111, IMG submission 109645) | Marine microbial communities from the Costa Rica Dome - CRUD Field 142mm St18 metaG | ecosystem: Environmental > Aquatic > Marine > Oceanic > Photic zone | place: Costa Rica: the Eastern... | reverse complement strand
TCGCACTCTATTTTTTTAATTTCTGCCTCAGAACCATAGATTCTGAACCATCTACCAGACAGGGAGATTTCTAGGCGGTCAACGTATTGATCGGTAAACATAGTATTAGAAGTTTTATTTAGTATAGCACAGCGAAACTCAAAGTCAAACATCAGACGTGAACCACGTTCCATCTTCTTTCTCATCAGATCTTACATCATAATCATAACCTGCAGCAGAAAATTTACTACTGTCACCAGGATAATCAGCGACACTGCTTCCCTTGTATTCGACTTGCATGTCATGTCCTAATCTATCTGCCCACACTTGATAATATGCATCAATCTTACCACCTGCTTGATTTTTTACATATACTCTCTTTCCATACTCTATTCTATCAACGAATAATTCCTGATATGCTCCCTTTGGTGTAAGATGAACCGAGATTGTCTCTTTATCAACAAAGTTTTGCCAATAATCAGGCAATTCAATAATACCATCAATTGATACTTTTCCTCTGACATATATCGCTGCCTCAGGTCCCTCTACACAAGCATGTCTGAGTCTATATCCATCAATGTTTGGATGAGGTAAATCAAATACTTTACAACCAGGCGGTGTGCCTGACGTTTGTGTGATGTCACCTATAAAGTGTGCCTTTGTTATTATGTTTTTAGTGGATGTATGTTGACCTATTTGATCTGTGTCTCCTTCAATACCAACATCACCCTCAATATCGAGTGCTCTATTGGGTACACTTGCTTTGAAATCTCCTAAATCTTTACCAAGATTAGTGACACCCTTTGCTTTTTTACTATGATTTCCTATAAATGCAGGTCCTGTGACTGCTAGGGTGCCATCAAAGGGTTTATCTCCATTTTTTGTTTTGTCGGATCTGTCAAGTTTAGGATTCTCCTGTCCTATGTAAACTTTGTGTGCGTCAACGTCGGGAATACCTGCCATAATCAATCTTTTAGTGTTTTTATCTGGTCTTCTATATATCCTCTCACATTCTTGGGTATTAATTTACTCACTGGTTCATGCACTCTGAAACATTGTGCTATTATAGTGTTCCAACCCTCTGAGTGTGATAGTATTCTTTCTTTAGCATCATGTGTTATGTTATCAGCAGTAACAATAAAATTATTATTTGCTCTGATATTGATGTCATGCTTTGACAGCATGGTAATAGCTGTTTGTCCCTCATCTATACCTTCTAATATAATTTTATTTGCTCTGATTGTGAGTGTATTTGCTGCTTCTATCTTAATATCACCCAGTGAGTTGATAGCAAGGGGAGCATCAGGACAAACTTGGTTGATTACCGACCCACCTGCTAAATTTTCAACATTTGAATTTGTACTAGATCTTATTTCAAATCCACCATCTTTATATAATCTCATACCACCACCTTGGGCAGCATGCAATCCGACATCTCTAATTCTTACTTCTTTTGTTCCATTTTCATTAACTTTCTGATCACCTATGACAAAAATACCACTCTCTGAGTGTTGCATCACCAAGGGTGGTACTTTTGTTTTTTGTGGATTTTCTGCTTTAGACATTAATAAAACCTAGGACAACTGATTACAGTGATGATTTTTGCTTGCGGTACAACTGGATCAGTATATGCTTCTCTCTTTACAAATCGAGTTATTGCAGATAATTCTGCACCAAAACCTGTATCAGACTGAACTTCTAAGAAAGGTATTCTATCAAGTCCCTGATCTATTATACCTTCAACACCCGTTATTCTACCGTCTTCTATGACGGGTGTCAAGGTCTGTCCACTCTCACTTACAACTAAATCACCGTCTTGATATCCTGATCCTGTAAGTATAACTTGAGCACCTACTACCTCCCCTATCACATCGACACCCTCTGAATCTGAAGCACCATTTGAAAGATAACCACTACCACCATCACCAATAATAATGTTAATGACTTTATCGTCCTCCATTACTGCAGTTGCACGTGCACCACTACCATTGTTACAATCATCAATTATAGAGACGAATGGTTTTTCATTGTACTCTGCACCCACATCAATCATTCTCACACCAATTACTTCTCCTATCTCATTTACAACCGCATCAGCTGCAGCACCAAAACCACCACCACCAAAAATTTCAATACGTGGTGGGAAACATTTTTTATTCCTAACATCACAACCACCCACTAAACCATTAAGAGGTGATCCACCTGCAGGGGAACCAGTCGTGGTGCCTATTCCAGCGTTAGGAAAGGTCAAATTGGCAAAATTGTCAACGATGTTAGGTATACCGCTATTAGCTAAAGTAGAAAAATTTGATATTATATTATCTAACCCAACTGCTTTTTTAGGATCACTTCCAACATTTGTTATATAATCAGGCATTCTATCACATACTTGCCCTTCGCACTGCAGTAGTTTTAAGGCAGCAGCAACTTTTTTCATTGCTTTAGTAAGCATACTTTCAAAACTTGGTATTGCTGATCCTGAAAATATGCTTATTGCTGTGAGTACAGGAGATAACAATTTTGATATTTGATCATTTATCGCTGATAATAAACCACCTAGAAATTGTTCTGCAGCACATAATGGAACACTGACTAATTTTCCTAATAATTCTTTTAAGAATTTACTTATGAGACTGCTTAGACCTTTGATAATATTCTCAGTAGCACAATATGCCTCATCTTTTAGTTTTTTTGCTTTCAAACTATTTTCTAAAAAATTAGGATTTAGGAAATCATTGAAAGAATCTACTTTATCATTGATACCTTTGAATAAGGTTTTTCTTGCTCCACGTATGAGCACCGATACTGCACTTGATATTTCCTTTACTGCTTTTTTTATAATATCATCAAGTTTTACAAGTCTTTTTAGCACTGGATCTACATAACCCTGCCTTGTTTTTCTTAATTTACTCAATGCATTGAACAATTCTTGTAATGCCTTTGCTATTTTTCCTGATGCATCCCCAGAGTTCTCACATGGGTCAGGTGCAGTCATCAAGTAAGTTTGTTGATCAGTATAATGTAATACTGTGGTGATATCATTGTTATTCTCATCTTTTATAGTATTATTACTTGTACTAATTGTTCCAGATTTTTTCTTACGTACATCCTTCCCACCCACAGGTGTTGTCTTTACAAAATCACCGTCTATTATTTTCGTATCTGTTGCTAGAGGTTTTAGACCAGTGGTGCCCTCTGCTATAGCAGTATTGAAATCTACAACGTCCTCTATATTGTAATTCGCAAAAAATGTTCCTATAACAACAGGTTGTTGACCGTCTTCCCCATCAAGAAAGAACCCAACACACATCTCTCCACCTTGAACCTGAAACCCTGTCCCTGAGTCCATGTTACCAGAACCGAATTGAGCAGCACATAGAAAATGTGCCCAAGGCAATTTTTCATCAGGTATAGTGTCATCATCAGGATGATAACCTATGATTCTGATCTTTGCTCTAAATCCGTTGTCAAAGTTTTGATTGTGTTTATCACGCCAGTACTTGTCTGGTGCTACCTGTGCTATAAACCATTGGAATCCATCTTTTCCAAGGAATTCAATTTGCGAATGACGAGTTTCAAGCATTAGTCATCGTACATTAGACACTCTGGTTCGTCTGGATGCATATCACAGAACAATTCAAGAGCATTGGGATCGTGATGATCACCTGCCTCTATCTCATCATGATGATGATCGACATACTCCTCAAGTTCATGTAATTCATCAAGGGTGTGTCTCCTCATGGGTTCTGAGGTTTTTGGATCAGCAAGAAGTTCTTTGTCATGCTGAATGTGGTCTTCGATTGTTTTCATGTTACTCGTGTATGGTAAATGAATCTCTTACGCAAGAAATACCTGTATAATCTCCCTCACTGTTACCAAACTCATGAGATAATCTAGATATCATGTATTTGCCACTATGAGGTGATTTTTTTGTGGTTTTCTTATCTGTATTTATGAAGGGAAATTCAAGATTTAATGTCTGTCCCACTCTAAGTGAAAGATTCATAGGTATAGTAAATTCAAGCACTTGTGAAAACATTGCAGAGTATCTTGCTGATGCCTGTGCTTGATGATATGCTTGAGTTTGTTTATCTACATCATTTCCTTTTCCGTCAGCATTTTCCTCTGTTGTAGCACTGTCAAGTGTACCAAGAATAAACCTAGTGGTTGGTTTTATAAAATCTTCAGGTGGTAAAGCGTCTTCATTTGCGGTTTTCAAATGTTTTCTCTCTAATGCATTTCCATAATTGTAATTGTTTGCAACAGTAAATTTCCTTGTTACAACATCAAAATACCAATTACTTGTGCTAAACGCACCAGTCCTCAATTTTTTTATTAGATCATGATTCTCTTTGAAATTAGGTTCACTGGCAAGCATAAAATTATTTTCAAGATCTAATCCATCTTTGAAAGGAGTCATTTTGTATATCTCTTTTACAGGTGGTGTTTGTTCAGAATCAAATAATTTGTCTATACTCTTGAAGTGATACTTATCTTGAGTTTGATAAAAAAGATAACCTGCACTTCCACTGTTAGCATCGTCACCATCTACATCAGGTGGTATAGTTTTAGGACATAGATTTGATATGACTTTGAAGGGTCTTCTATAATTACCATAAAAAGTCATTTTGTTCTTGCAAGGGTCAACTTCAATTTGATCTTCTGGTATTTCAAGCACCTTTGTCAAGATATCTTTTACACTATTTGATATTTGACCATCATATCTTTTTACTACTCTTGTTGTGTGATTACTAAATGTACCTATGGTTTCACACACAAATGTGTATATCTCTCTCTTTTGATCTTTTGTATGTGCTACGATATTTGATATTGTAAGTGTGAGTGTAAGTTCACCTTCTTGACTTGGATGAGACACTACTAATCTGACTGTCGAACCACTTCTTATTCTAAATTTATCTAATGAACCAAAAGTATCTGCAAATGTAATCTCTACATGTATGCTAGGATCTACTACATTCTCATAATACTTAATAAATTGTATTTGACCAATTAAATTTACTGCTTCATCAGAAGTTGCATCTGGAAATATGAATACCTCCTTAATTTTATGACCTTTAGTCCAGACTACGCCTTTATTCATGTTGTCATCAACGCCATATTCTCAGCATATTTAGTCATAGCATCAAAAGATGACACTCCCCCACCACCAAAAACAATCTCTTGACCAGTGTTGAACACACTGATATTATTATTTTTATTATCATTTGACCCAAGCATTATTATATTAGTGTTACCTATGTTTGCTGATGCTAAATTTGAAGATCCTGATGTATTCATAGGGTCTAATCTATTTTTAGGAGCTGAACCAAGTGGTATTGGTGTATCTTCAAATATTTCAAATAACTCGTCTAGGTCTTTAAAATCTCTTCTCTTGAATTTTGGGACATCTTTTTTGAAATTTTTGAGGTTTTTATCGAATTGTGGGTTTTCTAATCTGAATAATTTTCTTTTTAATAATCTATTAAGTGTTCTTAACGCCTTCAATTGATTAGCATCAATCATACCACCCTTCTCAAATTCTTTTATAAGGTCAAAAACTAAATTTGCACCTCGTTTTATATCTGCTGGAGTAGCAGTACCTGGAAGTTCACCAGTTCTTATAAATTCTCTGATTAATTGTGAAGTTGACTTGATCTCCTGTAATTGTCTAAATTCTCTACCTGCTTCCTTTAGTTTTAGTGCTTCCTCTTTTGCTAATCTTCTATTCTTGACAATATTAGTTTTCTTTGTGATTTTACCTGGTGCTCCCTTCTGACCAGGCACTATAGTTCCTCTTTTATTAAGACTTTTCGCTGTGCTCATTCTAATTTTTTGCAATTCAGATTTACTCAAAGTTCTTTCTAATAATTTTCCTATTGCAACTATCCTTTCCTTTTCACTCAATGTTTTCAAAACAGGAGATTTTGTGATTATTTGCTGTAGGATTTTTTGACTCGCAGAAGCACTTTTACCTCTTGTAAAAAATGCAGCAGTCAACAGCAGTGCAGAGAGTGCTACTACTCCTGTAATTTGAACTACTGGTCTTTCAAGAAATTTTTTCTTCTCATCAATTTTTATAGGTTCCTTAGTATCATTGCTTGGTGGGGGTGTCCTATCAATAAGGTCTTTTAATATTTCAGCAAAAGTTCTTCTTCTTACAGGTTCAACTTCATCTTCATCATCATCTAATTTCAATAAAGGAACCACTAATTCAAACTTATTCAACACACGATCAAAATCATCTAATGACGTTGAAAATAAAGATTTTTGTGCAGATACTAATACTCTTTGTTCTTCAAATTTTCTTCTTCTATTTGCACCAGTTATGAAATCTGCTGCACCACCACCTATACTAGACCCTATAAATCCACCAATGAGAGCACCCACCACAGGTATTGGTATAAGTGTTTGTCCTATCGCAGCACCTAATATACCACCAGTCACAGAACCTGCTGTGCCAAGACCTGCCTGTAAATTAGTCTGACCAGACGATTTTCTACCTGCAAATTCTACTCCAGCAAATAATGTATTAGTAATAACATTTCCTTTGCTTATTCTACCAAGACTCCTAAATCTACCAAATCTTGATAACCTAGATACATTCCTATTACCTCTCTGCATTCTAAGAAGTTCGCCAGGTGTATTAGGAACCTTAGGTTTTCTAAATCTAGAAAAGAATCCTCCTCCTCCACCACCAGGTTTTCCTTTATTTCTAAGGAGTGCTCCACCTATACCACCACCAAATAAAGCTCCAAGAAGTCCAGATGCTCCGCCTTGTTTTTCTTTCTCTCTATTTGATTTCAGTAATGCTCTTAGTGTACGATCTCTATCTTCTACGAGTTTTTTCTTAATTCTTAGGGATTTTGCTTCTAAATTTCTCTCTACTCTTCTACTTTGCTCAAGATCTCTTTTCAAGAACATTGACGCTCTGAGGTTTTGTTTAGTTGCTCTTGAAATTTCTGGCATTACATGAACACACTATAAGTTTTGTATGATGAGGCAAAATCAAAGGTGTCAATTGATTCAAATTTTGTTCCTACATTTATAAAATTTGCAGAAACAGACTCACCAATAAAATTAGAACTATTCTTTGATTCACTTTGACTATCATCTGAGAGATTTATGACATTAGTTTTTTCTGTAATCTCATCTCTTGATGGCACATTAAAATTAATGTCTAATTTTGTTGAGACAAAATCTTTAGGAAAAATATTTTTTAGAGTCCTGTTGTCATCCTTACTTTCAATATTATTAGCAAAATTCAAAGATTGAAGGAAAGAAATATTATCAGATCCCTCAAGTGTAAGCGAATCACTCAAATCATTTTGAGTGTTATCAATAATAACATCACCTAAAGCGTCCTCACCACTTCTTGCATCTACATCATTTGATTCACCACCTTCAATTTTCAAATCAAGAGAACTTAAGTTTTGTTCTGCAATCTTCTTTCCAATCTCCTCACCTTTTTTGATTTCTGGAGTTTTACCTTGCTTCTCAAGTAGTTTTTCATCTATCTCACTTCTTTTACTTTTTTTATTGGATAACTTTATATTTGAGAGAATTTTGTCAAATCTATCTAATATTTGTCTAAATCTCGACACGTCTGGTTGATTGATTGTCTCTTTTCCTTTTATAGTTCGTGCAGCGACTTCTGATCTTCTTTTATCTGCATTTTGATTACCTACGAGTTGAGGAATGATAAGAGCAGCTGCAAGTGAAGCGATAAGAAAAAGACCCTTCTTACCACCTATATTTTTTAATAAACCTGCTGCTCCAGCACCCTTGCCACCACCAAGTAAACCTCTAAGTGCTAAAGCGTTTACTACTGTGCCTGTTATGATCTCTAATATTTCAGGTGTCAATAGTGCTGCTGCACCACCTATATTTTGTAGTCCAACGCTTGTATTTCCTTCCGCTATTTGTGATGCTCCTAAGACTCCAAGTGCTGTTGCTAATCCTCTTCTTGCCCCTAGAAACAAAGCAGAACTTATTCCACTAAGGTTGTCCGAGTCTTTTTTTAATATTTTTTGTTCCTCCTTGAAATATCTTTGTTTCTCTCTTATATCTCGACGAATGATATTTCTCATATCATCCATATTTTTACTCAAAGCACCTAATTGATTTATTACTCTACCAAAAACTCTCCTTTGACCCCTCTCTATAGACTCAACTTTTTGAAAATTAAGTATAGAACTACTTTCAATAGCCTCTACCCTACGCTCTATAACAGGGAGCATAGGTGTTTGTGGTTCGTTTCGTCTACCAGGTGTTTGCATCTGCGTTTTGAGCTTGCTGTGCCTCTAATTTTTGTTTTTCAAGTAATTTTACAAGGTAGTTCACATAGACATCTTTTTCCCAAGGTATCATATTCTCTACATCACTCAGTGACCATTTATGATGTTGTATAAGAGCAAAATTTGTCTCCAACATTACATCAATGCTGGTGTGATATAGCATTATGCGAAAAAATTTGATAAACCCTCAATTACAATATCAGATTCAACTCCCGTATTAGGATTTTTCACTGTGCCTTTGTATTGTAATTTAGGCATTGTTGCAAAAAATTCTTCAATTTTTGAAAATTGTTTTGAATTTAGTTGTTCAATAAACTTAATCAACTCTTTTTTAGTGCAATCTTCAGATGTCCATGCCTCCTCTTCTGTATAAACTGTATCAATACAATCAACTACAGCAGAGAATGCTTTGTCAATAATTTCTTCATTATTAGTATTAGATGCAGTAAAATTATTGTCAAGAAATTGTTGCATGGATGGATATCTCATTTTGACACCAATCTCATCATTCAACTTTATTTGATCTGAGTGATTTTCTGGGACTTCTAATTTAATATCTGATAATGAAATAGTAAGAGGCACCTTTGTTTCACCATCATCTTCACAAGTCACAACAAGATCAACAGACTCACCAATTGACTTTCCTCTAATATTCAAAAATAAATACTCTAATTCAAAACTCGGAAGTTTCTCTACATTCACACCACGTGTAATGATGCATGACTTAAGCACACTCTTGAGTGTGGCAGTGATATCAGCGTCTGATCCATTTTCTAAGGCAATAAGCAAAGTTTTTTCTTCTTTCACAAGAAAGGGTCTGTATTTTACTTTTTTACCTGTAGATATAAGTTGCAATTCAAAATTTGGTGCAACGACCTTTGGTAATGGCATAATATGTTATTCAGTGTATATATTTAGATACTTATTCTATCACAATTTCTGGCAGTGAACCACCTGCTGCTATTACTTGTGCATTTCTTCTTGATTGACCAGTACCTATAATATCATCTACTTCTCCCTCTTGATCAGGTGTAAGTCCTCTTATGTTTTTCACATCAGATTCTCTCAATATACTTCCTCGTCTTGATCCTCTTTGAGTATGGAACTGTTCGTAAGTGAATGTAATTGTTGTCTTTATGAGTTCTGGTCTACCATATGCGAGTGGTGCTGCGACAATATTAGTTGGAAAAGCATTTTTTATATGATAAGTGATATAACTTGGAACTTGTATGTTGAATCTACTTGTCTCATTCATTTTACTAAAGTCATCGGTTATATCTTTACTAAATGCTGTAATTTCCATGTCACACTTATATGAATCTGGATATTTCATTCTTCTATAAGATGCCTTGGTGTTTACTCTCTGATCCATATCGGTACCGTAGGAACCTGTAGATATTCGAGTTGGTGATATAAATTCCATCCATGCGTTGAAAGCATCGTTTGTATAATAATCAGTTTGTGTATAATATGTAAGTATAATATCGGGAAATCTTCTAAAAGTAGCATATTTCTGTGATATACCCTGTCTCAACCCATCTACAGTGCCTGCTTGAAGAGATGAACCAGGTAAAACTGCCTCTGAACAAAATAGTGCAAGATGTCCACCTGCAGAGAAATTAGAATCAGCACCTCCATTTTGATCATAAAAACCATGTTGGTTGATAAATGATCTTAATTCACTGTCTCCTGTCTCAAAAAATATAGTTACATCATAATTATTATTGAATGCAGGTACTACATTCCCAAACTTTGTGGTTGGATCAGATAAATTTTTTGTAGGTAAATAAAATCTTCCCGATCTAAATGCATCTGCCCTTTTAGCCATCTAAATATATTGTGATTACATACTATGTATGTCATATAAGGGTAAATACAGACCTAGAAACCGTCAAAAATATAAGGGCGACGTAGGAGAAGTCGTTTATAGGTCACTGTGGGAACTTAAATTTATGAAATACTGCGACTCTAATGATAAAATATTGAAGTGGTCATCAGAAGAAATTATTATACCATACAAATCACCAGTTGATAATAGAGTGCATAGGTATTTCCCTGATTTTTATGTCAAATATAAGGATATAAAGGGTAAAATAAGAGAAAAGGTAGTTGAAATAAAACCTGCAAAACAAGTCAAAGAACCTAAAATGCAAAAAAGAAGAACAAAAAAATATGTCACTGAGGTTTACACTTATGC
>Ga0163111_10003242_pt1 | contig 10471 bp, 9 predicted proteins | sample CRUFie1St18metaG_FD_109645 | JGI IMG/M metagenome (GOLD analysis project Ga0163111, IMG submission 109645) | Marine microbial communities from the Costa Rica Dome - CRUD Field 142mm St18 metaG | ecosystem: Environmental > Aquatic > Marine > Oceanic > Photic zone | place: Costa Rica: the Eastern... | reverse complement strand
TGACGGATATGTGCTCAGCACATGGATTACGTTATCCGAGAATGATGTCCTCGGGATGGGACCTGTGTGGGATTACAATGGCGCTCTTGGAAATGCCTCTTATTTTGAGGCGTGGGAAACAAATGGCTGGCACTATCAAAATCCAGAATTCCCAGGTGACAACCCTAATGGATTCTGCTGGTATGAAGCCCTGCTAGAAAGTCCTGAATTTTTGAACCTTCGTCAAGAACGTTGGAAGATACATCGGGCAGGACCATGGTCTGATGCTGCTATTATGGCTCGGATTGACGGGGCAATCGCAACTCTTGAGCCTGCGATAGAGAGAAATTTTGAACGATGGCCCCTTTTGGGGGAAGTGATTTGGCCTAATGATGATGGTGCCGTGGACAGAATGACGTATGTGGACGAGGTGTCTTACCTGAAGTCTTGGGTTAAACAACGCGTAGCGTGGATGGATTTTGTTCTTTCTGGTTAGTAGATCTAGCGGATATATGTTGAGATTACTTCTAGGTGAGAGGTTTGCGGGAAAAGGTCGAGCACCGTTACCTCACCTAATTTGAATCCGACATCTACCATGCGTCTTGCGTCTCGAGCAGCAGCTGCGGCGTCACAACTAATGAGAACAGAGAATACTGCCCCTGTTTCCCAAATGATACTTGGTACTCTTTTACTCATACCGGTTCGTGATGGGTTTGCGACCACGAAATCATGTGGCGTGACATCCCAGTCCTCTACACGTGAGCACATATGATTAGCTTCACTTCCCAAATTATGGATCGCATCTTGTGACGCTGAAATACTTTGTTCAACGGATGTAACGAACCGGCCATCACCTACTGTTCCAGCGAAGATACCGACCCCTGCGTATAAATCAAGCATTGACGCTGTTGTTGCTACATTCTCATCAATGATTCCGTTGACAGTCCGCACCAGTAGTTCACTTCCTTGTGGAGAAGCCTGAAAAAATGACTGCGCTGAAACTCTCCAATCTTTACCAAAAACTCGTTCAATAATATATGCCGTTTCTCCTCTCTGTAGTTCTTCGTAACTGATAACTTGAACATCATCAAGGGTCATAACTCCCTTAGACGTAGTTGAAACAACCGCTAAGGCTTTTCCTGTCAGGGCACTTGTCCGAATAGCTACCTCTTCATTATCGCCGAAATAACTTTCAGTCATTATCTTTTCAATACGCTCATGCGCAATGCCACAAGAATGTAAGGAAATATGGTCATGACTTCGGTAAGCTCGCATACCAGCTTTGCCATCATGAATGGAACAACGGATGGTTGTGCGGTACCTTACCGGTGTTATGGAACCACCATAGACAACATCCATGTCGCTAAATTTTCCTAAACGTTCAAAAGCCTCCTGAACAATCCGAACCTTCATATGCTCCTGAAGGTCCCCATTTGCATGCTGCAGAGTGCAACCTCCACAACCATCTTGCACATGACTACAGAAGGGCTCAACTCGGTGGCCATTTGCTTCCAGGATGGTGAGAACATTGCCCCGTAGAAATTTGGGTTTTTCTTCGGTGATGGTTACGGTGACTTTTTCTTCCGGCAATGCGCCTCTAACAAAAATTACTCTTCCGTCAGCACAGCGGCCTACACCATCTCCTTCTTTGGCTAAGCCATCAATTACTGTGCGCATAGACCTCTAAGCGTACTCAATAAAAGTATTTACGCTATTGCGCTTTGGATTTGTCAGTTCCGCTTATCTCATCTTCTAGCACATCAATAACATGAACGATGCGAGTATACGAAGGGTCAACAACTTCACGTTGGTGAAGAGTGCTGAGATTATCCCAAATCAACAAATCACCGGGTTCCCATGCATGCCGATAGACGTTATGAGTACAACGGGATAGCAAGGTTTCGCTCAATAGTTTTGCTTGCTCCTGATCCATGCCTGGAATTTGCTTAAAGAATCGCCCACCCGGGCAATACAATGACCTTCGCCCTGTTCGCGGATGGACTCTAACCAATGAATGTTCTGCTTGCGGAATTATTCCCCCAAATACATCTTCTCCCGGGTAAACGTGGTAGCCACCCTGGGATTGAATCATAGTTAGATTTTCTATCCCAGCTTTTATCTCCGAGGAGAGAGAATCATATGCACGCCTCGTATCTGCGAATAGAGTCGCTCCCCCTCCTTCAGGCGGGGTGGGCACTTCTCCATATAGAAGAGCTACAGAAGCAACTTGAGGAAGATAGGCGAGATTTGTATGCCAAGGGAGTTCGGCAGATGCTCCGAGGGAACCTAGCTCGTTGACATTTGAAAGAATTAAAATTTCATCTGTTTCAGGGTGGTTTCTATCCTCTTTGCGAAAATATTTTGACAAATTCTCCCCAAATATCTTCGCAATATCTATTAAGGCGTTCGCACCCAATTTTGGCAATCCTCTGAATATCAGGAGTAGGTGATCCTCAAACAAGGCCTCCTTTATCTGTTCCTGATGAGTTATGTCGCTTGCATCGAAACCTTCAACAAAGGCTCCAATGCCATCTCCTGTTTCTGTAAATGTGAGCACCTCAGCATACTTTCATGATTTTTCTCATTAGTAAATGCAGACTCTAGGTTCAATTCACTAGACATGATTAAAAGCATCAGGAATGCGTAATTGCTATGTCATAAATTTTTTCTTATCCTGTTTCAATGTCAGATGAAATAAAGCTAGTTGCTTGGAAAGAAGAAATCCGAAACTTACAGGATGCATATTCTTTAGCTATGGATCATGGTGAGTACCGTTACTTTGATGAAATTTTCCTTGAAGATATACAAGCTGACTATGGAGTTGCAGGAACAGGGAATGGGCTGGAGTCGTTAAAGCAAATCTGTGCTGAGGCGCTAACTCCTCTTGATAGTGTTCAGCATATGAATGGAAATCATTGGGTTCAATTTGAGAATGACCTGCTTTCTGCCCGTGGCGGTTGCTATTTTCGAGTACATATGACTCGAAATGAAGCCACTGGTGGAGCCCACTTTGAAATGGGTGGCAAATATACAGACGAATTTACCTTAACAGATGCAGGTTGGAGGATCGCTAAGAGAAGAATCGATCTAATATGGAGCTCAGGAAATCCGGAAGTCAGATATCCATCAGCTACATAGCACCGAGAATCTAAAGAACAATTTAATCATTGAAATTACTTAACTTGAAACTAACGATTCCAGTCACTTTTAATGAGCAAGATGTAGCCTTACGACCAAACTCTCTGGCGACCTCAAATAGAAGCCTTTCATTTCTGGAGCCTCACCAACGAACTCCATTGAAGTGAAGTTTCGTAACACATATTTTAACGATTCTTCCATTTCCAGTTTTGCGACCAGTGAACCTGTGCAGAAGTGTGAACCTCCTCCAAATGCTCGATTTCCACCAGCCGGAGTGAATTGTGCGCGTTCGTTGCTTGCATAGCGATCAATTCGAAATTCATCTGGCTTTTCAAAGACCTCAGAATCGTGATTGGCCGAACCAAGGAGGCACATTATCTTTGCACCTTTAGCTATATTGACGCCGTGAAGATTAATAGCTTTAACTGTTTTGCGAACAGCTCCTTGAACAGGTGCTCGAAATCGCAATATCTCAGCGATGGCAGACGGAATTAATTCCCAGTTACTTTGAAGTTTCTTCCACTCCTCTGGGTAACGAATTAACTCTCTGAAGAGATTGACAAGAGCTCTATCCGTTGTCTCGATACCTGCAGATAAAAGAAATGCGCAGAATGACTTAATTTCTTCTTCAGTGAGCATCTCAGATTCAAACTCTAGAGAGCATAAGTCAGAGAATAGGTCTTGTGTTGGGCATTGCTTTTTATTCTCTATCGCAGGGTTAAGCCACTGAAATAACTCTGATCTAGCTGCTATACCTCGTCTGTGAATATCAGGGTCACCAGTTACGTTCGATACGCTTGCGGCGACGATGTCGTGGTACCAGTCAGGAAAAGCCGTAGCTTCCTGCATTGCCATCAAATCACCAATGACTTCAAGCGGGATAAGCGAAGTGAAATTTTTCTTCAAATCTACAGATTTGGGGGTTTTTCGAAGCTGATCTCCGTGGTTTGTGACAATTGACTTCACTAGGTCATTAATTTCTCCTGAGAGTTTTTTGGGGTTTCGGAGCCGTTTTGCAAGAATTGCTGATTTTTTTCTGTGTTCCTCTCCGGTCATATGCAATATCGTCCGACCATAAATTCCTGAACTACCTGAGCCTGCCTCCATAGGTTCAAATTGTTCGTTATCTTCAAGAACGTTAGAGACGTCCTTCCAGCGAGAAATTACCCAGCCACCCATAAGTTCACTATAGAAAACTGGAAGTTGCATTCGCAGGCGTTCAAAAGTGGAATACGGGTCGCTCTTCTCTCCTGGAAGAAGAGCATGAAAGTCGTCAATTAAAGCAGCGCTCATGCACTAAGAATTGTACTCAACAGATAGTTACGCACAAGAATGGGTAGCAGTCATTCTTTGTCCTTAACTAGTTTCCAAAGAAAGGCCACTAAACATTAGACTATCTTACCTTGGTTGGAGGTGCGCTCGTCGCGCCTTTCTGTTCGGTTGACCTTTCCGATTTCCGTTATTGCTTTTCTTTGCCTTGTTTTGCTGACTTTTCTGACGATTATTCGTATTTGATTTACGCTTTTGCTGAGGGGCATTGGTCTTTCGTGACTTATTTTTTTTGGTCTGTGGGCGTTGCTTCGCAGTTCCTTTACCGTTCCTGTTGCCCGGTTTTTTCCCTTTGGGTTTTGAAGTTCTAGGGGACTCGTTCACTCGTTTGTGTTCGTGCCTTTCTTTGCCTTGCCTTTCCTGTTGAGGTCGAGACTCAATGTCTGGCAATTCATCAGGGTTGATTTCACGAATTGATTCATCGATTCCTAGGCGCTTCTGAAGTTTTTTTGCATTTTTTTTCTGTTCAGGTTGAACAATTGAAAGAACAACCCCTTGGCTTCCTGCTCTAGCTGTTCTACCTGACCTGTGAATGTATGCTTTATGGTCTTCTGGTGGGTCATAGTGCACCACAAGAGCAACCCCATCCACATGAATGCCGCGTGCTGCTACATCCGTGGCAACAAGTGCCTGCACTTTACCGGTGCTGAAATTTTTCAGCGCCCTCTTCCTTTGGTGTTGACTTTTCCCACCATGAATAGGTTCTGATTCGATATCCAATGTTTTCAGTTGCTTGACTAGACGGTCAGCGCCATGACGGGTTCGGCAAAAGATAATTGCTGGCCAAGTTGAGTTAACTGCTTTAGCGACAAGTTCAGGTTTCTGTGCCTTCTTCGCTATTGCAAACGTGTGATCAGCATTTTTAATGTCTGGGGTCTTTTCCCCTACTTCCCTTATCACTGGATTTCGTTGATAATGTCTCTTGAGTTTTGCTACATCATTATCCAGGGTCGCTGAGAAGAGAATAGTTTGTCGGTCCTTCGAAGTTTGGTCAAGGATTCGTTTCACTGCTGGCATGAAACCCATGTCTGCCATACGGTCAGCTTCGTCAATGACTACTTGTTTGACATCTTCTAAAGTCAGCTCACGTTGCTCTATGAGATCCTCAAGTCGACCTGGGCATGCAACGAGTATGTCGACGCCTTTTGCTAGTGCTTTTCGTTGAGGTCCGTAGCCGACTCCTCCATACACAACTGAAACATTTCTCTTTCCGCTAAAGGCCCGTAGTTCCTCACAAATCTGGTCTGCTAATTCTCTTGTAGGGGCCAGGATAAGGCTTTGAGGTTTCCGCGGTTTTGCCGCCTTTGTTCTAACAACTAGAGGAATACCGAAAGCGAGTGTTTTCCCAGACCCTGTTGGCGCTCTGCCACAAATATCATCTCCGTCTAGGCCTTCTTTAATCGTGATCTTCTGAATCTCAAATGGTTCAGTAATTCCTTGCTGAGCTAATGCTTCCGTTACCCAGTCTGGAACTCCGAGTTTAAAAAAAGTTGATGACATTACTGTTCCTTTAAGAATTTCGTACCTTTGATGTAAGCATTCAGTATCTCTTCGTGCAGCAAACTGATAGTCCAAACATGCGAAGTAGCAGCAAATGCGATACGGCTCTCTGAGCATAGCTAGTTATTAGCCTATATCCTCTTTAATTTGAACTAACCGAAAGAAATCTCTGAAATATAAATAGCAAGTTGCAAGATCGTTGAACTTATCGTTTGATCCATGTTTCACAGCCAATACTCGTAAAACCAATGTCGCTTGGCTGTATTTCAACAATCGCATTGCCGTCTGTTAAACCTGCAGTAATAGTTTCGCTTATGGTTCCACCTAGACCACTTAACCTTTCCCAAGAACAGAACGGATTGTTAAATGACACGTTCGTATCTCTTCTAGATACGTAAGTTCCCGCTTCAATATCAATCCCGACTTCCCATGTACCGCTTCCGAAAGTCTCCGGAAACCCTGACGAAAGTACCGCATCAAGATTCGTAGAGGACCCGTTATCTGATGACTCTTTAAGTTGCGTTAGCTCTGCTTTCGTGGCGTCAAGCTCTGCTCTTAATTCAGTTATCTCATCAGATGAGCTACTACAGCCAAATATGACAGTCACTAAACCGAGAAGCGTAAGAGAAATAAACTGACGCATCCCTCTTAAGATACCACTTTAGAACCGCAATCTTCTATTCAAAGAGACCAGTTAGAAGTCATTATGGCTACACTAAAATTTAGATATGAATGACTTAATTATGTTGCTCAGTGGTTTGATAGCTGGCACAATTTTGTTCCACTCAGCAGTCGTTGCTCCAACTGTCTTCCGTACTCTGAAAGAAGCGGACGCAAGCATTTTTCTACGAACAATCTTTCCTAAGTTTTTTCTATTTCTCAGCTTCGTCAGTGCCCTAAATTTCTTTTCTGCGATTATCGATGATCAAACGAGAATAGTCATAGGTGCAGCACTGAGTACCGTCTTAATGGGTATAGCCTACGCTATTATCCCAATGACTAATCGCAGCCGTGACGAGGGTCAGAAACAACGTTTCAAACAACTCCATAGGGTGAGTGTGTTACTCACTGTTTTAGTTTTGTGCATCAACATGTCATTTATTTTTATATAAAAGCAACCTCATCGTGATACTTTCTCACTTGCTTACATCAGGTGATAGTAATTCAGGACACGATTGGTGTTAGGGTTAAGAAGTGGATCACCCCTTGCCAATGCATCTAGCTCCGAAACCTATGTTTCGAGGGTGGTCTCATGCAATTGCACTAGTAATTGCTATTGTGCTCTGCCCTATTCTTATTGCTCTGTCGCCTGATGCACGGCTGCTCTCCTCGCTTTATTCTGTAGCCGTTATAGGTCTCTTCGGCATTAGTTCGTGTTACCACGGGTTCTCTTGGAATGCTACGGCACATGACATCATGCGAAGAATTGATCACTCAATGATCTTCATTACGATTGCTGCTACATATACCCCGATTTCATGGCTTCTGCTTCCTCGCTCAGCTGCCATAACGGTTCTGATCGCGGTGTGGACTGGAGCACTAATAGGCGTTCTAATAATGACCTTTTGGCCGACTGCACCTCAAATTGTCCTTGTCCCGGTGTTCTTGGTTGTCGGGTGGTGCGCCTTACTTGTTATAGATGATTTTTTTACCTCCTTGAGTACTGTTGGATTTGTTTTCCTACTCTTGGGAGGCGCTTTCCATACTATAGGGGCGATTGTATACGGTTTAAAGAAACCTGACCCATGGCCGAATACTTTCGGTTTTCATGAGATTTTTCATTTCTGTGTCGTGTGTGGAATTGCATCCCACTACGCAGTCATGGCGTTTATAGCGCTCCCAGCGGCATAAAAGTACTGTGCAATACTGATCGCATAACAGTCGGCTGAAGGTGTTCTAAGCTATGAACATGCACACAGGCCGAAACGATGATTTGAGGCGTTCACGAACTCGAACAAAAGTCCAACTACTTCCGAATGCAAGCGATGAAAGTACCGGCTTTAACGTCAATAATAATTTCAAGGGGTTCAGTCAAATAGATGATGTATTCTGCCGTTCACAGTATGACCCAGAGATCAAGAGTTCAGAAAGTGAACGGTTCTACGATATGTACAGAAAGCCTTTGGCGGATTGGCGCGGATCTGATGGCTACCAGCAACACGACTATGCATTTCGCAATGCGACCTGGCATGTCGCAGACATTTTTGCTGAATTACGAGAGGGAGACGACCGCCGAGATGGCTTCTTAGATCCACTCTCGTTACTGAAAGACGGACCTGATGAACAGATCGAATTTGGATCAATTGAGGAAACTACTCGGATAGTCAAGCAAGCAGCAAAAACTGTGGGCGCTGACCTAGTTGGTGTAGCTGACGTCGATAGAAGATGGTCCTATACAGAACTCTTCTCGATGCAGTCTAAAGCACCCAAGCCCAACAACATTGATGATGGTCTAACATCTGTCATTGTTATTGGGCAGTCAATGAATAATGAACTCCTCGATACAGCTCCATCAGCACTATCAGGCGCAGCTACTGGAATGGGATACTCTCAAGATGCCTTGGTGTTACTCACCTTGTCACAATTTATCCAGAATTTGGGGTATCGGGCTGTGCCTTCAATGAACGATTCGGCTCTTGCAATTCCCTACGCCGTTCAGGCAGGCTTGGGCGAGTACGCAAAACATGGATTAGTCATCACACCGGAATTTGGTTCAAGTGTTCGTTTCGGGAAAATCTTTACTGATATGCCTTTGAACGCGGATAAACCTATCCGATTTGGAGTGAAAGAAACCTGCCAGCTTTGCAATGCATGTTCGAAAGCATGTCCAAGCAAAGCGATTCCCAATGCGGAACCATCGCCGGTGACGTTCAATCGATCGAATATTTCAGGTGTAACTAAGTGGACCATTGATGGAGAAGCATGTTTTTCGTATTGGGCGAAAATCAATACTGATTGTGCCGTATGTATTCGTGTCTGCCCATTTACTCGCGACTACACCAGATTCTGGAATCGTGCATGGTTGAGACTTGTTGGGTCACGGCTTAGAAGACTTGCGCTACGCCTCGACCAAAAGTCTTCCAGAGGAAAACGAGTAAAGACGCTCTTGTGGTGGTTTCCCAAAAGCAAAACTAAGTAGGTCCTTAACGAGAAGGCAGGATATTTGCTGTCACTATTTCGCTGAAGCTAACATATGGCGAGTCTTCGGCTTCCTCGTCGTAATAGTAATCTTCTACAGTTATGTCTACTGAAATCGTTTCAGCAAGAAGAAGTTGCTTCAAGTCCTCAGCTGATGCGTTTGGATTTTGTGCGAGCACGTCGACAGCCCAAGCAGCAGCAATAGGAGTCGCATGTGATGTGGTTGGGGGGGCAGAACCAATCGGTATCTGCACGAATACAACATCATCAAGGTTACGTTGGACAAACCCACCATGCAGATCAACGGCACCAATTCGGGTATCTACCGCTGATTCTTTGCCCCATGATTCTGCAAAGTCGTAATACCAAGCAATAAAAATTGTCTGCTTGATAGCGTCAGGGTCGTTTTCAATAACATATGCATTGCCTGCGTGGGGATATGGGTATACCCCTAATTCAGGGGACCCTTCAACCCCAGCATTCTCAAGTGAGGATAAATACAGTGCATTCGTGGCTTTTAAGTTCTCAACCTCTGCGTAATCATCGCTAGTGATTTCAAAGGCATTCATTCCTGAATGGGTACTTGCGCTGATGATGACTGTTTCATTGGAATGAATGCTTTTGAAACTGTCTCCTGAGTCCCCGCTAAGAGCAAACAGCGTAAAGTTATCGTTCAGAGCAAAGGCTAAAAATGTGTCTCTGACACGATGTCCGTGTGTTTCAGTCGTCTCGTAACAAAAAATATCACTCATAAGAACCTTAAAAGGTCCATCTCCAATAGTTTCAAAGTATGGCTCACCCGAATCCCAGACAGATTCCTCGTCATAGTAATATATGGCCGCTTCTTCATCACCTACGAGTACGGGCAGATCTTCTTCCTCAGCCTCCGCTATAAGTTCCGCATAGCTTTTGAGGTCTTGCGACTCACCGCATGGAAGAGTTTCATCTTCACTTTCAGTTACCTCTAGAAGTAGCATTTCGGTAACGCTCTGAACATCATCTTGTGAAAGAAAACCATTGCATGCAGCTAATGCAGCTTCAAAAGCTAGAAAGTCTTCGGGTGCAAGATTGCTCTTTGACACGCCATTAGTGACTGCGAAGTCGACCAGCGAGAAAAGATAGCCATAGCTCAACCCTGTCTCAGCAGCAAAGGTATCGATAAAGCACTCCGAGAACGTTTGACTATCAACCATAGGAAACGATTCGATCAAAAGACTGATATTGTCTTTTCTGAGTTCGGCTTCTAAAGAACATTCCCAATCATCTGCTGTGCAATTGCTAAATTTAGAGGAGGCACCATTCTCTCCGCCATCGATTTCAACACTTTCTGGCGCATTGGCTAACCCGTCATCGCTATTGGTGGAGGGATCATTATCTCCTGCATCAT
>Ga0163111_10003241_pt1 | contig 10471 bp, 8 predicted proteins | sample CRUFie1St18metaG_FD_109645 | JGI IMG/M metagenome (GOLD analysis project Ga0163111, IMG submission 109645) | Marine microbial communities from the Costa Rica Dome - CRUD Field 142mm St18 metaG | ecosystem: Environmental > Aquatic > Marine > Oceanic > Photic zone | place: Costa Rica: the Eastern... | reverse complement strand
TTTACTCTTCTCAAAATATATTTGTCGTACTAAACACAGCAAATAAAGAAGTAAAAAATGAATTTTTGTATTTAGTGAAACAAGATCTATCCATTGTTTGTGTGAAAGAAGAAAAGATCAAACATCTTCAAGAAACTTGTTTTAAGATTCAAAACTTAGATAAAACGCTTTATAGTATGAGTCATTACAAATTAGACGAACTTAAAGATATTGCTTCTACAATTGGATTGAATGTAGATGGTAAAAAAAAGGATATATATGAAAAAATATCTCAACATTTGACTAATGCTATATTTTAAAAAATTGATTATAAATAAATGTATATAGAGTATATACATTATCAAAGATGGCGGAAAAAAAATCTTCTACGCCTTCTTTATCAAATTTACTGGATATTTATAATAAAGCATTGCAGAAAAACAAATCACCAAAACATACTAATATTGAGTTTGAAGTGCGTTTCAAAAGAGCACAAGCTTCAAATTTTGACAAGATTTATGATGATCTTATCATGCGAGGATTTAAGGTAGAGTTTAGTAATTATTTACTGCGTATTGGTGTTACCTACAACAAAGAACAAAGTGAAGGAGAAAAAGAACTCTTATCCAACATTCGTATTGAATTAGATGACATGAATCATATTCAAGAACTCTGCAGTAAAAACACATTGAATTCAAATGCTCGTTTTGTTTCAAAACGATATGTAGAAGAAGAACATAATGCTCCTTATATGATTAACGAGTATAACATGCGTGTGTCCATACAAAAGGAAGTGGAACGAATGGCGCAAACATCTGAACAGGTATTGTTAATAAAAAATCGTTGGGATAATAGTTTCAAACAATTTCGGTATATTTACAGAACATCACTTGTTCATCCAGACATGCCAAACGTAAGAATTGATCTTAGTAAAGTACGACAAAACAAGAATAAAACGGTTTATTTTATGGATAGTAATGTTTTGAATGAAAGTGAGACTTATGAAGTTGAGATTGAAGTGACAAACGTTGAACGTCCATTTGACTCAGGAAAAAAGACTCATATTTTGAAACAGCTTCAAAACTCGGTTAAATTTGTTTTGTCAACATTGCAGGGTTCACCGTTTCCTGTTAAATATAATGAACTTGATTATGTTTACCAGAACTACATGAATTTGATAGACAAACAATTAGACGATAAGAAAAATAAAAAGAATAAAAAGAGTAGAGATAATACTCTATCCAAAAGTGGTAAAGACTTTATTGGACCGTCTTCCTGTACACTTCAGCCTATCAATTTCGTCAACGATGAAACGATTGAAAACATTTGTCTACCGCGCGACTCGTTTTGTGTAACTGACAAGGCTGACGGTGAAAGAAAAATGTTATATATTGACAATAATCTTTCACTATACTTTATTAATACAAATTTGGATGTACAATTTACTGGTATTAAAATTGAAGGATTGGCTAATTACAAAAACACGCTTATAGATGGTGAATATATTACATCAAACAAATATGGAGATACTATATCTCTATACGCAGCATTTGATATTTACTTTTACGAAAATAAAAATGTCAGAGAACGTCCATTTAAGAAAAATATCAGCAAGAAAGGTAAAAAAATAGAGTCACGACACGAACTACTTAACAAGGTAATCAAAAATGTCAATGAAAACATTGTCTATGTTTCAGAGATGAATCGTTTAAAACTTTCGGTGAAAAGTTTCTTCTTCTCACAAAAAAATGATACAGATTCGCTGTTTGTTGCAAATAGTAAATGTTTAAAACACGCGGAATCGTTAGAATATGAAACAGATGGTCTAATTTATACACCGATGGAACTGGGAGTGACACAGGAAATGGAAGGAGATACTATCAAAAATTCTAAATACACCTGGGGGCAAAGTTTCAAATGGAAGCCACCTGAATTTAATACAATCGACTTTCTCATTTCTACAGAAAAAGATAATTTCAATAGAACCAAGGTAAAGCAGAAAATGTTGAATGAAGAACTTGTAAACTATCAAGTGTTGAAACTTCATGTGGGAGTCGACAAAAGAAGTCACGGTTTGATTGGAAGTCAACAAAAACTCTTGAATGAAGAATTTGACCAGATCATTTCTGGTTCGGAATACAATAAAAACTATAATGCTGAACTATTCTATCCGACAAATCCAGCAGATCCATTAGCACATTTGTGTCATATTCATCTTCGCCTACATGAAGGAAAACTAAAGATGTTTACTGAAGAAAACCAAATTATTGAAGATGATACGATTGTAGAATTCAGATATGATATGAATGCAAAAGATAAAATGAATTCATGGATTCCATTACGCATACGTGATGATAAAACAAGAGAATATAGATTGAAGAAAAATAACTTTGGTAATGCGTATCATGTGGCGAATAGTAATTGGCATTCTATTCATGACCCTGTAACAATAGATATATTAACTGGTATTGTAAAAGTAACGAAAGACCTCTTATTGAATAATGATAATGATATTTATTACAACAGTAATAAAAATAATAAGCGTGAAAACTCTCACACAATTAGATTAAGAAAATTTCATAATTTCATAAAGGAAATGCTCATACATTATGTGTCATGTAAAAAAGAAAATTCAACGCTCATTGACATGGCGGTTGGAAAGGCTGGTGATCTTCACAAATGGTTAAACAATGATATACGAGCAGTATTAGGTATTGATATTTCAGAAGATAATATTCACAATCCACATGATGGAGCATGTAAAAGATATATTGAGTTATTTTCTCAGAAAAAGATTAAAAGAAATCATAAAAAAAATGGCATGTTTGGAATGTTTATTTCGGGAGATACAAGTAAAAGTATTGAAAATGGAGGGTTTGATATATATAGTTCAAAAAACAAAACGTCCGTTTCATCAAATTACATATTCAACTGCTTAATGGGAACAATTGGTATGCAAAATATCAAAGAAGACTATCTAAAAAACAATTACAATATTTTCAAAGACAAATTCGATATTTGTTCTATTCAATTTGCGGTTCATTATATGTTTGAGGACAAGGAGAAATTATATAATTTTGCGAAAAATGTATCTGATGTTACGCATTTAGGTTCGTATTTCATAGGAACTTGTTACGATGGAAAGGCAGTATTTGAGAAATTAAGAAATGTTGAATATAACAAAAGTATTGAAATATATAAAAATGCAAACAAAATTTGGAGCATTCGTAAAAAATACCAAGATAGCGATGATTCATTTTTGGAAAATTCAGATCAGTCTTTAGGTAAGAAAATATCTGTATTTCAAGAGTCTATCAATAAAGAGTTTGATGAGTATTTAGTGAATTTTGATTATTTTGAAAAGGTTATGGTAGATCATGGATTTATTTTAGATAAGGATTTTGCGATTGAGGAACACATGTTGAACGCAACAGAAACATTTGAGACGATTTACAACATATTGTACAAGAAGAATAACAAACTAAACATGACAGAACAAGAGAAACAAATATCCTTTTTGAACAAATGTTTTGTGTTTAAAAAAGTCAACAATATTGTAAAGTCTTATACAAAGACAGAAGAAAACCCCATAGATAAAATAAGTTCAATAAGCGTTGGATATCCCAAGAAGACAAACCAGGTTGTTATATTACAACAAAATTAGATTCAACAATTTAAAGATTAAAATTAATAATAAATATGACTGGATATATAATCAATGATTTTATTTTTTCTATCAATGAAAATGACGTATCTCTTTGCTATGATATAACATTTACCCAAGAATTTTTAATTAACACAAGTTTGAAAGAATATTTGACAAATATCAAAACGGAAATAAATAATGTCCAGGGTAAGTGGGATATTATTAAAAAAGTGACAAACAAATATGAGTATATAAATAGTTGCGTCTGCATTGAAGGAGTGAAAGGGGGGAATTTACCGGTGTGTTCGCACAAACCCATTTCGCGTTCTTATTTTAAGATGATAGAGATACTTAATAATTTTGATTTTAAGTTCATGAAGAGTAACAATATCAAGACATTTCATTTAGCGGAAGGACCTGGTGGTTTTATTGAAGCAATTTCAAGGAAGCGTAAAAATAGAAATGATATTTATTACGGAATGACGTTGATGGATAACGACATTGATATTCCGAAATGGAACAAAATCACAAATATCATGAAAGAAAATCAAAATATAAAACTAGTGTTTGGACCCAAAAATGATGGGAATTTGTATTTCAAACATAATTTGGATTTCATATGTAAAAATTACGAAAATACAATGGATTTTATCACGGGAGATGGTGGATTTGATTACAGCGTTGATTTTAATAAACAAGAGGAAAATTCTATCAACTTAATATTTTGTGAAATGTTATACGCTATTATTATGCAGAAATCAGGTGGAAGTTTTGTATTAAAAATGTTTGACATATTTCATCGTAATACCATCGAGATATTGTCCATTTTGTGTTATTTCTATGAGAAGGTTCACATTTATAAACCTTTGACAAGCCGAGAGGCAAATTCTGAAAAATATATCATTTGTATAAATTTTCAGAGGAAAAAGAATTATAGTTTAATCATAGAAAAACTAAAATATAATTTTGATTTGATGAAAAGTCAGAAAATTGTGAGAATATTGAATTATGATTTGAATAGTTTCTTTTTGAACAAAATACAAGAAATAAACGCAATATACGGACAACAACAAATAGAAAATATTCTATGTACCATAAATCATGTTCACAATTTTCAAAAAGAAAAAATAATTAAAATCAAGCAAAGTAATATTGAAAAATGTAAGAAGTGGTGTCAGGAACACAACCAACCCGTAAATTCTAGTTTTTATTGATCACGAATAATTTGTCTTTTTATTTCTAATAGAATTTATTGTTTTTTGGCAACTACTAGTACATGTGTCACCGCTTGTATCTCCATTTATGTAATTGAGGTGATATCCTGTACTGGATTCTGTATCATAAAAATTATTCAAGGATACGAATCCATTTTTGTATGTTTTTTTAAGAGAGGCATTATTCTTGTATATTGCATTATTTTTCTTTCTTAAAATATTGGCAGAAGATGTAGTTGCGCCTTGAATTGCAAATAGTGTATTCGACGGTTTGTAAATAATAGGTTTATCGCAAGTCGTACCATCAGATGAAGTTAATGTTGAGCATTTTGAACTCTTATAAGTACCATCATTGTTCTTTGCACCAAGACGAGCATTATCTTCATATGTTCTGCATTTTGATTTCAGGTAAGAATGGTAGTTTCGGTGATAGTTTTTGCTAATATTAGTATTTGCAGAGCGTTTAACATTCGTAGTACCACCAATACACCTTATAGAGTTGACACCATTTTCCAAATATACTTTTATCCCATTACATTCATTCAATATGGCAATATTCTCTTTCAAAATACGAATATTTTGAGTGGCACAGTCAATATTATCTGAATTAATCTTTATTCCTGTTCCTGGTGCATTAATTTGTTCAATATTTACCTGTTTACTTGATTTTGTCTCATAATAAGGTAGAAGTTGTTTTCTCCAATGTTTAATTGGATTGGATTTGAAAGATGTGCGCGGTAATGTTTGTAAATTATCGTCTTTGTTATGAAATGGACGAGAGTTGGATGGAACTGCCATATTTGTCGTAGGTTCTTTCCAAATATTATCTCTAAACTTAAAATTACTCATTATATATTATATATATAATTTATAATGAAGCGATTAATATTAATCTTGACAATTATTCTCTTTGTAATTTTTGTAAATTGTATCATGAAATATAAGTCCGAAGGATTATGTGGTAATTATTCATTGACATACTCAAAAGTAAAGGATTTGTTTCAATCAGCAGATGTTTCTGGCATTTCACAAGCATACAACATGCATTATAAAAAAGATCTTTTATTGAATTGTTGAAAATTAAAGTAATTTCATTATAATATTTCTCAATCGTCTGATATTTTGAACATAAGGTTGGGAATAGTTATCACCATTACTGTAAGTATAATTGTCGTCGTGTCCTAGATAATCGGACCTGAAGTTACGCTCATTCATCAAAAAATCATACTGAGGTTTTAAGACTATCAATTGACTGTTCAGTTCTGTATAGTTATTTTCATTTTTTAAATTTTTTAGTTTCTCATTTATTTCAAAATGAGAAAAGTATTTCATATCATTAGTATTTATATCATTTTTGTAAAGTTTCTCATGAACACCATGGTATATCATGTCTGAACGCCGATTTTTCATATATAAAAGTTCATAATTTTTAAAGGCAATCTTTTTCAAGAAATGTAGTTTTTCTGCATGTTGATTTTTCTGAATCTGAAAATATTTTCTCAATAATGATTCATAGTAAATTCCATGTATTTCTTGTGCGATTCCAATTTGATGAAATGCAATATAACATTTTTTGAGATCATCCAAATGTTCTCGTAAATTGTCAAAATTCACGATTGTGACAGGCGGTATACCAAGAATAAGGTCTTTCAATTCTAATTCTACTCCGTATATTTTGAATCGTGTATCAATTTCATCTATTTTTAAATTATGATTCACTAATTGCAGTGAAATAAGAGTCGTAAGATAATATTGCTTTTCTGTCATGAATGGGATATCTATATAGTCACGCAACATTCCGTAAGTGTTATTTATTAATTCTACGAATTGTTTTGATTTGCTGCCAGCCAAAAGTCCTTTTATGACTCCACTCCAAACTTTTGATGCAGTATTTCTTAAAGTACAGTGTTTACATATGAAACATTTATCGTATAACTCGGGATCTTTTTCGCGTTCAAATTTAGTTTGCGTAATGTGTGAATTTAGACATTTAATTCTATCCATTATTCGCATATTAGGGTCTTTGAAATTCCACGGAAATACTACATTGATATCTTGTTTTTCTGAACCTGGTATAGTTTTATTCATTTCTGACTTACTTATTTTTTCGTTTTTGAATAGTTTTTCCATTGCTTTCAGTATGATTGCTAATTTAAAAAGTGTTTGAGTTTTTACCTTTTCAACAAAAAAAGTTCTTATTAATAATTTTCTCTCTTCTGACTCTTCTTTGTCTTCTAGGTCTTCAGCGTTTTGTTTTGTTGACTCTACGACAGTTTCTTCAGATGGCATATCTGAATTGACTTTACTGTTTCCACCAAACATTTTCAATATCATGTTTTTCTTAAACAAAATCTCTGAAAAGGGAACTGGTTGCTTATATTCCACGACACCGTCTAGTAAACTACAAAGTACCTTTGAACTTTTATTTTTACATGTGTTGTAATTCAATAACTTATTTTCATTTCCACCATAATATTTTTTTGTATTTTTGTTTGTCTTTTCATTTAAAACATGTTTCATCATATTTCCTTGGTATTTGTTTTTTATTTGGTATTTCATTTTTCTGGATAAATATCTTCTCCAATTTTTATTTTTATCATATTTACTAGTTTTATTTTTACCACCAGTCATTACTACATTTTTTTCAGTGATATCGTGTCTGTTACGCTTTCGGTTACATGGCTTTTTATATTTTTTATCTAATTTATAACCAATTGGATCTTCCAAATAATCACAATTTTTGAACAAACACTTTATTTTTTTTTTACAAATTCTTTTTGAAAATCCCATTTTCATACACAAATCTTGTTTTGGCAAAGTTTGTTCAAGATTACTTTCCGGAATATTTGCAATAAATGATGGATAGTAAATCAACGTTCCGACTAAACTATACAGTGTAAATAAAAGATAATTCATAGCGACAACAACTGGTAGTTGTCCATCATCGAAAGAACCCATAGATCCTGCTGAAGCCATAGATCCTGCTGAAGCCATAGATCCTGCTGAAGCCATTGACGACGGATTAAGTTTTTTCATTTCCGCTAAACCATTTAAATTTGGTTGTAGAACATCAGGAGTGCTAGATTTCGCATCTGGAACAATAGATGTCACACTTTTGAGTGCTGCATTCATTAATATATAATATCAATATATTAATAAATGAAAAACATCTCACTAATCAAGTTTATCCTCTCAATGAATTAAGAAATGAATACGACGCGTTATTATCATCACCACCACCACTCTTATCATTGTAATTCAAATTGATAGCTTCTAAGTGCCTGAATTGAGTAAATAAAGAACTATCCGCAACATACTTTATATTTCCACTTTTTAATTTTACTTCTTTTGGTGTTACACCGTGGGTATCATTTTCACAATCTTTATATGAAACAGAATCCGCCATTTTATGATTCAAAACTCTGGAATTTGTATCATTCACTTGATTCGGACCACCACAACTCATATTTTTTCTGCTTAAAGGATCACCCATATTGTAAGCACTTCGGAATGGACCACATGATGCTTTCACATTTGCATTTGGCACATTATTGCTTTTGAATGCTTTTCTTAATTTTTTTCTGTTAAGCGCAACTTCACCGCCAACAAGAGTATTTCCATATCCACTTTCAAATTGTCCAGGCATACCACCGCCGAGGCTACTGACATTACCTTGTTCGTATCCAGACATATTAATATAATAATATATTATTTTTTATTGATATTTTGTTGTTTATTTGTCAAACTAAGTAAAACTAGTCCAACACAAACCATAATTATACCCAGTAGATTCGTATAACTCAATGAAGATTTCATTACTATATAATTCAATAGAGAGTAAACAACAATTGGAAGAGCATAAAGTATAGAAAATGTTAAATATTTATTTTGTGATTTGGATAGACTATACAAGAACAAAAAAGTAGCCATGGTTCCAAGAGTTGCCGCAACAAACAAAATGAATAAATCTTTATAACTCACTTGTAACTTCTTCATGCTGTGCAAGTTTTTAAACAAAAATAGAAAGATAATGATAGACACAAAAAAGTATACAAATTGTTTCAAAATAAATATGTCGAAAATATCATTATTTTTCACTAACAATGTGTCTAAAATTCCGGAACTACCATAAAAAGTAGCCGAACAAACACTGTAAACTACATCCATTGCAATTCCTTTGTTATATTTACTGTTTATTTTTTAAAAATTATCGCCAAAATCAAAGATCGAAACTTGAGATTTTTAATCCAAGATTATAAAAACAAAAAATAAAAAAATATTTTTTTCAAATTTTTGAGAATTGAAAAATGGATGCTCCCCCCCCCTCAAAAAAAGTAACAAGGAGTCAACATTTTTTGTTACTTTTGTAACAAATGGTAAGAAAATATAACTTTTTTTTGAAAAAATTGTTATGACAAAAAGTGCCAAATATAACTTTTTTTTTCAAAAGTAACAAATTTGTTACAAAAGTAACAAAAAAGTAACAAAAAAGTAACAAATTTGTTGATTTTTGACATATCCTCACGAATAGTTGTTAGCATTTATGATAAGAAAAACAAAAAGTAACAAAAGTAACAAAAAAGTCAACATTTAGTCAACAATAGTCAACAAAAAGTCAACATTTTTTGTTACTTTTTGATTTTCAGATGTTTTGGGTGATTCAAATCAATTTTATTACTTAAATAAATAATATTTTATGTATATATGAGTAAATATTACTGTAAATGCTGTAATTATGACGCAAAGGTGAAAGGTAATTATATGAAGCATTTGAAAACAATCAAACATCAAAGGATCGAGCAAATACAATCGCAAAACAAAATTGTTGATGCATCCGTAAATTCTATTTGTTTATTGAATAACACTTGTAAATATTGCCACAAGAATTTCACCACAAAACAAGCCATGTATCGTCATATAAAATATACTTGTAAGAAAAATAACGATGAAGACTTAAAAGAATTGGCAAGATTATTAAATGAAAAAGAGCGAAGATTGATGGAGCAAGGTAATCAAATAAAAGCATTATATGATAAAATAGAGCGACTCTCCAATAAATTACAAATTACAAATATTAATAATGGAATTATCAATAATAATATAAATATTAAATTATTGAACTATGAACAGACTGATTACAGTCATCTTACCGAAAATGACTATGTTACATGTATAAAAGATTGCAATTATTCTGTCAAGACGTTGATTGAAAAGGTTCATTTTAATGAAAACAAGCCAGAAAATATGAATATTTACATTTCTTCTATAAAAGGTAAATATGCGATGGTTTATAAAAATAATAAATGGCAAATAATTGATAGGAAAACACAAATAGATGACTTGTATGATACGAATGAAATCATCTTGAGTACATGGTACAAAGAATATAAAGTAAAATATCCGGAAATAATGCAGGATATGAAACGATATCTACAAAATATTGAGGAAAATGACACTATAAATGAAGTAAAAAAAGATATTTTATTAATGCTTTATAATAATCGCAATCAAATATCATCACTCACCTGAAGTACCGTATGATAATATTACATTATGTCGTCAAGAGTCTTGGAATGACATTCATAGATATTAACTCTTGGAACAACAATTTACAACTATAAGGTATTTTTAC
>Ga0163111_10003240_pt1 | contig 10473 bp, 8 predicted proteins | sample CRUFie1St18metaG_FD_109645 | JGI IMG/M metagenome (GOLD analysis project Ga0163111, IMG submission 109645) | Marine microbial communities from the Costa Rica Dome - CRUD Field 142mm St18 metaG | ecosystem: Environmental > Aquatic > Marine > Oceanic > Photic zone | place: Costa Rica: the Eastern... | reverse complement strand
TGGGGGCGTCGGCGAAGCATAAATAGTCGCAACGGCGGTGGAAAAGTCACCGAAACGACACGAGAGGCTACAAATGATGCTGAAAATGCTGAAACTACGTCTGAGAAGTCGTGCGAGATCACGAAGCCTCATAACGAACTCGTGACCGGAAACGGTGAAGTCTCTCAACTCATACGGCAGTTCTTCGAAAAGCAAGCGACAATAGAGTCGAATCAGCGAGGGAGTGCAAAGCGTGATTCACAGCCGACGCGAGGTAAAGCTCCGGAGACGAGCGCAAAGCTGGCATTAGAGGCGATGCACCGCATTGGCGAAACGGCTTACATGGAGCTTCGTACCGCGGCGAGGGACTTTCAAGAGGGTCATATCCCGATAAAATCTTTCTACGCGCGGGCGTATGAGTTGTGTGATGGAGAAATGGAGATCCTCTTGGGTCTCGCAACGTACTTGCCTGACACTGCACGAAAAGAGGAGCTCCTCAGGTTTCATGATACGGCCACGTGCTTAGACATTTAGAACTAGGTGCTAGACTTGTTGTGTTATTAGAAGAGCGTAGGCGTATTGATGTCAGGGATTACACATCGAATTCTTCGAGCGTCAAACCAGTTAAACCAGTCGTCTGGATGAATTGCTCGTTGTAGGCAGAGTAAGATCGATCTGCCTTCGTCATGGCGGTGGGGGCCGCTGCGGATTTCTTCGACTCGGAAGCCTTTGTGTACAAGTACGCACCGAGCAGGGCCAATGCAGAACCCGCCGCGTTCAAAGGTGAGACCGGATTTCTGAAGTAAATAACAGAAGCAACGATCACGGCCACGCGCTTGAGGGCATTGCCTACACTGAAAGTCACGGGGGTGATGTTCGTGAGAGCTTGGTAACTCACTTGGTTGTACAAGTGATAGAAGATACCAGACAAGAAGAGCATTTGCCAAAGCTTTTGCTCGCCAACCTTGGCAACGGCGGCGGCGTACCCAGCAGACCACTGAGCACCTTCCATCACATACGCCGCGGGAGCGAGATAGAAGAGACCGATGATGCCCAGAATGCCGTACAAGTTGATGCCGTCGATGTGCTTGAAATCGTTCAACGATTTCTTTGACGTGATGTTACGCAAAACCATCGCGAGATTGCTGATCATGGCGCCTTGAAAGCCAACAATATTGAAACTAACCTCTTTCATGGCTGCCATCGAGCAACCGGCGACGATGGGGATCAAAGAGTACCACACCGCCGGGGCGAACGTTTGGCCGAGGAGCGGGCCAGAGAGTATGACGGAGAAAACCGGCTCAGCAGCCTTGATGACGTGCGTAAAAGATACCGCCATCTTACTGAAACTCACACAAGCAGAAACGTGCCCGATGGTGTGGAACAAAGCCACCGGAGCGACGGCCAAAAGGAACACTTTCGACACGACTGGCTTCGGTTGCACCTTTGTCGCCCACACGGTTAACATCCAAAGACTCGTCGCCGCGAGTTGCAAGGTCGAGATCAGCCACGGGTACGGAAACACGTTCAACGTCGACTTGTTATACACGTTGAACACGATGTTGAAGAAGTACCAAAGAAAAAAGTACACCGCCGTCTTCGTCTTCACGTCCATGTCGGACAACGACGCCTTCGCCACGACGCTCCCGCGGGCCGCCGGTCTCGCCTCCACGACGCATCTTCGCGATCGCACGACTTCCTGTATCGTTGCAAAAAATCATCTCTACGCGTCAGTACATCTCTCGGTCCTCCCCACCGCCGACACGCGTCGCTCTCGCCCCTCCCTCGTCGACAGAGTTTTCAAACGATCCCCAACGTCCAGCGATCGCGTTTCGCCTTCGTTTCCATCGCTCGAGCGCTTCACGCACCTCACGGCGGCGCGCACAAGTGAACGAAGCTGTGTTTTCAATCGCGCCGCATCGCGCGGGCGCGGCGACCGCTCTCACGCGGCGTTCGACCGCGCGATTGGTCCGAGCGCCGAGGGCGACGCGCGCGGAGGCGCCGTTCGTTACGGCGAACATTTTCGATCGAGCGCGTGAACTCGCTCCTCGCGTCGACGCGAAAGAAGTGCGAGCGCGACGGTTACGTCCGTCTTCTGTCCACGCTCGACGCTCGCTCGCGTCGCGATATGCAGTCGCCCGTCGGGGGTCTCGCGCTCCGCGGCGCGAGGCTGAGTCATCGGCGATGACTCATCGCGGCGGTTCGGGGCTGGCGATCGGCGCGAACGACTTTCAACGCAATGCGCGTCGTCGATTTCAACGCGTGAGCTAAGTTTGCTAAGCCTACGATTTACTTTACTAATCGCCATTTGGCGCACGAACGACCGGGGACGATGGAGGGCGACAAAGGCGTCGAGATGGACAGCGCGTCGAGCGCCGAATCGAGGGGACGCCGCGCGACGAGAAACGTGTTCTGCGTCGAAAGCACGTCGTGATCGATGGTCATGTTTCGCTTCGAAGTCAACGGTAATCGAAAATAAAGCTGCGTGCACCAACACTGGAACGGGGTGACGCCGTTACCGATCGATCGAGCGATGTCCTTGCAGTGAAAACCGAACACGTCGTGCCGTCGCCGCTGCGGCAAGCAGCACGGGGCGACCACGATCGCCACCGCGCGTTCTATTCGCTCGTATAGCTCGATCGCGCGATGCGATAACGTGCCACACAAATGCACGCCGACCAAAACCACGGTCTGTCCGCGCGTCTCGGCGTCGTCCGCGACGCCTCGGACGAACTCCTCGCACGCCGTCGAGTGTAAATCGAGCGCGTGAAACGACATGCGCGCCCCCCCGTACGTCTCGACGTGACTCACATCCATGGTCGTATCGCGATCTATCATGTATATTCGCGCCTTCGGAAACGCATCCGCGAGCACGAGCGACACGAATCCCCGTCCCGAGCACAGCTCGACCAAAACCCAGCCGTCGCCGTCGCCGCCGCCGTCTTCCCCCCCCCCGCCCCCCGCCCGAAGCGCGCGCCGCACCTGCGCGAGCGCCCCGTGCGCCTCCGTGATTTCCTTCTTCACCTTCCGGTGCCTCGCCATGGAATCGAACGCCGGATCGCGCGCCATCGTTCGTCGCAGCGCCGACCGCTCGAACGCCCTTCCGTGCGCGTTCCCGTCGTCGAATCGCACGTAATCCAGCGCGCGGCGTCCGCTCGCGCGCGCGCGCGGCGCGTCCGACGTCGACGCGTCGTCCTCGTCGCTCGCGTCGCTCGCGTCGCGCGCGCGCGCGCGCATCGCGACGCGATTCGCGCGCGCGTCGCGCTGCGACGCCCTCGCCACCTCTGTCGCCGCGCACTTCGCCGCGCGCGCGCCCGCGCCATGTCCGAGGCGCTGTTTCACTGCGAGAACTACTTCCACATCGGCGCCTACGCCGAGTGCGTCGACGCCGCGAGGGCGTGCGCGGACGCGGACGGCGTCGACGCCGTCAGGCGCGACGCGTTCGTCGCGCGATCGCGCGTCGCCATGGGCGAGGGCGAGGTGCGACGACGACGCGACGCGCGCGAAACGCCGCGAAGGGACCGGACGGAGAAACGAACGCGCCGATCGAGCGCCGATCGCGCGCGCGAGCGCCCGGGACGACGAAGGACTGACGAGACGGCGCCCGATGGGTGAACGAACAGATCGTCGCGCGCGAGACGGCGGAGGACGCGCCGGCGGCGCTGCGAGCGGTGAAATTGCTGGCGCTGTACGAGACGAACGAGGACGAAAAGGCGAGACAGAGCGCGATGGAGGCGATCGGTGAGATGCTGGCGGACGAACACGCGTCTGGGGACGCGACGACGCGACTCGTCGGGGCGACGCTGCTCGCGCGAGAGGGGAATTACGTCGAGGCGATGAGGCTGTGTCACGGAGGATCGTCGCTGGAGTTGAACGCGATGATGGTGAACTTGCTGTGTAAGATGGATCGCGCGGAGTTGGCGGAAAAGCAAGCGAAGATGATGCAACAGATCGATGACGATTCGACCATCGCGCAGCTCGCGTGCGCGTGGGCGAACTGCGCGAGCGGCGGGAAGAAGATTCAAGACGCCTCGTACATTTACCAAGAGCTCGGCGATAAGTACAAGTGGACGCCGAAGCTGTATAATGGTTCAGCGGTGTGTTCGATGATGATGAATAGTTACGAAGACGCCGAGCGTGATTTACTAGAAGCCGTGGCCATCGATCCGAAGGATGGCGAGACGCTCGCGAATTTAGCCGCGTGCGCGCTGCACCTCGGCAAGTCCTCGGCCAGGTTCGTGAACGCCATGAAGCAGGCCGGAGTGGCGAACGAAGCTTTGACGAAAATCGCGTCTTTGGAGCGAGACTTTGACCGCGCCGCCGCCGCCGTCGTATTGTAACTGAATGAACTCGGACGACCAGGCGACACCCTTTTTTTTGTTTGACGAAAGAACCCGGTTACATCGACTACGTCTTTGGATCGTGCGCTCACAACTGCATTCTCAAGGGCGATCCGACATCGTGGTCGCCCGAGGAGAAGGCGAAAAATACCGAAAAGATGTTGGCCAATCCCCCGAATGGTCTCGGTTCAGCCTTCAAGATGTACGGCGTCGCCGGTAAAGGCTGGTGCACCATCGACATTCACACGCAGCGTGGCGAGTGCGACCTCGTGGCGTCCGCGCACCCGAGAGCGAAGAAAGAGCACCCCGAAAATCTCGTCGTCGGGTCCGTCGACCGAAGCTAACGACGACGACTCCGTCCCGCGGTTCACGATCCACTTTTTTCAATCCTCGTTCCTCGACATCGCGCGAGGCGTAGACTCTCGCAGACTTGGTGTTCACACAAAAGCAGACGCGAAAACAATCGAGGCACCCGCGCCGAGACGTCACAGTGCGTCGCACCACCGATCGCGCGCGCGATCGATCGGCGATGAAGCGCGAGTGAGCGCGAAAGCTTTCCATCGTCCGCGCGCGCGGTCGCGCGTCGCCGCGCGAGCGCGGGACGAAACGCCATGCGCGTCGACGCCGGTCGAACGGCCGAGGCGTCGACGACGCGCGAGGGATTCGCGTACTCGCTCGATGGACAAAACCCGCTCGCCGCGCCTCTGAACGACACGACGTCGAGCGATGCGCGAGTGTGGATGCGCGTGGACGACGGGGCGTTCGCGCCGGCGACGCTGAACGATCGAGGATTGCAGAGCGTGATTGATTTTTTGAAAACGCCGTACGCGCGTTTGAACCTTCCAGATCCGGGAACGCGTCGATCGAGCGTTCGAGATGGGAAATCCGGGAACGAGACGATTCGAGAACGTGTACTTGTTCCAGCTCGAGCGAACGTTGAGACGGGGAAGGGGAATGTGGGGGAGAAATCGGCGCCGATTTCCGTGGCAAACTCGACGGCGGACGAGTTGATGTTTGACGACGACGACGACGATATCATGGCGGATATTGACGTGGAACAGGTGATGATGCACAAACGCTCGGGTTCGTTGAACGCGGTGAATTCTAGCGTAACGGTGAGTTTGCAGATGGCGCCGATTCCCGCGCGGCAAGCGATGACGCCGGCACCGATGAGCGCGCCACGCGCGCGCGTTTTGGAACAGTCTCGCGCGCCGCCATCGGGTCCGTCTATCTCATGCCAGGCGCCGCCGTTGAATGGTTCAGGAGCGGATTGGAGATGCGAGCATGGGGTGCCTTTACATGCTTGTTCGCACCGCGCATCACACATCGAGCAACTGCGACCTGTGTTAGCAAACATTGTTTTCCAATTGGAAGACGACGACGTGGCGTTGAAGAATAGTGACAGAAAGGTTCTGGTTTATCAGAGAATGGAAGCGGAAACGATCATTCGAGTGTGTGAAGATGGAAGTCGAAATAGCTTTCATCCTTCAGCGCCGATGATGAGTCATTCGATGCCGGTAGACGGGTCGAGAATGATTGAGGCGCCGCGGCATCAAGTGCCGCCCCAGTACGGAGCGCCGTCGACGAGCGCGTGGACGGCACCTCCCGCGGGTGACGATCCCAACGATTTCCCAGGATGGAACGACGATTTACCGATCGGTGATGACGTCGTGATTCCCATGAACGGGATTGGTGCCGTAAATGTCGGGTCGAATGTTGTGGTGAATGACTGTCAGATGAAAGGCGGAGACGCCAAAGACTGGGGTCACACCAACTTCCAGTGGAGCAAACTCTGCGAACAGACTCTTCGCAACACGTTTAACGCGAAGTCGTTTCGAAGTTTACAACTGCTCGCGGTGAATGCCACCATGGCCGCGAGAGACTGCCTCGTGTTGATGCCCACTGGCGGAGGCAAATCGTTGTGCTACCAGCTCCCGGCTGTCGTCAAGCCCGGTATCACGGTGGTCATCTCACCGCTTATTTCATTGATACAGGATCAGCTGCACCACTTGAGTGAAATGGGTATTCCAGCAACAGTGCTTTCTGCTGCAAAGGACAGTGATAATACGATATACGACGATCTTCGCTCACCTACGCCCGAGCTTCGACTCTTATATGTCACTCCAGAAAAAGTAGTGCGAAGTGGCAAATTAAAGACTGCTCTGCAGAGATTATATGAGAGAGGCATGCTGAATCGCTTTGTGTTGGACGAAGCGCACTGTATCAGTGCTTGGGGACATGACTTTAGAAAGGATTACACCGAACTGAGAGGTTTGAAACATTTATTCCCGACGACGCCAATCATGTGCCTGACGGCGACGGCAACTCGAAGAGTTCAAGATGACATAGTTCGCCAGTTAAACTTACCAAAGTGCTTGCGATTTTTCGATACATTCAATCGAACCAATTTGACGTACGAAGTTCATCCGAAACTTAAAGGTAAGCAAATGGTCAACGAGATAAAAAATCTTATCGTGAGTCGCAAACTGATGAGAAACAATCGTGTGCAATGCGGTATCATTTATTGCTTCAGTCAAGCCGACTGCGAAAAAATTGCAACGGAATTAAACAAGATTGATCGATCAGTGGGAGACCGCGAGAGATTCCCTAAACGACTACGGGCCGTGCCTTATCACGCAGGCTTGGCAGACAACGTGCGGAAGAAGCATCAGGAAATGTGGCAAAGAGATGAAGTGAACATTATTTGCGCTACGGTGGCGTTTGGGATGGGTATCAACAAACCAAACGTTAGATTCGTGTTTCATCATAGCATGCCTAAATCTCTGGAGGCATATCATCAAGAGAGCGGTCGTGCTGGACGCGACGGTGATCATGGTTTGTGTATTCTCTTTTACTCTTGGGGCGACGCGTCGAAAGCGAGGAGTATGTTGATCGATAGTGCTCGCAGAGAGCGTGCCCAACCGGCGGTCCTTCAAAACAATCTAGAGTCCCTCAACACTATGGTCTCTTATTGTGAAAATTTGGCGGATTGTCGGCGGACACAATTGATGGCTCACTTCGATGAACGGTTCGAGCGCTCGCATTGTCGAGGCATGTGTGACTCGTGTCACGCTATAGCCAATGGGGTCAAATTCGAGCAAACAGACATCACCGAGTACGCTAGAGGAATTATTAACATCGTGAAATCTACTCCAGAGGGTATTGGTATCGGACTCCTCGTAGACGTATTCAGAGGTTCAAGCGCAAAGACGGTGACTCAGAAGCAATACAACCGCTTACCTGGTTATGGGTCAGGCAAAGGTTTGGACAAGTCCGAATCGGAAAGAATCGCGCGCGCGATGGTTTTGCGTGGCTTTTTGAGCGAGAAAACCGTTCGTAGTGAAGGAGCTGGACCATTTGCGACGACTGTGACAACCATTCACTACGAACGACACCGCTGCGAACCGATTCAACAGGGTAGAGAAAGATTTTCTATGGCGTTTACCAAGAGGCGAGCATCTGCTGGAAAGAAAGTTCCGGTCACTACAACTGTCATTATTGGCACGCAACCTAGTACGCAACCCGGTACGCAATCCGATGTCGATGGCTTCCTGGCTGACATGCTCAATCCGAATGCGCTCGAGGACAACCAGAAGGAGCAAGACATGCGCAATGCTGTGTTCGCAGCTTTGACCTCTTGGCGTAAGCGCATGGCTCATGCGCGAGAGCTGAAGACGGGCAAACCAGTCAGCCTCGATGTCGCATTCCCTCCGAATCTCTTGCAGTTACTCCAAAAAGTAAGACCGCGCACTGCTGATGATATGAAAAAGTTCATCGAAAGCGGCGTCGATAAAGCGAACGAGAGAACTGCGATCAAAAAGAATAACGCTGAAGTTCTCGCCGTCATCAAACAAGCGGTGGAGTGCATGGAAAAAGGTATTCCGAATCCTTATGTCGAAGACGACAACCGTGAAGAAGATGAAATCGAAGAAGATTTGGACGTTTACGTCAACGAACTTCCGCGAATGTCGCAGCGTCGTTCGTCACAGCAACCGGCGCATTCAGAATTATTGAACGCCGTCGATCCGTCTCCGGCATGGAAAAAAGCTCGTAGAGACTCTGATGTAGACGTGACCTAGTAAAATTCATGTAGAACCAACCGCTGCCAGGCACCTAGACTTCATTCTCGAACACGCATCGTCATGGCGCCGCAATCTGAGGCGGCTAAACGCTTCATGCGCTCGTACGACAAGTTTACCATACTCTTGTGCACCAGTGCGGCCGTTGCGTACGGCGCCGCGCGTTACTACGACCTAGAACCAGCGCCGGACGACTTCGACTTGAAGAAGTGGTTTATGGGCGGCTACGACGTCCCTAAGGTCGACGAAGCCGCAAACTCGGCGCAGAAGAAATCGTGAGTGTCGATCGTGTAACGAGCTTTAGCCGTAGACCTCGCGCCTGTCGTGTCGTCTCGCGATGGTCGGTGATGCGCGAGTTTTAGCGAATTTGCCGACGCGCTGGCGCTTTGTGCGCGAGACTGCGAGAGGTTTAGCTCACTTTAGAAGTGTGTAAATTAATCGAATCCTAGATCTAAGCGAAGATACGCAAGTTATGGTCGGCACTAGCGACGACGAGCGACCGCGCGTCGCCGCCGAAGGCGACAGCCTTGACAGCCTTCTTCACCTCAAACTCCTTGACCAATTCCCACTTGCCTTTCACCTGGTAAACGGACGCATTGTGACCGCCAGTGGCGATGTAAGACCCGCTGTGGTCGAAAGCAACGCCCTGTGCGCCAGCACATTCGATCTCGTGAACGAGCTTGGACTTTCGAAGGTCCCAAATCTTCACACCGTCCTTAGCCGCAGAGGCGAGATAGTAGCCATTTTCCGAGAAAGACAAACCGGTAATCTCGCTCGCATGGCCGTCTAATTGAAGCAACTTGCGCGCATCTTTAGCATCCCAAAGCTTAACTACCGAATCCTTCGTGCCCGCTCCCAAAATCACACCATCGGGGTGGAAATTTGCGCACGTGATGGCAGAATCGGTGTCGTCGTTCACCAAGGTGATGCACGAGCTCGTGGTAAGGTCGTGAAATCCCCAAGTCTTGTCCGTTGAAGTGGACACAAAATAGCTGTTCGAGGGATGCACGCTGACGCTGGTTACATCACCAGTGTGATCACCGAACGTTGCAATCTCAGAGCCATCGGCACCCCAAAGCTTGACGACTTTGTCCGCGCCACACGACAACACGTTGTCGCCGACAAACTTGACGTCGAGAACCTTCTTGGAATGTCCGCTGAGCTGCTGAACGCGCTGCGAGCTTACTTTGTCAAAGATTGCCACAGTATGATCGTTACCCGCCGTGGCGATGACGTTATCGTCGCCCGCTTTGATCGCCACGGCGTTGATGCCTGCAGGCGACGTCTTGTGCACAGCTTGCGTCACCTTGGCTTCGTACGCCGAGATATCCCCCATCGTCGCCAATTCGCTCGAAATTTCGCGCTTCTTGCGTCCACTCGAAAGTTCCTTCTGCACGTCATTCATTTTCGCCACGACAGCCGCCGGAAGTCCCGCCTTGACCTTTTTCGATTCCGGTTCGGCGTCCCCCGCGGCGCTTCGCTTCGCCGACCCCTTCGCGTTCGCGAGCGCGTCTCTGGCATCATCTCTCTCCTTCATCAACCGTGCGATCACTCGACACGCGGCATCGTGTTGGTACAACGCATGACTCAACTCTTGCCTGGTCGTTTGTAATTCCTTCCGCAGCGTGTGCGTTTCTAGCATCAACGCGTCCCACTCGTTGTGAAACGCGCTCAACAACCCTGGCACCGACATCGTCGCCTCCGGTCGCGGGTTCACCCATTTCTGCGCCTTGAGTTCGATCAAATCGTCCACGCTCAGCGATTCTTTCGTCACCGGGCACTCGCCTCGTTCCTATCGTCGTAAATCGCGCGTTCCGGTCAGCATTCGCGCGTCACAATTCACGTCGCATCCGCGCCCCGTTCGCCGCGATCGCCCGCGCGCGTCCTCCCATCGCCCTCCCCTCGCCCTCGGTTCGCGCGCGCACCTCGATCGCCTTCACGATCAACGATCTCTCGTACAGCACGCCTCTCGGCGTCACCACCGGGCGCGCCGGCGCCGCCCCACTGATCGCGCAAAACATGCCCCGGCGTCGCGCACTCCCGCGCGCCGGCGGCGCGCGCGGACGGACGCGCGC
>Ga0163111_10003237_pt1 | contig 10477 bp, 10 predicted proteins | sample CRUFie1St18metaG_FD_109645 | JGI IMG/M metagenome (GOLD analysis project Ga0163111, IMG submission 109645) | Marine microbial communities from the Costa Rica Dome - CRUD Field 142mm St18 metaG | ecosystem: Environmental > Aquatic > Marine > Oceanic > Photic zone | place: Costa Rica: the Eastern... | reverse complement strand
ATTATTATATTATAAAAATATTATTATAATATAATAAAATAATGAAAGAACAAATTATTAAATTTGAGAGAAGTAAAAAAAATAAAAAAAAATATACTGTTTATGTGAAAAATAAAAAAACAAAAAAAATAAGACAAATACATTTTGGAGCATCAGATTATCAACAATTTAAAGATAGAACGCCACTAAAATTATTCTCTCATAAAAATCATAATACAATTAAACGTATGAGAAATTATTACTTGCGCCATTCTGGTACAAAAAAAAAGAGAGATGCAATTAAAAAAGAAATAAAAAATGCAAAAGGATTTTATACACCAAAAATATTAAGTCATATTTATTTATGGTAAAAATTTTTCAAATAATTTTTTTACATAATTTTCTTGATAACTAATATGAAATTTTAAGACTTCATAATAATTATTCATTACAGATGAAATACTAAATAGCTCTCTCTGAATAGTATAAAAATTTTTACAATTATCTATATATTTATATAGATTGAAAATAGTTTCAATGGTTGTTTTATCATAAATAATATTATATTCTTTATTTAAATCGTGATTTTTTATAAAATTTTCCATCAATAATTCCATATACATTATTTTACCCAAACAAATATTAATTTTTCTCTCTTTTTTAATAATATCAATTATATATATTGATATATCTTCTGGAAAAATTCTATTGAGAATAGTTATCATTTATCATATATATTTAATATTTTATATATATGATAATATCAATTTTTTTTATAAGTATCATTCTTACTCTATTATAATTATAATACTTATTATCTTTGTTGTTTTTGTCTTATTTATTCTATACTGACGTACCTCTCACAATTCCAAATACTGGTATTCCTTCTACGGTAGTACTATTGGCATTACTATTGGCTCCTTCAACTACTGGTATTCCTTGTACGGCAGTACTAGTGGCAGTACTATCGAAACTAACTGATGTTTCTTGTGATATTTCCCCCATTTGCATACCCGTTTCCGTATCAGGTTCCATTTGAGTTCTTGTAGGATGTCCTGGATGGGGGGCTACTTGTTGGTTACTTCTTACTACTATTAATGAACGAGAGTTATTATAAACACATTTAAAACATTCTTTAAATTGTGTAAAAAAATTAAACCGAGCTAGCAAGTATAGAACTGTAATAATTAAATTATATATTATAACCCCATCGCTGTATTCCATGCAGTCATTAAAAAAATCAGAGAAGTCGTTAGTACCACCTAACTGTTTTTTAGTTTTTCTATTTTTTATTTTTTTATTTTTTGTTTTTTTATTTTTTGTTTTTTTATTTTTTATTTTTTTATTTTTTGTTTTTTTAGTTTTTGTTTTTTTATTTTTTGTTTTTTTATTTTTTGTTTTTTTATTTTTTGTACCACCCTTACCTTGTAATTGAACCTTTAATTCATCTATACGTTTTTCTAAAACTAGTTTTAATTCATCAGACAAATTTAATTTTTTTTTTATACTTTCAGAATCTATAGTTTGTTTATATTTTAAACTTTCTTCATTAGCCTTACCTATTAACTTATTTTTATAATCTTCTAATTCTTTATTGATAACAGCATAATTACTACCACCTGTTTTATATTTAAATGAATCTGTAATATCTGGTCGTTCTTCTTCTACCGACCCTGTTTCGTCATCAGATAGAGTAACTGGTTCAATTTTATCTGATGTTCCTTGTTCAATGGCTGATTCAGGAGATGCAGTAACTGGTTCAGTGATTAATTCAGAAGTTTCATCTGATGTTTGTTCTTCAATAAACTTTTTTATTTCATCGTATATATTACTTCCATAAAATAAAACATTTTTATTATAATTTTCATAGTTATTTTCTTCAATATATTTTGATATAAAAGTATTATAAGCTATATAATAATTTAATAATATTTTATTATAAATTAAATTTATCATACTTTCACATTTATCTCTATCTTCATCTTTTAAAATTTTTTCGGTAGTATCTAATAATAATTTATAATTGTCTATTTGTTCATGACACAAATTTTTTAACTTTTCAATTCCTTTATCTTGTTCAGTTTCTTCTGCCATTTCGGTTTTTGGCTCTGTATCACTAATTGTACTTTCAGTTATTTTATTTGTACGCAATTTTTCGATAATTTCACTTAATACTGGGTAACTATATAAATTTTTACCCATGGGCATACCAGTGGTTGGTGATAAAATATTTCCTTCATTATCATTAAAATATTTCTCAATTTCAACTCCATCATACATAAACCCATCTTCAGCAATACAAGGTTCTTCAGGTAATTTTCCTTGTGTAGATTTAAATATATTTTTAATGATTTCAAGTGTCTCTTCTTTGGATTTTTTATAAAAAATAGATTTTATATTTGTCCTTCCATACATAGAGTATAGTTTATTTCCTCCATAGTATAGTTTAGTTCCTCCCTCTGGGCTTATTTGATTATCATCTGAACAACAATGAAAACAATCAAGATATTTAGATAATAGCATAAGAGTATAAATTACTGAAGTAAATGCAAAAATTATTACACATGTTATATTTTTAGTTTGATCGGGAGGAAAAGGAGGAGGAAAAGAAGGAGGAGAAGAAGGAAAAGGAGGTGAAGGCGGAGGAGGGGATGGAGGCGGATATGGAGGCGGATATGGCGGCTTAATAGATTGACTATTAAATGCTGATGTAGCTGCTGATGTTATTAATTTAATATTAGTAAAAACCGGTGAAAGAGGCGATGAAGGTGATGGTGGTGGGTTTGGTGGTTGTAGTGGGTTTGGTGATAGTGGTGGGTTTGGTGGTGGAGGGCGAGGCGGATACAAGGGCGGCATCGGTGGCTCGGGTGATGGCGGTGGCGGTGGTGATGGTTCAGGTGAAAATGGGCTTGGTGGTGGTGGTGGTTGGGGTGGTGGTGGTGACGGTTCAGGAGGGGTAGGCTCTGGGGGTGGCGGTGGTGATGGTTCAGGTGATGGTGGTGGTGTGTTTGGTGATGGTGGTGCTTTTGGTGATGGCATTTCAGAGGTTGTGACTTGTGATAATGTTTGAGATGATGATGATGATGATGATGATGATTTTGACATTTCAGAGGTGGCGGCGACTTCTGATAAATCTGGTAAATCTGATAATATTCTACTAAATTTAGTTAACTCTAAGTTATATTTATTAGAATCTGAATCACGAATTGTTGTTAATAATTTTTTGGTTTTTTCAAATAAATCATCTGTAATCTTTGGACTATTCATATATTTTTATATATATTATATATATTTATGTAAATATATATTAATATTAAATTAATAAATCATTGTATGGTTGAGGTCCACAATAATTAAATTTATTATTATTAGTAATTGAAGAATAGCAACTAGAATTAATATTTACATTATTTTTTAATGTATTTTTTAGAGGATTAGATATAATAAGTTCATCATTTATAAATTTTAAATTACCAGATATATCTTTTTCAGATTTCATTTTTAATAACTCATTTTCATAAAAATTATTTATAAAACTTAAATATTTTGTTATTATACTTCTATCATTTGCAATTTTTACATCGTCTTTATTATTGTCTAAATCTAAATTATTTAATTTTTTCAATTCCATCTTAAAATCTTGGTAATTTGGATAAAGTCTTTGAGTATTATCAGATATTGTACTATAATTTGCACTTGGATCTACACTAAAAAAATCTGTTCTATTGTTTTTACTATAATATGTATTCATACATATATCTTCTCCTGTTATTCCATTAGATAAATCTGGATTATTCATATTTTTATTTTTTAAATCTCCAGAACAATTATAAAATTGTTCCGTATTAATCAAATAATTATTATTTATCAATTCACCATCTTTATCAACTGGATTATATTTTTTTAATCCATCTAAGTCATTTATAGAATTATTACAAAAATCAAATAATATTCCTTGCATATTAGTATCAAAAGTATTTTTAGTATTTGATTTCCAAAAATTATTTATATCAATATTATCAGCATTTAAATAAACATTTTTTTTATTTGTATTACAAATTTTTTTAATTTTAAAATATTCATCGTTAGATGTTATTTTTTTATATTTTAATCTATCATTATTAGAAAAATCAATTAGTATATTTTCTAATTCTAAACATTTACTATTAATAATATCAACTCTAGAAACATCTTTATATCTTATTGTATAATTGCTATAAAAACTATAATCATTCCCACAACAATTATATTTTGTATTTTTTCTCTCAGAATTTGATGAGAATAATGTATTTGCTGAACATTGTTCTTCCCATGGACAAAATTTATAACCAGTATCAATAGTATGTAAATTACTTATATCATAAACTTGTCCTCTTCCACCCAATATTTGATTATATGATATATCATAAATTTTTACACAATCTCTATTTGTAGGATATAATCTACAATCAGAACAATCTTTAATTATTTCAGAATTATCAAAATTTTCTTTATTTTTACAATTATAAAAAATATTATAAATTAAAATTATTAATAATACTAAAATTACTATAAAATAAAATATATAATCTTTTATTTTTTTTTTCATAAATAATATTATATTATACTAATAAAAAAATATTATTATTTATTATCTTAATAAATTATTATTATACTGATTATTTACTATAATAAACTTACAATTCTTAGATAATTCATCTATATTTTTAGAATTTGTATATGTACAAGTACTTCTTATACCACCTAAATAATTATTTATAGTATCATCTAATTTTCCCTTATATAATACTTTTATTTCTCTTCCCTCTGAACTTCTATAATGTTTATTATTATTTGCAGCATAATTATTATTCATTGCATATGTTGAACTCATTCCATAAAAAAATTTATAATTTTTACCATTTTCTTCAATTAAATCGCCGGGATTTTCATCATGACCAGAAAATTCACCACCAATCATTACAAAATCAGCTCCAGCACCAAATGCTTTACTACAATCTCCTGGACAAGTTATACCTCCGTCACTAATAATATATTTATTATGTTTTTTAGCAATATTTATACATTCTAAAATACATGAAAATTGAGGAACCCCAATACCTGTTTGAATTCTAGTTGTACATGCACTACCTCCACCTATACCACATTTAATAATATCTACACCACAATTTATTAAATCTTCGACTCCTTCTTTTGTACAAACATTTCCAGCAACTATAATATTATTTGAATAATTTTTTTTTACTTTTTTACAAAATTCTTTAAAATTTTCTATATAACCATTTGCAATATCTATTAAAATAAATTTACAATAAAAATTATCCAAAATCATCTTTAAATTTTCGTAATCCATATCACTTATTCCTGTTGAAATCATAAATAAATTTGGATCTAATTTATTATTTGAATTATCTTCATTAAATTTTTGTAAATCTTCTAATTTATGAAATTTATGTAGAGCTGTTATAATTTTATGTTTTGAAAGTGTTTTATAAATATCTAATGTTCCTATACTTGTCATATTGGCTGCTATAATTGGAACACCCTCCCAATTATTATTAGTAAAACTAATTTTTTTCTGAATATTTATTTCTGAACGACTATTAATTTCTGATGATTTTGGTAATATTAAAACATCTTTAAAATCATAAAATTTATTATTAGAGTAAAACATATAAATATCTATATTATCTTTTTAATTGTTTTTAAATTATTTTAATCAGTTATATTAATATACAATATATAATGACAGATAATTATCCGATATTTAGTGATGATTTAACAAGAAAACAGTTATCAAACGCAAAATGTTTTACTAATGATGATGCTGATTCTGATAATTTAGTAACCAAATCTAGTTCAACCGGAATACCTTCATGTAATAATACGGTAAGTGATGATACTAATTTCTTTGCTCAAGTTGATACAAGTGGTTGTTGTATTACTGATGATTTAATAGATAGATGTCCAGATGGTCATGATATAGGACTTGATTATTTCGAACAAGGTATGGATTCCTCAAGAAATGTTTGTCATAAACAACCGATTAGAAGTATATTTTCACTACATGATCATGGTCCATCAATAACAAAATTTTTTACATTTGCTTTTATATCAGTTTTAAGTTTAGCACTTGCTGCTTTAACCGGAAGTTGTTATCAGTTTTGGTTAATTTATGGTAAATCTATGGATTGTTTATATTATCAAAGCAATTGTGATAATATTAGTAGCGAAGGCGATAAAGCTTCAGTTATTGATTATGTATTTCCTTCAAATATTTTAAGACATCCATATCAACCGTGTCAGCCATGTAATTCTGTAGATGATAAATTTATGTTTGGTGGTAATAATGGTAAAACTTCAAAATTTGTTAGCAATTATGGTTATCACTATATAAATGGTACAAAATGTATAGTTTTAGATAATAAAAATAAAGATTGTACAAGAAGTTTTCCATATAATATACCAGATTTAGTAAAATCAAAAAATGGTGGATTTTTTACTGGTTTAATTAAAGTGTTTGGATTATCAATAATAATTCCTCTATTGTTTTATAGAAAAATTTTTAATGGAGCATTAAGTATGATATCAAGAAATTATTCAAAGAATTTAAAAGATATAAAAATAATAAATACTCTTGTATTTATTATACTTTCTGGATTAATAGGACCTTTATTATATGTATTAAAAGTACAAAATCCATTCGCTTTATTTTTTAGTGGACCATTTTCTTTTGCAACTGTTTTAACTGGATTATTTAGTGGCCCTTGGGTATCAATAATACTGCTTATATTATTAATAATATCATTTTTTAACCCAAGATTACTGTTAATGGGTGAACAACCAAGAAGTGAAGAAGAATTGAATAAAGCATTCTTTAGTAAGCAAGGTAAATTAGACTTTTTAAAGTACTATAAATATCCTATAGCCGATTTATTTTATTGGAGAGAAAATTATCCAAATATCAGTACTCCAAAACAATGGGCATTAAATATTTTAATGTGTCTAATACCACTTCCTTTATTCATTATCGGTACATTAGCAGCTATTTCTATTGGAATGACTTTTGTTAATATATTTTGGGTACTTCAATTGTTTTTCAGTTTATTTTATTATCCATTAAGCAATGGACTAGAACTTTTTGATATTTTGAAAAAACATAGCGATTTTTTAACAATATTCTTTTGTGTATTAGTATTTGCTTCAGCGAGCTCAGCATTTGAAAAACCAGATGGTACAAATCATATACGTGGAATTATGGGAGCAGTATTAGCTGTTATAATATTAATAAAAATTTTTTCAATGGCATCCTCATAAATAAATATATTAATTAATATATACTAATTAAAATATTTAAATACATAATTACTTATATTTTTATATGACAAAAAAAAAAAATAAAAAAGATTTACCATTTGTTAGTATATGTACTCCTACATTTAATAGAAGACCATTTTGGAATACAACAATAAAATGTTTTAATCATCAAACATATCCAAAAAATAAAATGGAATGGATTATTATTGATGACGGAACAGATAAAATTGAAGATTTAGTTTCAGATATTTCAAATGTTAAATATTTTAAGTATGATAAAAAAATGCCACTCGGTAAAAAAAGAAATATTATGCATGAAAAATCTAGCGGAGATATTATTGTTTATATGGATGATGACGATTATTATCCACCCGAAAGAGTATCTCATGCAGTAAATATGCTAGTATCACATCCTTCAGCTTTATGTGCGGGTGCAAGTGAAATTTATATATGGTTTAAACATATTCAAAAAATGTATCAATTTGGACCATATAATAAAAATCACGCAACGGCAGGAACATTTGCATTTAAGAGAGAATTATTGAAAGATCATAAATATGAGAATCATGCTGCTTTGGCAGAAGAAAAGGCATTTTTAAAAGATTATACAGTTCCGTTTGTACAATTAGAACCAAAGAAAACAATATTAGTATTTTCACATATTCATAATACTTTTGATAAAAAAAAACTTTTAGAAAATGGTGAAAATGATTATCAAAAAATTTCTGAAAAAACTGTTGATGATTTTGTAAAAGAAGAATCTATAAAAAAATTCTTTTTAGAAGATATTGATGAACTATTAAAAAATTATGAACCAGGAGATCCATCTAATAAACCAGATGTATTAAAACAAATTAAAGAAATTGAAGAAGAAAGAAAAAAAATGGTAAAAAATAATACAAATAATGGAAATGGAAAAATAATATTAAATCAAAATGGTAATCAAATTGAATTAAATAATGAGCAAATAGTTTCAATATTAAAAAATCAACAAGAAAATATTCAACAACTTCATAAAGTTATTGAATTAAAAAATAAAGAAATTGAATCTCTTAAAGAAAAATTACAAAATTTTTCGGATACTAATAATAAAATAAGTGAAATTAGAGATTTATTATTAAATAAATGATAATTATTATTTATTATATTATATATAATAATTATGATTTTAGAAAAATTATGTTTGCCATCCATTTTATACATAGGTTTTAGTTTAGTACAAATTATTATAGATATTTTTAATAATATTTATAACAAAGCAATAATAAAATTTTTTATAATGATTATTTTTTCTCTAATATTAAATATTTTATGTAAATCTGGTCTACAAGTAATAGCTTGGATAATTGTTTTAATTCCATTTATCTATTTAACTTTATTAAGTGTATTGGTATATTCTGTATTTGGAAAAAATAAAAAAACGAATCCAAATATTTCAGATGTATCAAATAATTTAGATTTATCTAACAATATATCAGTTTTATGTCCAGAAAATGAATCACCTGAAAGTTATTTTTTAAAAACTAAACAAAATTGTTATAAACCAGCCTCAAATATTGTAAATAAAATAAAAAGAATAGATAGAGATAAAAAAAGAATTGAGTTATATGATAAATTAGATAACTATTATAATTTGAATACAATAAATAATCAAAATAAATACGATTTATCAAATAATCCCATAAAATATAATTTAGTAAAAAAATTTTTAGATAAATCTTTGAACAGTAATTATGTTGATTTTATTTATAGTAAACAATTATTTAAATATATTATTCCAAAAGAATATATAAAATCTGATAAATTATTTAATGATAATTTATCTAATAATTATGATATTTTAATGAAGAATTATTATATTATAGATAGTAATAATTATATACCATGTCCTACTGATGAAAATTCTTCTTCTTTTTTTAAAAAAACTGGAAATAAATGCTATGAATTAAAAAAATAATACAAAATAAATATAAACACAATAAATTATTATTATTAATATATGAATAATAATAATTTATTGTTAGATGAATGGAATTTATGGCTTCATTCTCCTAATGATAGCGATTGGAGTATAAGTAGTTTTAAGAATATGTATACAATTAAAACTTTATTAGACCTTATTAAATTACAAGAAGGAATGCCTAGAGAAATTTATGAAAATTATATGATTTTTATTATGAAAAATAATATAAAACCAATTTGGGAAGATATAGAAAATAAAGAAGGTGGTTGTTTTTCTTATAAAATATTAAATTCAAATATTTATGATTATTCTAAAAAAATTATATATTATATATTGGGTAATACTATTTCAGATAATGAATTAATTTTGAATAATATAAATGGAATTTCTATTAGTCCAAAAAAACATTTTTGTATTTTTAAAATATGGATAAAAGATATTGCTGTTTTTAATTCTGAATTTAATATTGATATTATTTCAGATATTGAAATGACCGATATTTTTAATATTTATAGTAAATTAAATGTAGAAATTAATAAAATAATATATAAAAGTCACAAATTATTATATTAACATATAATATATTAATATATGAAATTTGATTTATATAATATATCTGAGATTGTAGGAAATCTTAGCATTTTTTTATTAATTATAAGTGGTAATTTTATTGGAGATATTTTCTCGAATGATTTGATAAAATTATTAAAAAACAATATTTTTATCAAACATTTGGCAGGATTTTTAATAATGTTATTTTTTGTTGGTTTTATTCAAAAAAATATATCTTTTAAAGATAAAATATTAAACAGCTTTATTCTTTATATTTTATACATTTTAATAATGAATAATCACATATACGGAATATTAATCACCGTTATTTGTATCTCATTATTATATATAAATAATCTTTATATTAAAGACTTAGAAAAATCATTATCAACTAACAAAGAAATATCTGATACAATTAATAATAATATTATATTATCAAAAAAAATAAATGTATATATATTAAGCTTTACAATATTTATAATATTTTTTGGAATATTATATAACTATAAAAAAAAATTAATCGCTCGACTTTGGTAAAGGAGCCAAACATAATTTTATTTCACCCAAAGAAGCTACATTATATTTAACTATTAATGGTTTATTATTATTTAAATATATTTCTATTTGATTGCATAAATTTGTACATTTTATAAAATAAATTAAATT
>Ga0163111_10003233_pt1 | contig 10488 bp, 9 predicted proteins | sample CRUFie1St18metaG_FD_109645 | JGI IMG/M metagenome (GOLD analysis project Ga0163111, IMG submission 109645) | Marine microbial communities from the Costa Rica Dome - CRUD Field 142mm St18 metaG | ecosystem: Environmental > Aquatic > Marine > Oceanic > Photic zone | place: Costa Rica: the Eastern... | reverse complement strand
GAACAGGCAACTATAGTATAGGCGTAATTCCTGAAAGCGTAGATGGTGATTACTCTCCCAAGCAATCTGGAGATTTAATAGATAATCCTGATGAAAAACAATTTGTAAGGATTCAAATTTTTGATGGTTGCATTAGAGCCCTAAGAGTAGATGTTAATGATCCGAATCTTGTGGTTAGTGGTAGAATATCAGGTTCCACATCCGATCTTTCCAGCGCAAGTAACATTAGATTTGCTATCGGAGAATATCTTGTTGAAAATGTACCAATGGAGTTAGGAGAATTCTCATTCAGTGTACCAATTGGACACGCATTCCCGTTGGATAATAGTGATACTATAATTGGTATTGCTTCTAGATTTCAATGGTCATCTGATGGAAATGCTGAAACTACTGTAGTACATGTAGATGAATTATCAATAACAGGTGGCTTTGAATTAGATTATGATTATTCACCAGTATGCCAAAATATTGCGAACTTGGAAATGAATGAAGACGAAGGTGGTTTTCTAATGTCATTGCCATGTCAAGATGATATTACCCCAAGGTCAGGATTGGTAATTCAAACATCAAGTTCCAATGATGATATAATTAAAGTTGATTCTTTGTATAGTCCAGAACAGGATCTTAATTTCATAGAATTACGAACAGTGAACGATGCATCTGGTGAAGTAAAAGTAACTGTTGAAGTGATGGACAGTTCATCTAGTTCGGATAATATTTGGATGGGAGTGTTTACAGTTACGGTATATCCAATATCTGATAAGCCAATTGTCGATAACCTTCCACCTTATTCCTACATGGATTTGGGTGAAACTCTGAAAATACAGATGAATGTATATGATGTTGACTCTGATGAAATTGAAATTACAACCAGTAAATCTTGGGCATTGATTGATGAAAATAATAATCTTATCTTGACTCCTATTGATTCAGGAATTCATACTGTAAATATAATATTCAGTGATGGTGAAAATCAAGTTTCAGAAAATATTACTATTGATGTATCTGCTAAACCTGATCTATTAGTGGAAACAATTACCGTAAGGAAAAATGGCTTAGATATTTCTAATGGAAGACATGGAGATGTTGTAGAGATTATCGCATACATTAGAAATGAAGGTAGAGGTACTGCAAATGGAGTTGATGTAAGATGCTATGTAGATGAAATTCTAATTGATACAAAAAGAATTGACTTTTTGCAGCCTGGCTCACTGATAAATACAAATTGTGATACTGCGCTTTCAGGCAATAATCGAGATAATGTAATTAGAGTTTTTGTAGACAGCACATTCTCAATAGATGAATCGAATGAGGAGAATAATGAGAATCAAATTTCATTGTTTATTAGTTCACCGAGTGTTGAAAATAATAAAGATTCCAGCTTTATAATCAATGAATCATTGATAATGATTTTTTCATTTATAGTAATATTAATCGGTCTATTAGTTATGCAATTGGCACCTGGAAAAATAAAAAAGCCTTATGAAAAAAGAAAATAAATATCAGTAAAAAGCACTCTAAAGGCTGATAATGTCACTAATCCGAGTAATAGTTATATCAGTAATTATTCCGAATAAGAAATACCGCGCACTGTCCCTATTGGGTCAGGCCGGTGGTGTGTGTTATTATGATGAAACTTAAGGTTCGTTTAGAAACAGAAGAATGGATTTATGAAGAACATGAAATGATTTAATCTTTCAATTCTGCTTGGACCAATTCTGTGGATAGATTCCAGTTGGCATTAACACACTTTTAGCAACTGCAACATGACCATTTTTCATTTCGATTAATTTCTCAATATCAACCAAAGTTTCTGCTATTGCAACTGCTTCTCCTTTCAAACTCTTGATTAACACCGTAGTTCCGGATTTAAAATGTGAAGATGAAGAAATAACCCCTGGCTTTGCAAGAGGTGCACCATGACTCATGGCAGCAACTGCACCATCTTTTACAGTGATACTTGGAAGATCACCGAGTATTGATTCAACAGGAGTGAGGAGTTTGAGTAATCCCGTTCCATCATTATGTTCTTTCCATAAAAAAACCGCATCTCTTAACTGGTGCATATCGCATGCCATAGTTTCATCAAAAATACTCGTTCTGTCTCTATGTAACTCAAGCATCTCACAAGATGTATCTAATAGGAGACCTATGTCTCTAGTTAATGTTCTAATGTAAGTTCCCGCAACACAGAATATCTCAATTACTGCAATTCTAGCTGAAAAGTCATAATCTAATAAATTAAGAGATTTAATCATTCGAGTTCTTACTTGAACTTTAACAGCGGATTCTTTGGGAGGGACATTATAGATTTCTCCATTCAAATCACCAATGATTTTTTCTAATTCTGCCGACTCAATATCTCTACCAAATCGAATAACAGAAATATATCTTTTATCACCCTTGAGGACTAAGTCAGTCAATCTTGTAGCTCTTCCACATAAAATTGTCAATAAACCAGTTGCCATAGGATCTAAAGTACCTCCATGACCTATTTTTTTAATCCCTAAGATATCACGTATCCAAGCAGTTAGCTGGTGGCTAGTAGGTCCACGAGGTTTTCTAACCAATAATATACCTGAATCTAATAATTCATCGAGTGACCTATCCAGAGGATTGCATCCAAACTTGCTATTTGTGGATGGTTGCTCGTAAAAAATAATATCACTCAATATCTCACACACCTATTTCTGATTGAACAATGGAAAACACTTCCTCAGCACTTATATCATCAGCATCAATTATTAGACTATAAGGACTCATATCATCTAAATCGATATCATAAAGAATTCTATATCTTTCTTTATCATCAACTTGTCTTTGTTGAGATAAAATCAATCGATCCTCGAAGTTCCCTCCTTCACGTTTTTGAATTCTTCTGGCGCACTCTTCGGGACTGACATTAACCCAGATTCTAAGGCAATCTACTTCCATTAAGTACGCCCACCAACCTGAAAGTCTACTCTCAATTATCTCAGCACCATTTGGATTTTCAATCTCTTTCTTGAGAATCTCATCTAATGATTTATCTACATCAAGATTGGTTTTACAAAGATCACTAAACTGCCCCACAGTCAAATTCCTATCTTTAGCTTCTTTACGGAAAATATCTCCTCCATTTAAAGATAGCCAAGAATTCTCATCTGCTAATTTTTCAACCAAAGTTGAAGTACCACTACCTGGAGGACCGCTGACAGTGATTTTAACCAAAAAACATCACCGCCATTCAGTTCTACAAACATTGCAACGTAGTTTACCATTCGATGTTCTCACTATCATATCTGATTGACAAGAAGGACAGACTGTCCCTATTTTTGGAGGTGCTACTTGCAAGTTTCCGCTAGCACGTTTCTTGGAATCTGACTTCTGAATACCTGTTTTCCTAGGGCCAGCTCTTTTTCTTTGTGACCTACGAGTTCGCGAATCAGAACCTGAACTAGTTTTATCATCTTCAATTAAATGTAGTAAAGGTTCAGGGATTAATTCTCCAGCAAGAACAACTGGATGACTCTTATATTGAATTAATTTCAGATGTCGATCTACTATCCTACCTAAGGGAGCGCTCATTGTGATATAAGTTGCAATCCAAGCTGGGAATATCCACATTATTCTATTTTCAAATCCCCACATAGGTTGCCAAGGTAAACTAACATAATCAACTCTGAATTCAATTACAGTGTCTGCCATCCAACTGAAAATACCGATAATGAAAATCATAGTGAACATCATCGGCTTCATCATCGCACCCTGCATAGCCATTTGTTCGGGCATCATTTCCATCTGCAATTTTTGCATTTTATCTATCTTTGCTGTATCTCTAGAGATTCTTGCTTCACGCATCTGCTGACTAATTTGCTTGCTTCGGTGACTATGATGAGCTTGTTTCAATGGATCCATGAAAAATGATCGAATTACAGTATTAACTATCATTATGCTCGAACCGAGGATAAAAACTGTGGGTACGAAAAATTGTTCTAACCCCAATGTTCCGAAAAGGAATGGTTCTATTACTGAACCAGCACCATCAGACAATGAGTTTCTGATACCTGGGAACATCATCAATGACATCATCATCAATAAAAGAAAGAGCATTGGCAGCATTGCTGAACCCATACCAGCAGGTTGTGCATTGTCTCCGGGACTTGCATCCACCATGACCCTTGGATTGATACTCATTGAATGAATACTTCGGTTGAATAATTTCGACTTGAACTAAACTACTTGAAGGAATAACCGCACACTGGACAAGTAGATGTCCCTATCTCAACTCCTGTATTGCATATAGGACAATTGTGACTTTCATCAGAGACTTCTGAAGGGATTTCCATAAGTTCAGATTGTTCAATATCAGTAACTAATTCTTTTTCAATAATCTCTTCAGGAGATTCTTCAATCATTATTAATTCATCTTTAGGCTTCGATATAGATACTGAAATAAGATTTTTTTCTGAAACTTTATCGGCCCATTCTGGAACATTTGGTTCATCATCCACCTCTTTACCAAAAGTGGCTCCATGGAAATCTTGAGCGTCTGAAACTTTGTATTCTGATTCAGTATCACCTTGAATTTCATATAATACTTCAATTCTCTCATTAGTTTCAATCCTTCCAATTGCCCAAGTGATTTTATTGCCATCTCTAGATGATTCCTTAGTAAATGAAGAATCTTTCTCACCACTGATTGAAGACTTCACTGAAGAGTTTTCGATTGAGAAGGTACCAGGAACTACATCATGTAATGCCAAGTCTTGAAGCGCACTATCTGATGTATTGTGGAACATTAGCAAAATCTCATACCTCCCTGAACCCCCGCCTGGAAATACTTCTTTACCAGTACTAATTTTTCTTCTGCGATGAACTACTCGAACGACTGGTGGCCTTTCCACAGTTCTCGTGGCCACCGGCCCAAATCTCTCCATACTAAAATCAGATCTAATCGGCGCAGATAGTAATTCATTCTTGGGAGAGGGGTCTGGGGCATGGAGTGGATACCTAATAATCAAAGTTTTACCGGGTTTGAGCCCCAATCTAGATGACGTCCCTACAGTGATTCTCAATGCATGACCAGGGTTATCCGGAGAAATTAATTTCTCTTCAATCTGATTACCGTTTATGACTTCTACACGATATTGATCAACACTTAAGTCTGAACCTTCAATCTCAACATGAACATTCTCCAAAGAAGGGGGTAGGAATATTCCAGGTACGTCGTCAATTATTCTCATGACATTAATTGTTGCTGATCCAGTATTCTCAATTGTTATTGTAGCTTCTAAATCTGTTGAAATATAAGACTTAATTCTGGAAATATTGAATCTTTTTAGAATCTGTGCGTCTAAAATAGATAAATTCTGCTCAGAAACAGTAATCGAACCTGAGGATTCAACGGAAACCCGCGGAAGAATAGAATATCTCACTTCTTGGGTAAAACTTGGTTGATCTTCAGATTCTAACCTTTTTTCCATTGACTCCCAACTACCATCAGGCGGAATATCTTGCCTTAAATCTGATAAATCTAGTATTGGTATTTCACGACCTACCAATCTAACCGAAGCGCCTGATAATGAGACTACGAATGAAGACTTGTTCTCAAATATACATTTACAATGCCAAACTCCAGGTCGATCATCTTCAGACGCATTTACGTAAGAAAACTGTCTTCCAGAACTAATTACATCTTCAAAGCCTATTCTAGAAACTGTTGATTCGGCTTTGTATGAAACTTCTGAGGTACCTGCAGGGATTTTCTCTACAGAATCAATTGATACATTTGGCATTATTGATAATTTCCTATTCTCCCCTACAGACATACGACCAATGTCCCATATTACTGAGTTTTCTTCTATAGAATATTCTGGTGAGCTCGGTATCTGAAAATTAGAAGAAAAGTTACGCTTTACAGTTACATCAGTAAGAGAAACTGATGAAATATTCTCTATTTCAATTGTTATTAGAACTTCTTGAGGGTTACTGGAAAAAACTAGAGAAAGACTGGATTCCTGATCTCTCTCAGGTTCTGTGTCAATTGTTTCAATTACATTAATCATTCTTGGACCATTCGAACTATATGGGATAGTAGTTTCTTCTGTAGCCTCTAACTCCCTCACCGTAACTGTCTTGCCACCTAAATCTGTTGACGCTGTGTTAGATAATTCGACCTGAATATCCCATGCTCGATGTTTCTTACTAGGATTCTTTATTATTAATTCACCATCAATAGTTTGTTTGAGCGACTCTCCTTTTGCATTCACTAAAGAATTTTCTTTTTCCTTCAGTATTGCATGTAATTTATCTCCAGGTATTGAATCAACTTCAGTAGAAGGGCGTAGATGATGCGGAGAAATTGATTCAGGCTCATCTTGTAATTCTTTTTCTAGATTCGATGACTCTGTAGACTCCGTATTTTCCGACATATCAAAAACTGCTAAATCATCAGACAGAGATTTCCCATCGGATTCAGTAGTTTCTATATTTACCATTTCTGATGACGTTTCATCTACATAAACGTGATCTTCAATATCTACTAGCATAGAAGGATTTGAGGGAATAACAGATTCAGTATTAGGTATGGGGGGTGCCTGAATCTCCAGACCTGGAGGTAACGGTGGAGGTACCGGAATCTCTAGACCTGGAGGTAACGGTGGAGGTACCGGAATCTCTAGACCTGGAGGTAACGGCGGAGATGCCGGAATTTTCGAACCATTGAGAGGGGGTGGAGAAATTCCAGAAAGTAACTCATCAATGGAATTATTAATTTCTTCAAAGGATTCTTCCGTAACATCTGCAATCTTTTTTTCTTCCGATTCCTGAGGAGGAGGTGGTGGTGGTGGCGGAAGATCAAAACCTTCTGGAGGTGGAGGAGGGGGGGGTAAATCATCAGACATGCCAAACACACCGTGCGAGTTGACCCAAGACGTGGGTTAGAATGGTTTAATCATTCCTTGTCAAAGATATTAAACAAAATAAAACGAATGGTTGAATAATTAATTGTCTTAGGGTCTAGTATGAGTGTTCAGGACGCGACTGCCCCTCCAGTGATATTTGTTGTAGGTACTGCTGGTGCAGGAAAGAGTTCTCTGGTAACAGCTTTTCAGCGCTGGGCTAGATTTCTGGAAGTCGATGCTCTAACAATTAATCTCGACCCTGGTGCAGAAAGAGTACATTATGACCCAGAGTTTGATGTCAGAGATTTGATTTCTCTATCTGACGTAATGTCGGAATACGACTTAGGACCTAATGGAGCTCAAATTCTTGCAGCAGATTTAGTAGCGGCTCAGGCTGAAGATGTATTTGACCAAATAGAAGGTATTTCAGGAGATATACTTGTTGTTGATACTCCAGGTCAGGTTGAACTCTTTGCATTTAGAGAAGCATCAAGTCACTTGGTGCAGGTTATAGGGCAAGGAAGAGCTTGTCTAGTATTCCTTTTTGATCCAATGTTATCACAAACTCCTAGTGGATTTGTATCCCAAATGCTTCTATCATCCATCGTCCATTTTAGATTAGGGCTACCTACAGCAAATTTCCTATCTAAATCTGATTTACTGGAACCAGATGTATTAGATAAAATCATAGAATGGAGTGAGAATTTAGATGTATTGGAGGTAGCTCTGTATGAAGAATCTGCTGCACAAAGTCTTGACCAAGCTCATACAGGTCAGAGAGCAGAATTTGCCATAGGGCAACTGAGAATGATGCAACATGCATCAATACAACCTGGTTTAATTCCATTATCTAGTGAAGAAGAAGATGGCTTGGCTGATGTACTAACGTTCGCGCAATCACTGTTTGGTGGAATGGCAGATTCAAGAGATGGTTTCCAAGGAGATATTGAACATGAGTTATGAAAAAAAAGATTTAATGGCAATAGATGATTTTAGAGAAGATTTACCTGAAATAATAAATTGGGCTATAAATCTAAAAAATGATGATGAAATGTCAGATGGTTTCAAGCCTTTAGAAGGAATGACTATTGGTTCAATTTACGAAAAACCATCTACCAGAACAAGAGTTTCATTTGAGGTAGGAGTGAATAAGTTGGGAGGACAACCACTTACATTATTATCAAATGATATACAATTAGGAAAAAGTGAGTCAGTCTCCGATACTGCAGCTGTACTCTCAAGATATCTTGATGGTATCACTTACAGATGTTTCAAACATTCAGATGCGAAGTTACTGGCTGAGAACTCATCAGTTCCTGTAATTAATGCTCTGTCTGATATGCACCACCCATGCCAAGCTGCTGCCGATTTAATGGCAATCACTGAGAACAAGAAAAACATGAATGGGCATATCTCTTGGGTAGGAGACGGGAATAATGTACTACATGATTTGCTTCTAGCTGGTGTCATCTTAGGTCATGACGTAAAATATGCCACTCCAGAGGGAATGGAACCTAATCAAGAAGTCGTGGATAGAGCTAGAGAAATAGCTAGAGAGACTGGGGCAAGAGTTGTTTCTACAAACGACCCAGTTGAAGCTGTAAGTAATGCTGGAGTAATCTATACAGATATTTTTGTTTCAATGGGTGAAGAACATTTAAAAGATAAATTTGAAGCATTTGAAGGTTTTCAGGTTAATGAGGAACTTGCTGCTCATGCTAAAGATAATTACATGTTCATGCACTGTTTACCTGCTCACAGAGGAGAAGAAGTAACCGATGCTGTAATTGACTCAAAGAATAGTATAGTCTTTGACCAAGCAGAAAATAGGATGTGGGCACAAATGTCGCTCTTAACCTACATGTGTAATCCAGTAGCTTGGGAAACATATAGAGACTTATATTAATGTACTAATTATAAATCCTAAAAGCGTTAATTGGAGCGATTTTTTAATCAATAACTGTGCATTTCTGTCTTCAGAATAAGATAATTTTCTTTTCACTAGAAGCAGAGTAACTAAACCAGGTGAAACAAATAATACATGAGGTGGAGGAAATATTTCCAATGCAAATGGAGTTAATAAGATAATCATAGCAAAGAATAGAATAATCCATGCAAATAGTCGGGCTTTTTCGACCCCAATTCTCATAGCAAGAGTGTTTCGACCTTCGTCCCCACCCATATCTTCGATATCTTTCACTATTTCTCTAGCCAAATTATATGAAAAACCAATTAAGAATAATGATATTACTCGAGGATGAGTTGGGTTGAAAACACCTGCTGCACCGAATATGATTACCATACCAATTGATAAGCTAATTGCGATGTTACCTGGTAAACCTTTATCCTTCAATTTCAAACTATAATTACTAGAAGATTCATAATTGATCAAAAGTAAAATCGCCAATATCCAAATCAAAATTGAAGGAGCCCAATTTTCAAAGCCATTTTCTATTGAAGTTGAGATATAACCCGCAAAAATTAGACATACCACAGATATAAGCATCATAATCGCAGTTACTATTTTGGCATTAGAGAGTGACAAATTTCCACTAGGGATAGGACGATTGGGTTTATTCAGTTTATCTATTTCAACGTCTAGAATATCGTTTAAAGCGTTCCAAGAGCACATAAATGCCCAAACAGATACACCATGTAAAATAGATATATATGCAAATTCATCTTTAGGGACTTCACCTAAAGCTAATAAAGAACCGAAAAGAACACCTATAAGACCCGTTAAAGAGTTTCCAATACGAAACAATGTGAACCATGAGCTTACTACGGACTGGTTACTCATGACTGTCTTACACTACCATATGACTTGACTGCTTCGCCGTTACTAAGTCAAATTATCATAATTTTAGTGTTTAACGACCATATACAAACTGTGTACGTACTGCCTCTAAATTGACCTCGGACATGACCGATTTTCTCAAACCTATTATCTTTAGCTAATATGTTACCCACTTGATTCATAGTTGCCCCCCATTTGAATCTACTATTCAGATGATCGAATATTTCTACTGTATTTGCAGTTTCGTTATCTTGAAGATAAGTTTCTACTTCATTTCTCAGACGATTTGTTCGTGACATTAAGCCACCTCAATTAATTGTAATTTAGATTTATTGTATCTTGATACCAATCCATCCCATCCTGAAGAACTAACTTGGATATTTTTTGTTCTAGTTGATATGGGCATCCATGAATCAGAGGAAATTTTCCCATCATAGTAAACCAACCTATCATCTACATCTTTAATTACGCCTGAATTAGTTTTATTCAGGCTAGACAAAGTAACAATTTTACAGGGTTCTAATTTCTTTCTAAAAATTATTGTCGGCTCATTATTCATACTGGTTATCATGTTACTCGGTTTGAACTTTAGCATATGAATAAACACAAGAGAGACCTCACTGAAAGTAAAAGTGAAAGTATTAAGTTATACCTATCAGGCCACTCTTTTCTTAAATGAAAGTAAACTCGACAGCTTACAAGGCTCGTGTAGTGTAGTGGTCCATCATGAAGCCCTCTCGAGGCTTCGACCCGGGTTCAAATCCCGGCACGAGCACCAAAATGACATTAATTATCGATAATAATAGT
>Ga0163111_10003231_pt1 | contig 10492 bp, 12 predicted proteins | sample CRUFie1St18metaG_FD_109645 | JGI IMG/M metagenome (GOLD analysis project Ga0163111, IMG submission 109645) | Marine microbial communities from the Costa Rica Dome - CRUD Field 142mm St18 metaG | ecosystem: Environmental > Aquatic > Marine > Oceanic > Photic zone | place: Costa Rica: the Eastern... | reverse complement strand
TTTAAATGGCGAAGTAACCTATATTGAAGAACCTGATTCATTTTCAGATATTGAGATGTTTGGAGTTAGTGACAGTATTGGTCTTGTTATGGAGGGAAGTATTAATAGAAAGGAAAAAACACTTAGCCTAGATGGAGAAATAAGCCCAATTCACCTTTTAAACATGCTACTGAAAAAAGTTCCAATTATTGGAGACTTATTGGTTGGAGCAGAAGGAGAAGGGCTATTTGCTTTTGAGTTTGAAATGAGAGGGGATACAAGTGATCCTGAGGTTTCTTCAAACCCTCTTTCAATAGCTAAACCACAAATTCTAGAAAGAGCTTCAGATTATTTGCAAACTATTGAGTGATTTCAATTTTAAAGTGCTTTTTCTTACCTACACTTATTATCGCTACTTTATTGAATAAATCATGTGTAGATAATGTATAATGTTCATCTTCTACTAAAGACTGATTCAGCTTTACTCCTTGACCACGTATCAATTTTCTTGCTTCCGATTTTGAGTTGGCAAAGCCAATTTGAACTATCAATTCGTATACAAATAGTGGTTTAGCAAAATCTTTTTCAGCCAATGTAATTGAAGGAAGATTTTCAGAAATATTATTTCCGCTAAATGTATCTTGAGCAGTTTTTTCAGCTTTTTTCGATGCTTCTTCTCCATGAAGAAGAGAAGTTGCTAAATTTGCAAGAATGATTTTTATCTTATTAATATCATGATTTTTCTCATTTTCTAATTTGTCGATTTCAATAATACTCATATCTGTAAAAAGTTTTAAGAAACGAAATACATCTCGATCATCAGTGTTCCTCCAAAATTGCCAATAGTCATAAGGTGATAAAAACTCTTCATTCAACCATATAGCACCATCTGCTGTTTTGCCCATTTTATCTCCACTAGCATTAGTTAATAGAGGGGTTGTTAATCCATAAGCTTCCTTGCCAACAGTTCTGCGTATTAACTCAATGCCATTTACAATATTACCCCACTGATCTGAGCCTCCAATTTGCAGGACACATTCATTTTGATTATAAAGTTCAAGAAAATCATATGCTTGAAAAATCATATAATTAAATTCTACAAAGCTAAGTGACTGCTCCCTCTCAAGCCTAATCTTCACGCTATCAAATGATAACATCTTATTAATTGTGAAATACTTTCCATAGTCTCTTAAAAAATTGATGTAATTAAGTTTATCAAGCCACAAAGAGTTATCACTTAAAATAGCTTTATTAGCAGCTTTAAAATCTAGGAATTTATTAAATACTGTTTCTAAATTTAAAGCGTTAGAGTCAATGTCATCTGAGGACAGTATTTTTCTAGTTTCGTCTTTTCCAGATGGGTCACCAATTTTAGTAGTGCCTTTGCCAATTAGAATAATAGGATGATGACCATATTTTTGAAAAAGACGCATGATCATTATTTGTATTAAACTGCCAACATGTAAAGATTTTGCTGTACAGTCAAATCCTATATAGAATTTAACAGACTTAGAATTTAGTAGATCACTTAATGCTTTTTCATTTGTACATTGATGAATAAAGCCTCGTTCTTTAAGTTCTTCAAAAAGTGTCATAATAATATTATTAATATACTATGTATTAAATATATAAACTCAGAATTTCTATATTTATGAAAAAAAACAGTTATTTATCGCTTGGGGTTATGAGTGGCACATCAAATGATGGGATTGATATTTCTTTGATTCAAAGTGATGGAAAAAATAAGTTAAAAATACTGGGTTCAATGTATAATAAATATAATAATAAATTAACAAAAGATCTTAATGATCTGACAGGCAGCATTAAGAACCAAAGTATTAATTCAGCAAGAATAATTGACTTACAAGACAGGGTAACGATATCTTATATCCATGCGATAAAAAAATTTATAAATTCTATTAATAAAAAAATAGACCTCATTTCTCTGCATGGTCAGACAATATTTCATGATTCTGCTAAAAAGATATCAATTCAATTGTGTAACGCTAACTTAATCAAGGCTCAGTTTAATTGTAAGATTATTTATGATTTTAGACAAAATGATCTTAAAAACGGAGGGGAAGGCGCGCCTCTTGTTCCTATTTTTCATAATTTAATTAATAAACATTTATCATTAAATGGAACTAATGCATATTTAAATATTGGAGGTATTTCAAATATTACAATTATAAAAAATAATAAGATTGTCTCAGCTTTTGATACGGGTCCTGGAATGGCAATACTTAATGATTATATATATTATAAGAAAAAAAAATTTTATGATAAAAATGGCAATGACAGTTCAAAAGGAATTTTTAATAAAAATTTAATAAATAAACTTCTTAATAATAATTTTTTTGAAAAAAAACCTCCTAAATCATTAGATAAAAATTATTTTAACAAGTCTAAATTTTTAAAATTACCTTATTATGATGCTTGCGCTTCCATTGTTGAGTTTACAGCTGAATGTATAAGAAAAGGTACTACTCAAAGTAAGTATCCAATAGATAATTTGATATTGATGGGGGGTGGAGTTAAAAATAAACATTTGATTAGACGAATAAAAGATAAATTAAATATCAATGTATTAGAAGCTGAAGAATTAGGAATTGACGAAGATTTTATAGAAGCTCAAGCATTCGCATATTTAGGTATTAGAGGCGTTAAAAAATTACCAATAACTTTTCCTCAAACAACGGGTGTTTATAAGCCGGTATCAGGTGGAAAGATTATCTAAACCGAGAATTTAATTCTTTTTCAATGTAGCTGCAAAGAATTTTATTAAGTTTATGAACTTCATTATCATAAAAGTGATTAGCCCCACTTATTTCTTCATATTCAACTGTAATATTTTTTTGGGATTGTAGTTTTTGAGCAAGGCGTTGAGTTTCCTCTACTGGAACTAACTCATCTTTTTTTCCATGCAGCATAATTCCAGATGCGGGACATGGGGCAAGAAAATTAAAATCATATAAATTTGGTTGAGGAGAAATACTAATGAATCTAGTAATCTCAGGGCGTCTCATTAATAATTGCATGCACATAAGTGCACCAAACGAAAAACCACTAACCCAGCATTGATTTGTATTGGGATTTTGTCTTTGAAGCCAGTCAAGCGCCGCAGCGGCATCAGCTAACTCTCCCAGACCATTGTCAAACTTGCCTTCACTTTTTCCAACACCTCTAAAATTAAAACGGAACGTAGAGAAGCCAAATGAATCAAAAATATTGTAAAGCTCCATAACAATAGGGTTATTCATAGTTCCGCCATATAATGGGTGAGGATGAAGCAATAATGCAATCGGAGGGTTCAATGATTGTCCTTTTTTGTATTTTCCGACTAATTTTCCATCTGGACCACTAAAAATGATTTCTTTGACTTGATTATTCATAAGTAGAGATTATCTAATAGTTGACTAATTTAGTAAGGTATTATATTTACTTTGACATTTGGTATACCTAATTTGGTGCACTAAATACAAGACTTTTTTTAAATATGCTGCATTTTATTCAATTAATTGACTCCTATAACAGGAGGGATCCTGCTGCAAAAAGCAGAATAGAGACTTTTTTTACATCAGCTGGATTGCATTCAATTGGCTTCTACAAATTATCAAATTTTCTGTGGTCGATTAAGCTTAGTTTTTTGGCAAGATTAATATCCTATATTGGTAGGTTTCTAACTGGAATAGAAATTCACCCAGCTGCCAAAATTGGAAAATTTCTATTTATAGACCACGGCATGGGAATAGTTATTGGGGAAACAACAGAAATTGGAAATAATGTAACTATTTATCATGGAGTTACTCTTGGAGGGGTCTCACCAAGTGAAAATAGCGAGAGTCAAAAAGATAAAAAGAGACATCCAACTATTTGTGACAATGTAATCATCGGTTCAGGAGCTCAAATTTTAGGACCCATTACAATCGGAGAAAATGCAAAAGTAGGATCAAATTCTGTCGTTACAAAAAATGTTGAGCCAAGTAGGAGCGTTATTGGTAATCCAGCTCGATATACAGTTGTTAGTGAGAAAAGTAACGATGAATTTATGGCTTATGGAATAAGTGGTGAAGATGATAGTAGGACAGCTAGAGTAAGAAAGCTTGAGCAAGACAATAAAGACCTAAAAGATCGATTAAATAAATTAGAAGAAAAATTGAAAGACTAAATATGAAATTAAGTACTAAAAGCAGATATGCAGTACAAGCGATGGTTGATCTTGCTAAAAATAGTCCAAGTCAACCATGTAACCTGTCAGAAATATCACTTAGACAGAATATTTCTTTATCTTATTTGGAGCAGATTTTTAATAAGTTAAAAAAATCTGAGCTCGTTTTTAGTGTCAAAGGACCGGGAGGAGGCTATAGGCTGTCTAGATCACCACACAATATAAAAATTTCTGAAATAGTGAATGGTGTCGAAGAAAATATAAAAGCAACAGGGTGTAGTAATGATCCTTCAAAATTCTGTACTGGAAAAAATGAAAAATGCATCACACATCATTTCCTTGAAGACCTTGAGTCTCTAATTGAAAATTATTTAGATTCAGTTGCTTTATCAGATATTGCATTAAATAAAGATAATAGTTTTTTAGGATTAAGAGAATAATGAATAAGGTAAGTAAAGATACTTTTCAGCAAGATAAATATAAATATGGATTTGTTACTGATATTGAAAGTGACAAAATACCAAAGGGTTTGAATGAAGATGTAGTCAAGTTAATATCGAAAAAAAAAGATGAGCCTCAATGGATGCTTGATTGGAGATTGAATGCATTCGAGAGACTTCAACAGATGAGTCCTCCAAAATGGGTAAAAGCTAAGTTTGATGATATTGATTTTCAGGATATTTATTATTATGCATCCCCTAAAGATTTTAAAGATAAACCAAAATCACTTGATGAGGTAGATCCTAAGCTATTAGAGACATATGAAAAACTAGGCATTCCTCTTAAAGAGCAAAAAGTATTGGCTGGTGTAGCCGTTGATGCTGTATTTGATAGTGTATCTGTTGCAACTACATTCAAGGATAAATTAGATGAAATTGGAGTAATTTTTTGCCCAATTTCAGAGGCAATTAAAAAGCATCCAGAACTAGTAAAGAAATACTTGGGAAGTGTAATACCTGTATCTGATCACTATTATGCAACTTTAAACTCTGCTGTTTTTAGTGATGGATCATTTGTTTATATTCCAAAAGGTGTTAGATGCCCGATGGAATTATCAACATATTTTAGAATAAATGCATCTGAAACAGGGCAGTTTGAAAGAACTCTTATTGTTGCTGATGAAGATAGTTACGTAAGTTATCTTGAAGGTTGTACTGCGCCAATGAGAGATGAAAACCAGCTTCATGCTGCAAATGTAGAACTAATCGCCCTTAAAAACGCTGAAATTAAATATTCAACAGTTCAAAACTGGTATCCAGGTGATGAAAATGGCATTGGAGGAATTTTTAACTTTGTAACTAAAAGAGGTCTTTGTAAAGGTGATAACTCAAAAATTTCATGGACACAAGTTGAAACCGGTTCTGCAATTACATGGAAATATCCAAGTTGTATTTTAAAAGGAGATAATTCTAGAGGAGAGTTCTACTCAGTAGCCATTACAAATAACTTTCAGCAAGCTGATACTGGAACTAAAATGATACATTTAGGAAAAAATACTAAAAGTAGAATAATCTCAAAGGGTATTTCCGCTGGTAAGTCATCCAATACTTATAGAGGCCTAGTGAATTTTCACCGTAAAGCTAAGAATGCAAAAAATTTTACACAATGTGATTCTCTTTTAGTAGGAGATAAATGCAGCGCACACACTATTCCTTTAACTGAAAATAGCTCTAACGATTCTTCAATTGAACATGAAGCAACTACATCAAAAATTAGTGATGATCAGCTTTTTTATGTGATGCAGAGAGGTTTAAATGCAGAAGAGGCTCAAGGTTTAATAGTTAATGGATTTTGTAAAGAGGTCTTACAAAATTTACCCATGGAGTTTGCGGTTGAGGCCCAAAAACTAGTTAATATAAGTTTAGAAGGAAGCATAGGTTAGCATGTTAAATATTGAAAAACTAAATGTTTCTGTAGAAGAAAAACAAATATTAAGAAACTTATCGCTTAAAGTTGGTGATGGTGAGGTACATGCAATAATGGGTCCTAATGGGTCTGGAAAAAGTACCATTGCCCACACACTGGCTGGTAACCCAAATTATGAAGTTCTGTCAGGAAAAATAAATTTTAACGATAAAGATTTGCTGAGTATGGATCCATCTGAAAGATCATTATCTGGTCTTTTTCTTGCATTTCAATATCCAATTGAATTACCAGGAGTTACGAATGCTTCATATTTAAAACAAATAGTTAATGTCCACAGAAAACATAAAGGTGATAAGCCAATAGAAGCGGCTGAATTTCTTAAGTTGTTAAAAGAGAAATCATTAAAATTAAATATTCCTATGGATATGCATTCTCGCTTTGTAAATGCTGGGTTTTCTGGTGGTGAAAAAAAGAAAAATGAAGTGTTACAGCTTGATCTCCTTAATCCTGATCTTGTAATTATGGATGAAACAGATTCTGGACTTGATGTTGATGCTTTAAGAAATACTTCAGAAGCAGTAAATCAATTAAGATCAACAAATCGCTCATTTATAATTATAACTCACTACCTAAGACTACTTGAATATATTGAGCCTGATTTTGTGCATGTATTTCAAGATGGTTCAATTATTGAAACTGGAGATAAATCACTTGCAAATAAAATAGATCAAGAGGGTTACGCATACTAATGACTGACTCAAAAAAAAATATTTGTTCCATAATAATTGCTGAAAAAATTGATATTAAGAATATGCCAAGCAATCTTGATATAGATCTACAAATACTTAATGATCAAATATCAGGACATGTAAATGTTACAAAATCTGAAATAGACCCAGTTATTATCATTTCAAATCTAAGAAAAGGAAATTTCAATTTAAATTTAAATATTCATCTAAATGAAAATAGTTTTTTAGAAATGCGAGATGAGTCTGAATATAACTTTGGATCAAAAATTATAATTAATACAAAAATGAATAAAAATTCTCTTTTTGAATATTTTAGACTTAATAATTTTTTAGAAACGACAAAAAATTATTTCAACCATGAAATTGAGATCTCTTCAAATTGTGAATTTAGGGATTTTAATTTTTCAAATGGATCTAGTGAAATGGAAAATAAGACATCAGTTTCATTAAATGAGGAAAATGCAAGTTATATTGGAAGCGGTGTTATGATTTCAAATTCAACGAATTCTAAAAGTGATTTATTTATAAATCATCTATCAAAATCCGCTAAATCAGATTGTTCTTTTAAAACAGTATCTAGAGGAGTTTCGAAAGTAAGCTATTCTGGAAAAGTATTTGTAGATCACAATTGTTCTAAAACAATATCAAATCAAATCAGCAAAGGGTTAATTATGGATGAAAAAGCTAAAATTAGTCTTACCCCAAAGCTTGAAATAAATAATGACGATGTCGTATGCGCTCATGGCGCAGCATCAGGCAAGCCTGACGAGTCAATTATTTTTTATCTAAAATCACGAGGTATCTCTCACGAACAGGCTGAAAAAATTTATGTTGAGGGATTTTTGGGAGAGTTTTTAGACAAGATTTCAAATAATGAAATGCAACAAAAAGCTATGAAATATATTTCTACACACTGTTAACATGATGGATATTAAAAAAATTAGAAATGATTTTCCAATTCTTAATAAAAAGATTCTCAATGAAAAAAATCTTGTTTATTTAGATACTGCTGCATCAGCACAAAAGCCACAAGTAGTTACAGATGAAATTAATAGTTTTTATTTAAATCATTATGCAAATGTAAGTAGAGGCGTTCATACTTTATCAGTAGAGTCTACATTTAAATATGAAGACGCAAGAAAGAAAGTTCAAAAATTTATTAATGCAGCTTCAGAAAGAGAAGTAATTTTTACTAAAAGTGCCACTGAAAGCATTAATTTAATTGCAAATTCATTTGCAGCAAGACATATCAATGAAGGCGATGAAATTATTTTATCTATCATGGAGCATCATTCAAATATTATTCCATGGTTCTTAATACGTGATAAATATAAATGTAAGATTCTTTTTGCTAATATTGATAGCGATGGAAATATTAATGAAGAGCATTTTAAATCACTCATTACTGAAAAAACAAAACTAGTATCGTTAACTCATCTTTCAAATGTTTTTGGAACAACAATAAACCAGAGTATTATTGATCTATGTAATAATGCCGGAATTCCAATTCTTTTGGATGGATGTCAATCTGCTGCACATATTCCAATTGATGTGAAAGCTTTAGGCTGTGACTTCTATGTTTTTTCAGGACATAAACTTTATGCCCCTACAGGTATTGGTGTTTTATATGGTAAAGAGAATATAATAGATGAGTTGCCTCCCTATCAAGGAGGTGGTGGAATGATTGCCGATGTATCAACTGATGGCGCAACCTTCACCGACTTGCCCGCCAAGTTTGAGGCTGGAACGCCACCATTAGTTCAAGCATATGGTTTAGGAATTGCAATTGATTATATAAATGAATTAGGGATGTCAAAAATATCTAATTATGAACTAGAACTAACTAATTATGCACTTGATAAAATGCAAGATTTTGATTTTATTGATATTCATGGAGAAAATGGCGTTAAACACTCTATAATTTCTTTTAATCTTGAAAGCATTCATTCACACGAAGTCTCATCATATTTGGATGTAGAGGGAATTGCGATCAGAGCAGGGCATCATTGTTGTCAGCCTCTTATGAAGCATATGAAATTAAATTCAACTGCTCGAGCATCATTTGGGATATATAATACAAGAGAGGAAGTTGATATATTTATAAACGCCTTAAAAAATTGTAGAGATTTTTTTAAAAAATGAATGATCTTATAAAAGAACTATATCAAGAAATTATTCTTGATCATGGACAGGATCCAAGAAATTTCGGTGAATGCAATCCTTATAATAAAAGTGCAGATGGACATAATCCACTATGTGGCGATAATCTAAAACTTACTTTCTTTGTAAATCATGATGATATAATTGAAGATATCAAGTTTACAGGAGAAGGATGCGCTATATCACTAGCATCAGCGTCTTTGATGACTGAAAAACTTAAAGGTTTAAAGATAAGTGTTGCAGAAGAGATATTTAAAGATTTCTCAAATTTAGTGTCAGGATCTGCTGACGATCTTAATGTTTTAAATGAAGAAGATTCACTTTATGCACTCAAGGGCGTTGGAGGATTTCCAATGAGAGTAAAATGTGCAACTATGGCATGGCACGCTTTTAAAGAAGCTTTAAAAAATTAAAAATGAGACTATATAGTGTTTATATTGCATTACTTCTTCTATTTATTGTTTTGCAACTTATTTATGGAAATCGGACTTTTGCCGATGTAAATTTAGAGGGATACGATATGACAAAAGTTGAGATTTTAGACAGTCCTTTTTGGTGTACAATGACACCTGAAGATAGAACTGCTGCAATTGATTCATTAACTGAAGAGCAAAAGAGAGTTGCGTTAAATGATGGAACAGAAAAGCCTTTTGCTAACGAATATTGGAATAATAAAGATGTTGGTATTTATGTAGATGTTGTTTCAGGCGAGCCATTATTTTCCTCAGCTGATAAATTTGACTCAGGAACCGGTTGGCCTAGCTTTGACAAGCCAATTGATGGAATTAATATAGTTGAAGTTGAAGACAATTCATTTTCTATGAAAAGAATTGAGGTTCGAAGCGAATATGCTGATAGTCACTTAGGCCATTTATTTGATGATGGTCCAACTAAAACTGGACTAAGATATTGTATAAATTCTGCATCCTTAAAATTTATACCAATTGATGAGATGGAAGAAAATGGATATGGTGATTTTATAAAAATTGTATCAAAAGATGACTGATACAGTAGATCAGAAAATTATAAATGCTCTTAAAACGGTATTTGACCCTGAGATACCAGTTGATATTTATGAACTTGGCTTAATCTATAAGTGTGAATTGACTCCCAATAATGATGTATTAATTGATATGACACTAACCTCTCCAAATTGTCCAGTTGCTGAAGAATTGCCAATTAACGTAAAGAATGCAGTAAAAGCTCTTAATGAAGTAAAGGATGTAAAAGTAGAACTAGTTTGGGACCCACCTTGGGACATGTCAAGAATGTCTGATGTAGCAAGATTAGAATTGGATATGATGTAATTATGGGACAAATATTATCTGTAACTGAAGATGCAAAATCAAGAATTAGGGAAATATTATCTGAGTCTGAAAAAGATAAAGTAGGGGTCAGAATAGCTGTTTCAGAGGGGGGTTGTGCTGGATATTCATATGAAATGACATATGTCGACAATGTTAATTCTAATGATGAATTAATTGATGATGGAGATGTTAAGATATTTATTGATCCAGCTGCAATAATGTTTTTATTGGGATCTACAATGGATTTTAAAAGTGATAAATTC
>Ga0163111_10003230_pt1 | contig 10498 bp, 12 predicted proteins | sample CRUFie1St18metaG_FD_109645 | JGI IMG/M metagenome (GOLD analysis project Ga0163111, IMG submission 109645) | Marine microbial communities from the Costa Rica Dome - CRUD Field 142mm St18 metaG | ecosystem: Environmental > Aquatic > Marine > Oceanic > Photic zone | place: Costa Rica: the Eastern... | reverse complement strand
TATATTTGCAGTATACTTGCAGTATATGTTTTGTTCTTAGGAGCTATATATAGTTTTAACATTTTTTGCCTCTTCATCGTCTTTTTTTTGTTTTTCTTCTTCATATTTATTTGCTTGTTTCTTAATATCTTCGACGGATGGGGAACATGTTGAGGCAATTAAATAATTATACCCAACCGCTACGACCAAAGAACCGGTTAACAAATACCAGACATATTCGCCTACAATATCTTTCAATTTCACCAAGTTTAAAAATTTTTGTTTTAGATCAGCTGCTTCTAGTCCCGTTTTACTTTTTTCACTTCTAATTGGCTCAGTGTTTTTCCAGAAAATATCAAAATTATTTGGTGTGACTTCATTAATTAAAACAGATTGGTCAGAATATATGTATGCTAAAGATTCTTTAATATCCTTTGCTCTTCCATCTGTACTATCTCCTACGGGTGGGAAAATCTCAGACATTATCTTTTTTGATCCGCTTAATTTTGTCATCATATAACCAAAAGTATTCGAAAAAGGTGTTTTCCAACCAGGATAAACAGATAATATAAGAATTATTGTACAAAACATCATCACCCAAGGAACTATAGTCACCATAAAGGCTAATCTCCAATTAGATGAATTACAGGTCGAGGTTACCATATCCATATTTATTAAATAATGTCCAACTATCACAGTAATAATATAACAAGACGTAGCTATAGTTAAATTATCCACACTAATATTATATTTTGCTACGGCATATATTGTGGTTATGACAAAAAAAAATAACATGCTTGGTTTAGGAACATTTTTATCTTTAGTATCTACCATTATAGTTAATATGCATAATATTATTTGAAATAATACTTTTATTTATTAATGAGTACCCCATCATTAACTGAAGCTGGAACTAAATATTACATCAATGGAACGCTTAAAGAATGTCGAAAATTAAAAGATAAATATATAAATTTGTATTTTAATTTAGGGATGGTAGTATTATTTGTGGTTTTTTTTGGCTCGATATTGTTATATAGATATAAAGGTAATATTAGTAAAGAAGAAATTGCTATAAAAAATAGAAAGAAGAAAGAGTATATTATTTCAAAATTAAATCAACTTGGTGAGATTAAAAAGAAAAATAGCATGATTACAGATATACCAATGTGGGGTAATAATCCCGAATTATCTTCACTGCAAAGATAAATATAATAATTAAATATCAGAATTAAATATATATATGGAAGATTCAACAAAAGAAGCAATACATAATTATTATAAACTTAAACAAAAATATGAAATGTCAATCAAAAAACAAAAACAAAAAATAATGAGCAATCCTAGTTTAAATAATGAACAAAAAAAACAGAAAATTTTACAGATTAAAAAAAAATGTGTGCAGTGTAATGGTGTAGGTGGTACATTATTTACCAATAAAAAAAATATATTATCCGCAACATGCAATGGCGAAACACCCTGTGGATTTAATATTAAAATAAATCGAGGTTATTATACAAATATACGGGAAGAATATCAATATTTATCACGCGAAATAAATAATATTCAAAATAAAATTATAGAAACAAAACTAAATATTTTATTTAATTACACATCAGAAGAAGAAGCTATTAGTACGTTTGATAAATTACGAAAACATTTAGCAGGGTTTGTAAAAGCACATGATAAGGTCCAAGACGCTTATCTCGATATTATTTATAATAAAAAAACATTAAGCGAAAAAAAAGAAGTTTCTACCAAAATATATGAAATTGTGAATGAAATGAAATTATTAGCAAACAATTATAATGAAACCAATAAGAACAGCTTTATAGTAGAATCAATCGAATTATATATATCACAATTATTACCAATACTGGAAAAATTACAGAAAATAACGTATGTTTATAACGCCGTTTCTCCAGAAGAAAGTGTTTTAGAAGATAAAAAGACATTTTTAAAGTTAGAACAAGAACCATATACGTTAAATGAGTTATATATATCTGGCTCTGATAAAGCTGAAGTCTTACAAATATAATTTATTTACTTGATATATATATATATATGTTTACTAAATTTATTAATGTATCTATATTTGCGGCCAGCTTTGTGGTGGGACTAATATTTGTATGGATGTCGGCACCAAATGCAACAACTATTTTTGTTTATCCTACTCCTGATAATATTAAAGATTGTGGATATCGTGATAAAGCCAATAATTGTTTTGAATATAAAATCAAAGAAACAACATGCCCTGACGACGAAACAAAAGTAAAAACTATTCCAGTTCAAATGGGAGATACACCACAATCAACACCAACGACAGAATTAAATATTGGTGAAAAAAAAATTAACAAACTATAAAAAACCATAAATTATTATTTAATATATTTATATTTATTATAATGATACAAAATATATTAAAATCAATACATACAAAGTTTGGTACATACATAGTATCAATTATTTTAGGCCTTGGCTTTGCTAGTTTATTTAGAAAATCATGTGATAACAAAAATTGTTTTTCCTTTAAAGGACCACATAATTTAGATATCGTTAATAATACCTTTAAACATAATGGTCAATGTTATACGTTTGAACCTTCCTCCATAACGTGCAACACCAAAAAAATAAATGTAGATTATGCGTAAATTGTTTAATATAATTAAGAGTATTTATATTAAATAATGGCAAATGGTGTAACAAATATAAGCGAGTTGCCCGTATCAAATTCAACCGGTCCACCACCGAATGTTACTCTACTTGCTAGCGAGAAAAATAGTAATGAAGCAAATATGCAAAAACTAGCAGAACAACGAAGTTTAGAAGATGCTCAAAATTCTAAAGATCGTGTACCACCACCAAACCCAAATGATTATATGAAACAAGTTATTAGTGATGTCAATAATGTATCTAAAAATGGTGGACTACGATTACCCGATCGCGATATTCCTCGAGAACAACATCCAGTCGCAAATGATATCGAAAGTAAAGTAGATTATATTCCAAATGAACCAGTAGATTATATTAAAAATTATCAAACGGCTGAGCAAATAAATCATGTTCATACACAAAAACAACAAAAAGTAGAGCAATGCGATTATATTTATGATGAACTGCAAACACCTTTGCTAATATCCGTTATATATTTTGTAATGCAATTGCCCGCCGTTCATAAGATTATTTTAAAAAATATTCCAGGTCTGTTCAAAAATGATGGTAATCTGAATATACAGGGTTATTTGTTTAATAGTATATTATTTGGCAGTGTTTATTATTTAATAGCGAAAGGATTAAAATACATTTCAGAGTAAATATAGTATTAAAGTTGCTTATTTGTTAGAGGTATTTTAAACATTTAACAAAAAAAATTGAAAAGCTTTTATATAGATATTACTATACTCAGCACATGAAAAACGAAGGGACTAAGAAGAATCCCATGGAAACTCAAACTCAAAATCAGCCACAAACGCCAAAAGTCACTACCGATATCGCTCCCCAATTTAAGGTTCAATGTACCGAAAAAAATGTGGATGTTCACACAGGTAAAATGACCAGTGAAATAGAGGCATGGTGGCGGGAATATGCCGAGTATAAGTTTAATGGTGGTTGGCTGTAAATTATAAAAATTTAAAATAAAAATTAAAATTAAAAAGTAAATCGATAAATGTAAATCGATAAATGTAAATCGATAAATGTAAATCGATAAATGTAAATCGATAAAAAGGAAAAATAATGAAACACAATAAAAAATAATAAACTATCTTATTATTTTTTATGTTAATTTATATTAGATATATTATATGAATGTTAGTGATAAAGAAGTAATTAAAGTTAATGTTTTATTGGATAATGGGTTATTAATGACCAAAAAAGATGCCACTAGTGAAAATACGTATAGCGGGTTGTCCTGGGATGTATGGAGTGAAATAAAACCTAAACTAGAACAAAAATATAAATTTGACATCAATTTTACACCAGAAAAAGAATGGCGGCCCAATCACAATAATACTGTGGTTGATGTATCAAATGGCAAATTTGATCTAGTAGTTGGTCCTTATATGCATACTATAAAACGTAATAAAGATATTAATTTTACCCAACCTGTTGCTATTGATGGTGCTGCTATTATTCATAATAAAACAAATTCTATGGTGCATCGTTTTTTTTCTGTTATGTTTCCTTTTTTTAAAGCCATACTAGTATTAATTATATTGGGTGTTATGATAGGGCTTATATTACATTTTGTTGACCCGAGACGAGGATGGGCGCTCCCACAAATAAAAAGAAATAAAAGTACCAAAAAATATTTTTTATTACGATCTATAATGACAGGTATAGCCTCTGTTTTTGGTGAGTTGGGATTTTTGTCAGAAAATACATCTCTTAGTATTACCAAAATATTAGTAGTTACAATTATTATGATTTTTGCAACCCTGATGTTTAATTTTATGCAAGCTGAAGTAACGGCATATAATATTGAATCCCGCGGGCAAAGAACAATAAACAAAAAAAATATAGTTGAACACAATCCCTATTTAGGTTTTAAAAATGCAGCACCCGTAACACATTTAGAAAAAATGGGGGGCAAAGTAGAATATTTACCTAAAATGAATACTGATGAAGCAATCAATAAATATCTAAAAAATACAAAACAATATGGTGGTTATGTCACAACTATAGCACTTGGCTTAGAATATGTTAATAAATATAAAGAATTAAATTTAGCATACGGCGATTTTGGTTACGAGCCTATTTCTTTTATTGTAAATAAAAAGAAAACAACCTTTTTAAAAGATTTTGACAACGAAATATTAAGTATAAAAAATAGAGGTAGATTATCGAAAATTTGTCGTTTATATTATCCGGAAACTTGGGGTCGACATCATATTTGTTCCTTGCAATAAGTTATATTTGTGTTATATTTGTGTTATCTCTATATTAGCTTGCTCCGCAAAATATTTCACCAAATTATCATTATGATAATCATTAATGTATTTAATTTTTTTTATTCCTGCGGAGCAAAGAATTTTCATACAATATATGCAGGGATAATGTGTAATATAAGCGGTCGCCTCCGCACAACTAACACCTCTTTTCGCGCAATCCGTGATTGCATTTTGTTCAGCGTGAATAGTCCCCATTTCATGACCATCGCGCATGATAGATTTATGTTCGCAACCAGCTAAAAAACCATTATACCCTTGCGAGATAACGCGGTTATCTTTAATAAGAACACAACCGACATGTAAACGCTTACATGTTGAGCGTGTCGATGTTAACGATGCAATTTCTTTAAAATATTCATCCCATGAAGGTCGAGACATATTGTATATATCATATAATATGTATCGGTTTAATACGATTAGACTAATACTAAATAATGTAATGTTTTAAAAATTAATCAAATTTTTAAGAATATTACGTTTGAGTTTTCTGGTTTTTCTTTTTTTCTTGGTATGTGCAGGTTTTTTTGCCGTAGTTTTTTTGGATTTATTTGATTTTTTTTTCAACTTCGATGATTTTTTTTGAGAACTAGTGGTTTTCATATTATTTTCACTGGGAATATATCTTAAAAAATAATCTTCATACTCGGCGGAGTTTCGCTTATCTTTTAACTCTTTAAATTTTATAGCTTTTTCTGCACGAATGTCTTCTAAAGTTTCTTGTTTCCCATAGCATGATATCGTAAATCTTTTTAAAAGACCTTTTTGTTCTAAACGATTTTTGGCTTGTACTTGAAATAAATATTGTGCCATACATATTATTCTATTGTGGTCATAATAAGGTTTATTAGAGTACATAAATGCTAAATAAAAACTCAGCATTGTATCAATGGTGGCCACATTAACGATTTGATCACGAACTTTTATTTTATTATATGAATGGCAGGCAAGAGGTTGATATATAAAACAGACAGTGTCTTTCTCAACAATAACTTCTATGTGTGCCGGTATATTTTCCCCTATTTTTTGTTTTTTTTTTAATTTAATATTTTTGATTCCGGCCGCTTCTAAATTTTCTTTTATTATTATTGCGGATGTTTCAGAATCTTCTGATAATACATCAAAATCTGGTATTTGTAATAATTGCTGGCGTTTATGTTTGGGCATATATTTACCATAAAGACTGCTGGCATAACCACCAAAGAATATTAAACCTTGATTTATTATAGTATTCCGAACAATATTGTATATCTCTGTTTTTTCGCTCTCGTCGCCTTCAAACTTACGCATAAATGAGATTGAACTGCAATTAGGATCTTTAATAGGATAATGTTTGTTTAATAATATTAAACGTTTCAGTATTTTTTCCCATCTACCGACATCACCATTTGGTCTAGATAACTCTAAATACATGGACATTCTTAAAAAATTCGGGGGTGAATATTTGATGCCATTCACAACTATAGCTTCTTCGCTAATAATTTTATATATATCTTTATCCAGTGCGGTAATGTCGGCGACGGGTATAAAATTAACAAATACTTTGAAGGTTCCGTTATGTACCCCAGCTTTTGCTTCGACATCGCCGTATCCGGCGTTATAATATATATCCGCTAACTCTTTCGCATCATTTAATGCATTCGGTGAAAAAAAATCATAGTCTGGTAGCTCAATCGTTTTATCATAGAATTGATCTTTCACCGGTAAAATATTATTTATAGCAGTTCCTCCGTAACAAATTAGTTTTTTTTTTCGAATAAACATTTCAACTATCTCTATTATTTTTTTAATTTGCGGAGAATTAATCTTTGCGCGTGCTGTTTGTTTTTCCACTCGATCAACGGCATTTCGCAATATTTCTAATTCCCGTTCTTGAAAAGATAATTTTTTAGACGTAGTCATTAATATATATATATAATTATATAAATATATATGGATTAAATAGTATGCTTTATAAAGCAGTAGACAATGTTTTACCATCTACGACCAACTCTACTTCAGTGGGAACAATTGGTTGTCGCGGCGGGTCCGGGGGTTTAATGCAAATAATATCTTCTAATAGATCGTCTGGCTTTCGAACGAACGCAACGCCTTTTTCATAAAACATTGCAGAATACGCATGCAATTGTGGGTCATTGCTTTGAAAGCACATCGCTATCATTTGACACCCTTTACTTTTGGCAATATTAAATGAATAATTGGAAGCAGTGGGCGATAGATCAGGTATGCAGACAGTGATACCCTTCTTATTGTAGTCTATTAAAGCTTGCATGCTTGGTTGTGCATTTTTAACATCTAAAAATCGTTTGGTTTGTGCATACCCTGATGTTGTATTAGTTGCTAAATTAACATATTCCGATAAACCAGTTTTTTCGAAGATAGGATATTCTGCATTATTGGCATCAACCATTATAAATATTTTTTTCCGTAAATGAATGATAGGTATGTTGGCGCCAGCATTTTTACTTGGGTTTCCTGAACCTCCCGAAAACTGATAACTATATTTAGGTCCTAGAATATATTCGGCAAGATCCTTACTAGCGAAAATTTTTGCTATTTTATTATATATATTAACATTATTACTCATTATTCTTAAATGCAATATTAGCGGGTCGGTAGGGTTGGGACAAGTAATACCTGGGGAGTCTCCTAAAGCATGGTTTACAATGGTGGTCATGGCTTGATCAAATGGTACAGAATTATATGTTTCTTTAATAGTATTATTGTTCACCGAGGAAGCACAGACGACCGGCATATCATTTAATGAATAAATTTCGAAATCTAAACACCGAACACCTTGTGAAATGCAATTCTTTAATGCACATAAACTAACAAAATCATTTTTATAATTGCCAGCACAGCAACAATTATAAGCGGTTTTAATATAAAAAGCATTCAAATTGTAATTACAATCTTTGTTTTTTAAAGGCCCTATTGTATTTTTTTTTTTCATAATTTCGGTTAATGCGTCCATATTTGTACAATTTTTTTTGTTTAGAGTTAATTTTGTTGACGTCCATATAATTAAAGCTATAATAATAACGATACCCACAATTAAGGTAGAATATTGCATGACCAATTTTGCAGTACTTCTGGCAAGTTTAAAAACTTGTGTAATATTATCTTTTTTGGGCGGCATGTCCTATCTATTATATTAGAATAGAATTATTTTTTACTAGATTATGTTTAAATTTTATGTTTAACAGTTGATGTTTAAAAGTTGATGTTTAATATTTTATGTTTAAAATTTTATATAGATATAAAAGTTTATATCTATATAGTATATTAAATGCCAGGTGGCTTAATGAATTTATCTGCCAAAGGAAATGATTGTATATATTTAACCGGTAATCCTACCAAAACTTTTTTTAAATCGACTTATGCAAAATACACTAATTTTGGATTGCAAAAATTTAGATTAGATTTTACTGGTCAACGTATGTTAGAGTTAAATAAACATTCGGTATTTAATTTTAAAATACCTAGACACGGAGATTTATTAATGGACACTTATTTAGTAATGACATTACCACATATTTGGAGTTCGATAATACCGCCTACAGAATGTCCTATTAGTGATTCCTCGTATAATATAAATAATATTTGGAGACCCTATGAATTTAAATGGATTAAAAATATTGGTGCTAATATGATAAAGCAAATCCGTTTTTTGATTGGTGGTCAGGTTATTCAAGAATTTACCGGAGATTATTTGCAGATGATGATTGAAAGAGATTTTGAGAATAGTAAAAAGGACCTTTTTTATAAAATGTCGGGTAATACTCCTGATTTAAATGATCCTGCCAATGCTTTTGGCCGTAAAAATACCTATCCTAATGTATGGCCCAACAATTCTAATGACTATACAACATTAGGTCCAGAACCCTCTATTCGCGGGAAACAAATATATGTACCATTAAACATTTGGTTTACACTTGCTGCAAAAATGGCACTACCTTTGATTAGTTTGCAATATAGTGAGATGCATATTGAAATAACCATGCGGCCGATTAAAGAATTATTTGTGATTAAAGATATTGAGAAAATGATACCTTCTGCTATTAAAAACGCTCCTCCGGTGGTAGGTGATTATATTCAACCTAATTTTAATAATCCGCTTCACCAATTCTATCGTTTTTTACAACCACCACCTTATACTACGGATATCAGCATGAGTGATATTATCAGCCCAGATTTTTATCCTATTAAAAAAAACGAATGGAAATCTGATATTCACTTAATTTCAACATATGCTTTCCTTAGTAGCGATGAATTAAGAATATTTGCTGCTCAACCACAGCGTTATCTTGTTAAACAAATTTATCAAACTACGCATCATAATGTTGTTAATAGTCAAAAAGTAAAGTTAGATATTAATGGGTGTTTATCTAATTTAATGTGGCATTTTCAAAGATCAGATGTCAATTTACGAAATGAATGGTCTAATTATACGAATTGGGCCTATGATAAACTACCCTACAATGTTTACGATCCTCACGAGGATGCTGTTGCCTTATCCATTGATAATATTACACCGCAACATACTACTGAATCCATCGTGGGCGAAGGGGTTGATATAGCAAAAGATCTAACCATCCCCTGTGATAGTTCATTTTGTATTATTACACCAGCCTATAATCCTCCCGTAGATTGTTTGACAAATTATGTGGAGGCAGATCCCTCATTTAATGATATATTTAAAACTAATTATAAGATTACGGGAAATTATAGTGTGGGAAATCAAAAAGAAATAATGAGCCAGTGGGGTTTGATCGTCGATGGTAAATATCGAGAAAATATTTTTGATACGGGTGTATTTAATTATATCGAAAAATATGTAAGAACTGGTGGTGGTGCTAGAGAAGGGATATATTGTTATAATTTTGGATTATCTACTAAGCCATATTGTTTTCAACCTTCAGGTGCTATGAATCTTAGTAAATTTAGAACAATAGAATTTGAGTTTTCAACATATACACCACCGGTGGATCCGAACGCTAAAACCATGAATGTTTGCGACAGCGATGGAAATTTCATCGGCGTTAACAAAACATTTTGGGAAATTTATTTATATTCCTATAACTTAGTTGTAATAGAAGAAAGATATAATATTTTAATTTTTCAATCAGGTAATGCTAGTTTAGCAAACACACGATAAACGTGTGTTTTTGAATTATATTTATTTAAATTAATAAATACACAAGAATTTGTATATTTTTTAAATTGTATTATATATATAATATGATAACTTCAAGTTTTAATTCACCATATAAAAATATAGAAAATTTTGAGGTAGATAATGATGAAAATACCAAAAAAAAAACTAAGAATAAAACAAAAAATTCTCAAAATACCCAACACACCTTATTACAAGAAGGTTTTCTGGGTGCGGCATCCGCGGGTGCCTCAGATGTAAAGAAAACCGCTATTGAAACAAAAAAACAAGGTACAAACATAATTGATTTTAGTAAAAATGTTAAAAATCAAATTTTTGATATGAAACCTGCTTTAACAGAGTTTTCAATATCTGTTATAAAAAATGCAATATATGTTTGGATAGTTTGGAAATTAGG
>Ga0163111_10003229_pt1 | contig 10498 bp, 9 predicted proteins | sample CRUFie1St18metaG_FD_109645 | JGI IMG/M metagenome (GOLD analysis project Ga0163111, IMG submission 109645) | Marine microbial communities from the Costa Rica Dome - CRUD Field 142mm St18 metaG | ecosystem: Environmental > Aquatic > Marine > Oceanic > Photic zone | place: Costa Rica: the Eastern... | reverse complement strand
TGTACTACGCGTGCCGCTTCGGCCACGTCGAGATGGCGCGGGAGCTGTTGGGCGCCGGCGCCGACGCGACCCTCCGCGACAATGCGGGCTGGACGGCGATGGATGCCGCGCTCCACACGGCGGCCGCCGACGATCTGGCGGCGCTGCTCTCGGGGCGCACGTCGGTCGCCGATGAGCTGGGTGAGAGCGCGTCGCCCGAGAGCGCGGTCACCGCGCTTCGAGGCTCGTGGGCCGAGGCCGGCGTCCAGGTGCTCCAGGCGAACTCGCCAGCAAGGCGCGAGGCCGACGCGCGCATCGCCGCCTTCTACGGGTATTAGACGCCATGCCGCCCTGTCTGGTCGACCCGCCGTTCACCCGCTCGGCCCCGCCTCTCTCTTTACCCCAGCCGGCTTCAAGCATACATGGAAACCAGTCAGGGATAGATCACAAAAATTTCTTCGCGATCGCGCATCGCCGCCATGCGCGCCCTGCCACCTTCTCGTCACGTGCTGCACTCGACTCCGCGCCTTTCGGCCTCTCCGGATTCGCTTGACTCGCTTCGTCACACCATTTAGCGGCCGCTAAGTGGTCCGTCCACGCCGCTTTCACACGCTCCCGACCGCGCAATACGAGCCATGAAGCAGGCCAAGCTCGCCCTCCTCTACCGCGACGTCGTGAGCGACGCAAAACTCATCAACTCGATGCCGGCGCTCGGCGCGGCGCTCGGGCGCGCCTTCGACTCCGTACGCCCGGTGGACCGCTGCCGCGTGCTGCTCACACCAGCGCACCCAGCGTCGCAAGTCCTCGCGACCGCCGACCGCGTCTCGCTGCAGACCGCCGTGCTGCCGCACGCCCGCTGGGCCGGATCGGCCTACACGCGCACGAAGCTCGTCGACGCCGACGACTGGAGCCTCAGCCTGATCTGCTGGGCGCCGGGCGCGGCGTCGCCGATCCACAACCACGTCGAGCTGACGTCGGGCGAGGCGGGCGGGTGCATGATGCGCGTCCTCGGCGGCGAGCTCCACGAGACGCGCTACGACCGGCTGATCCTGCCGCAGCCCGAGCGGCGGCTCGAGCCCGGGACGGCGAGCTACATCGCCGGCGAGTCCGGCATCCACAAGATCCAGAACAAGGGTCTCAGCGGCGCGATCTCGCTCCACCTCTGCGCGCCCAAGGTCTTCGAGAGCGAGATCTTCGCGGAGAACGCCTTCGCCTTCGACGGCGGCGTCGGCCTGAAGCTCGACCCGCTGCCGCACGCGCGGGCGTGAGGGAGCACTGTGTGTGCGTGTGGAATACGGGGAGGCGGCAGCGTGCGTGGTGCATGTGGCTGACGAGCGATACGGTAAGAGTACGGATATGTCAGCTGTCGAAATTGGTCGCGCCGTGGCGCAGCTTCCGCTTCTCCTCCTCGACCCAGTTGCCGTCGCGGTTCTGCTGGCCGTTCTTGCGCTTCCGCTCCTCCTTCTTCCGAAAGTCCTCCTTCGTGCGGTCGTAGCGCTTCTCGTAGCCCACGCGCTCGTCGATGGCCTTCTGGTCCATCGCCGCCGTGCGCGCGCGCTCCTCCGTCTCCGCCGCCGCCGCGCGCTCGCGCTCCTCGGCGGCGGCCGCCGCCGCTTTCTCCTCGCGCGCACGCGCGTGCTCAGCCTCCTTCTGCTTGAATTCGGCCGTCTCGGTCAGGTCGGAGCGACCCGTGTAGCCCGCGCGCTCCAGCGCCGCAAAATCTACTCTTGGCGGCGCGGCGGCCGCTGTCGCAGAGGCTGCAGTTGTGGACGCGCCCGCCTCGCCCTCGGCCTCGGCCTCGGCGTCGTCGTCGTCGTCGTCGTCATCGTCGAGCGCGCCTAGGTATGCCAAGCTGTCCATCAGAGAGAGCAGCCGGCGCGGCGCGGAGGAGCAGCAAATATGGCGTGCCGAGAGATTTTGCAGCTCGTTTTCCTGAGACGCACCCAGCCATGCCGGCGACCGCCGGCAAGGTGCGCATGCCCGCGGGCAACAGGCAGTCCACATCATCTTCCTTGAACACGCACAGCATCTGGCAGAACGCGATCGGCTACGATCCCTACGCGGCGGCGGCGCCGAGCGACGCGTCGGCGGGCGCGTCGGCGGAGGCGGCGAAGACGCAGTACGAGAACATGAAGGGCCTGCTGCAGCTCGCGAAGATGTCGCAGGCGAGCCGCGGCGAGCCCGAGGAGAGGGGCCCGGGCCGCGGCGGCTGGAAGGGTCGCGGCCAGCTGCGCGGCGGCTGGGCCGCCGGCAAGGACCTCGGCTTCGTCGAGCCCGAGGAGCCGGCGGGCGGCGCCGCCGCCGCGATGCCGGACTCGACCGACAGCGACAGCGACGGCAGCGACAGCGGCAGCGACAGCGACAGCGACAGCGACGCGGCGGGTCCGTCGGCCGGCGCGGCGGCGGCGGCGGCGGCGGGCGCGGCCGACCTCAGCGAGAAGCGCAAGCGCGAGGCCGAGCGCGACGAGCCTCGCAAGTCGTCGAAGAAGCACAAGAAGGAGAAGAAGCACAAGAAGGAGAAGCACAAGTCGAAGAAGCACAAGAAGGAGAAGCACAAGAAGGAGAAGCACAAGCACAAGAAGAAGAAGCACCGAGGGAGCTCCGACTGAGTTCGTGACACGTGAGTGGTAGGTAGGCACAGAATTTTATTTAGCGGTAGGGCGCGCGCTCCCTCGCGACGTGCAGCGCGCGCTCCGCCAGCTGCCGCCGCTCAGTCTCCCTCCACAGCTCGTACTCGACCTTCCGCAGCTTGCGGCGCATGCTCGCGTCGGCTTTGGCCGACGAGCGGCCGACGGTGCTGCCGCCCGCGAGGTTGCCGCTCTCGGCGGCTAGCGCGAGGCGGCCGAGCGACTCGGCGGTCGGCGCCTCGGGCCTCGGCGGCGGCGGCGGCGGCTTCGGCGGCGGCGCCGGCCGCACGACGGCGCCATGGAAGAAGGAGGCGGCGCTCGCCGAGTGGCGGCCACTCTGCTGCGCGAGCCCGCGTACATCGCCGCGCGGCACGCGCACACCCGCCGGCGCGGCGTCGCGCGCCTGCTCCGCCGACGGCGCCGGCAACCGCGCGCGCGATGCCACCGAGCCCTCGCGCATGCCGGTCGCCGCGACCGTCGCTGCGACCGGCGCTGGTGCCCAGGTGTCGATGCCACCGATCGGGTTGCGCTCCTTTCCCTCCGAAGGCTGCCGCCGCACGCCGCGCGCGCGCACGGGGTCGTCGCCCTCGAAGATCGGGTCGCGGCGCCGCGGCGGCGGCGCGACGCGCGACGTCGCCGACAGCGACGGCAGCAGCGTCGCCGAGCGCGAGAGGCGAAGGGTGGTGCCGGTGATGAGGTTTGTGTCGGGCGCTGCGCGCGTCCACCGCGCCTCGACGTTCGCGGCCACCGAATCATCGTACCGCGCCGCCGCCAGACTGTGCGGGTTGGTCGGCACCGCGAGCGCCGACGCCGACTTGTATTGCGACGGCGCCATGCCGTAGAGCCGCAGCCAGCCGACGGAGCCGTCGGTCGACATGCCGTTCGGCAGCGACTCGATCAGCCCTTTGCGGCGGCCCGTCCACTTCTGGGTCGAGCGGCCGAGCTCGCCCTCTTCTGTCCATGACGGCATCCTCCTCGCCGGCGACTGTTGCAAATCGCCGCGACAAGATCGCACCTCGCGCCGGCCGAGGAACCGCATCCACGTGCCCATGGCTGCCGAGGCTGAGATCCAGTACGCCGACGCGCTGAAGGCGCACATCGTTGCGGCGGTCGACGAGATCCTCGGGTCGAAGCCCGACGACCCGTTCAAGGCGCTGCAAAAGGTGCTCTTCCAGGCGTCGCTCGGCGACGGCATGCCGCCGCCGATCGCGGCCATTGCGCTCAAGTGGCTGTCAGCAGACGCTGACGCGAAGGAGTACGTGGCAAAGTTCGACCTGCAGACGCACATCGAGGCGGTGGTCGCCCTCAAGGGCAAGGGGTCGGGGCCGGTGAGCGGCATCAAGTTCATGATCTCTGACGCGGGCGACTACTTCACCGATCTGTCGAAGAAGCTCAAGGCGGGCGGCGGGAAGGCCATGACGGCGGAGGAGCTGAAGGCGATGGACGCGGCGGCGGCCAAGGCCAAGCGCGAGAAGGAGGCCAAGGAGCAGGCGGAGCGCGACCTCAAGGATGCCGAGAACGCCAAGAAGACGGCGGAGATGGAGGCGCAGGGCAAGAAGGTGACGGGCGGTCTGCACAAGTTTGACGCGTCCGAGGTCGACGTCAACGGCGGCGACGCGACGGCCGACGACTTCATGGACGCATTTGGCTTCTAAAAGAGCTGGTTGCATTGTGCGCTCGTCTCAGTTAATAGAAAGTTACTCCGACCGCCTGGCCTCAGATGATCTTGAGCGCTCGGAGCGGCCCGGCGATGTCGTCGAGGAGCTGCGCGTCGGCGGCGTCGAAGGGGCGGTCGGCCTCGGGCGCACCGTCCTCGCACGAGGCGAGGGTGGGCGCGAAGGCGGTTTTGAGGTCGGCGGGCGTGCCCGGCCGCACGGCAAAGTGCGACGGCGCAATCGTCGTAAAGTCCCAGCGGGCGACGTCGTCGACCCAGCGGCGGAGCTCGGGCCTGACGCGCTCCGAGCGGTAGATGAGCGTGTCGGTCACCGGCGCGACGCGCCACTTGTCGGCAAGCAGCGCGAACGACGGCGCCGGGTCGACGATCGACGCGGGCGACGGCCCGAAGAAGAGCGAGAGCAGCGCGTCGCGCTCCCAGCCGCGCTGCAGCTGCGCCGCGGCGCCGCCCTTTGCGCCGCCGGCGGCGTCGGTCGCGCTCCACAGCTCCTCGACCGCCTCGGCCGCGCTGCCGCGCCAGTTGACGGCGCTCGCCCCCTGCAGGATGAGGTGGCCGAGCGAGCTCGAGCGCCGCGCGTCGTCGCCGATGCCGCGCAGGTTGTCGCCGCCGTCGGTGACGAAGACGGGCGGCGGCGCCGACGGCACGTTGACCAAGGCGTCGGTGAGCGCGAGTACCTTCGTGTCCTTGTGGTAGAGCGCCGCCTCGTTCGCCGCGTACCCGAAGCCGAGGCGCTCCTTTGGCCGCAGCAGCTTCACCTCAAACTCGGCGGTGAGGTCGGGCGCGCGCGCGTACGCCGCGTTGCACAGCCCGCTGTACGTGGTGCAGAGCGACGACGTCGCCGGCAGGGTGTCGGTGAGCTCGCCGCCGCCGCTGCCCTTTTCGTCGATCCCGAGGAGCGGCGACGGCAGGTCGAGCGGGAAGGACCACTGGTCGGGCACCGCCCACACCTTGGCCTCCGGGAAGCGCCGCGCGAACGGCGCGACGAAGACCTTGTGCTCGTACTGCGTCGCGCCCAGCAGGATGTGGGCGACGCCCTTCGACTGCAGGCCGTCGAGCTGCGCGAGAAACTCCTTCGTCGGCGCCACCGGGTTGTACACGAGCAGGTGGTTGTCGCGCATCCGGAAGACGACCGACCGCTGGTTCGCCGTGATCCCCGCCAGGTCGAGCGTCTGCTCGAACGAGTACACGCGGTTCGGCACGAGCTCCGTCTGCACGGTGGCGCGCGACGTGAACGGGCCGAGCGGGAACGGGAAGCCAGCGAAATTGATGTACGAGCGGTCTGAGGCTGAAGTGGTGGGTGACGCGGCGACCGCCGGCTTCGCAGCGGCGTACGCTGGCAGCGGCTGCAGCGCCGGCACTGCAAATGGGCTCGGCAGGCTCACAAGCACCGCCAGCGCGGCGCCGGCGATGGTGCCCGCGAAGTTGCTGCTCAGCGCAGGACCGGTGGTTGGCCGGTCGAATATACCCATCTGTGGCGTTCGAGAGCGCACGAGGGCGGCGCGCGGCGGCGTGGTAGCGGTCGAGAGGACCACCATGAAAATTCAGGAATCTGCCCCAGAACGAGAGCACGCTCACGTCGAGAGCCTCAGAGGTCGCGGGGAAAAGCTGTGTCTGTCGCGCCCGCGAACGAGCCTGACGCCGCGCAGCCCGCACGCACGATGGCGCCTTACGACAAGCCAATCGCGTTACTCGACGCCATAATTGCGGACGCCAAAGTCGGAGCGCTCCTGCCTACGGGGCAGACGACGTCCGCGGCACCCGCAAAGAAGCCAGCAAAGAATCCACCAAAACCACCGGCGAGCACCGCCGCTAAGCCCGCCGTCGCAAAGGCCAAGGCGGCGGCGGCGCCGCAGGCGCAGGCAGCGGCCGCGAAGGCGGCCGCCGCGCCGGCGCCGGCGCCGGCGCCAGCGGCATCCTCACCCCATCCGGCGACGACGGCGCTCTACCAGCAGGACACCTACCTCTTCGAAAGCGAGGCGACCGTGCTCGCGGTCGAGGAGCTACCCGACGGCAAGGGATTTTCTGTGATCCTCGACGCGACGTGCTTCCACCCGCAGGGCGGCGGCCAGCCCGCCGACGTCGGCACGATCACGCCGGCGGGCGGCGGCGCGGGCTTCGCGGTCGCGATGGTGCGCAAGGGGCCGACGGGCGTCGTCGCGCACGAGGGCGCCGAGAAGCCGCCGGCGGGCGTCGCGGCGGGCGCCCGCGTCTCGCTCGCCGTCGACGGCGCGAAGCGGGTCTTCAACGCGCGCGTGCACTCGGCGGGCCACCTGATCGATGTGGCGATGACGCGCAGCGGGATGGCGGAGAAGCTGCGGCCGACGAAGGGCTACCACTTCACCCCCGGCGCGTACGTCGAGTACGACGGCAAGCTCGACGCCAAGGAGCGCGAGGCGCTGCTGCCGGCGCTGCAGGCCGCGATGGACACGCTGATCAAGGAGGGCATCCCAACGGTCGTGAAGGACGTTGACGCGCAGGCGCTCGACACCTGCTGCCCGCCGAACGCGCTGCCCGCCGACCGCGCGCTCTGGGGGACGGGGTGGGTGCGCGTCGTCTCCGTCGGCGACCAGGGCTGCCCGTGCGGCGGCACCCACGTGCGCGACACGGCGGAGCTCGGCAAGGTCGAGGTGACCGGCATCAAGGTCAAGGGGAAGGTGACGCGCGTGTCCTACACGATGGCTCAGCCGCTCTGCGCGTACGGGGAGGCCGAGTGAGAGGAGAGAGGGAGGTGTACAGTTGTAGCGAGCGTAGAGGAGTTATCTGTATACGCCTAGCTAGGCCCTGCCTACTGTCTACCTACACGGAACACTACTGAACGAATCAGTGGGCGACGGCGCCGGCGCCCCAGCTCGGCCCCACTTTGGTCGCGTTGCGCAGCACGAAGCGCCCGCGCGACGGCGTCCAGAACGCGGTGGGCGAGTTGTACGCTCGCAATCCCGCGGCGGCGGCGGCGCCGCGGCGCCGGAGCGCGAGCTCGAGGAGGATCATCTCGTAGGCGCAGCCGCCCTGCTTGTACGAGAAGGCGGGCCACACGCGCCAGAGCGCGGCGTGGAGGGCGCCGAGCGCGGCGGCGGAGGTGGCGCGCAGCTCGGCGGCGAGGCGCGGCGCCCAGCGCTCGGGCAGCTTGAGCGAGAAGGCGCGGAAGTCGAGGAGGCGCTCGAACGGGAAGGAGACGGGGTCGGAGAGCACGGCGGGGATGCAGCCGCGGACGGCGGCGTCGAAGAAGCGGCGCGTCCACGGCGTGTTGCCGCGCGGAATGATGCAGAACCGAGAGTCGTCGAGCTCGTCGACGTACTCCTCCGACTTGTGCCCCGAGAAGACAAAGCCCTTCTCGCCGCTCAACAGCTCGTCGAGCCAGCGGCGCAGCTGGTTCGGCTTCTTGACGCGCGCGCCCTCCGCGTCGCGCAGCGTCGCCGTCAGCGCGCCGCGGAAGACGCCAATCGTCGGGCGGCTCGCCGCGGGCCGCCACCGCCGCGCCGGCGGCGTCGAGAGCTTCCCGGGTGCGACGATGTCGTGGCCGTACCGGAAGTAGTCGGCCTCGCGGTCGCCCTCCGCCACCACGAAGACGGCGCGGCCGATCGCGCGCTCCCAGCCGGGGACGATGCCCGCGCCGATCCCCGACATGAAGAAGAAGACGTGACGCTGCGGCCGCGCCGCCCACTGCGCGCCCGGCGCCGCCGTGAGGTACGCGACGACCTCGCGCAGCGCCGCCGCCATCTTATCGAGCGAGTAGCCGGCCACAAAGTTGAAGTAGCACTTGGACAGGAAGGGCACGAAGAGAAAGTCGGCTTTCGCCGGGTCGAGGGTCCGCTGCGGCGACTTGCGGATCCGCCGGAGCAGCTCGTAGTCGCCGCTCCACTGGAAGCTCGTGCACTTTGGGTGCGCCTCCGCCAGGTGCGCGTCCGCCCACTCGGCGTCGCCCGGCGGCGCGTACACGTACAGCTTGAGCGCGCGCGCCTCGCGCTGCAGCGCCGGCGGCGCCGCGGCCGAGCCGTTCACCACCCGCGACAGCAGCGCCCAGCGTTTCTCCGCCTGCGAAGACGTCGGCGTGAGCGCGGCTTCCCAACGCGCGGCGGCGACGGGAGGCGGCGGCGGCGGACGCCGCCGTATTCGAGGCGGCGGCGGCGAAAGCGATGGCGAAACCGACGGCGACGGCGGCGGTGGTGGCGGCGGCGGTAATGCCGACGCCCGCGGCGGCGATTCCAGCGCCGCCTGCACGCGCAAGCTCACAGAGTTGCGGAAGGCCTGCACGCGCGCCGAAACCAGCGAATCGCCGTCCGCCCCCGTGCGCGGCGGTAGCTCGCTTTGGCGGACGACGAGTTCGAGCTCTCCGTCAGAGACAAGGCTGAGGAGCGTGACGAGGAGCACGCCGAGGACGAGCGCGGCGCGGAGCATCGGCACCGGCCGCGGCGCGGGCAACCGTTCACAGCAACGCATTCACACGACACACCACACTCTCAGCCCTTTAGCGATCTCCAGAGATTACGACTGGGCTGCTCGCGCAGCCTTCCGGCCTCGCTCTCACGCCATGAAACTCTTGCTCCTGCTCGGCATCACGCTCACACCCGCGCTCGTCATCCTTCCGGCGCCACGCGCCGCGCGCGACCACCAGAAGGCCAGCGTGGACGGCGCTGGACGCACGCGTGCGAGCATCATGCAAGAGGAGGGAAATCTATCGTTCGAGGAGCAGCAGGAGTTTCTCCGGTACATGACGCGCGGTGGTGAGTGCATACAAAACGGCGAGCTCGGCCTCGGCCTCGGTTTCTTCAAGAAGGCGCTGGCGCTCAACCCGACGGGCGAGAAAACCAAGGTGATGGTCGAGCGCCTCGAGTCGAAGGGCATCGCCGCCGAATACGAGGACGGCACCGTGGACGTCAAGGCATCGTCCGATTAGAGAGAGAGTTTTGGCACTCGCGTGATTTCTATCGACGTCGCGATCACCGCATGAACACTCACACGCGGTCTGTGGGTCTCAGTCTCTCGTCTCTCCGGGGGCAGGGTTGGTCTCGGGGCATGGGGTGGTGGGGTTCGGGAGCACAAAATCAGCCTTGGGTCGCGACCGATCACGGCGCGACGCTGATCGAGTCGAGGCGGTCGCGGCGCGAGCGCGGCGGCGGCGGCGCCGGCGCCGTCTCGGCGTCGACGAAGGTGCGCGACCACGCGGCGCCGACGACGGGGCCGGGCTCGAGGACGCCGCCGGACGCGGCGGCGGCCTCGGCGGCGGCGTCGCGCGCGGCGTCCTTCAGCTCGAGGTCGAGGCGCGCGCCCTTGCGCTCGAGCTCGTTGCGCACGCGGCGCAGCTGCTCGGCGCGCTCCTCGGCGGCGACGGCGACGGCGGCGGCGGCGCGCGCCGTCGCGGTGCCGGCGTCGAGCGCCTTGCGCTCGCGGCGGAACTTGGTGAGCGTCGGCTCGGTGTAGCCGTTGGGCGCGGTGAGGCCGCCCCAGATGAGCTCGATCGCCGCGTGCCACTCGGGGCCGTCGAAGTGCGGCGCGAGGTTCTGGTACGACGGGTCGGCGGCGTTCTGCTCGTCGACGAGCGGCGCGATGCGGTGGAGCGACTTGAGGACGTCGGCGTCGGAGACGACGCCGTGGTGGAGCCAGTTGGCGAGCAGCTGCGACGAGATGCGCAGCGTCGCGCGGTCCTCCATCAGCTGGACGCCGTCGATCGTCGGCACCTTCGAGCAGCCGACGCCCTGCCCCACCCACCGCGTCACGTACCCGAGGAGCGACTGCACGTTGTTGTCGAGCTCGTCGGCGATCTCGGCCGCCGACAGCTCCGACCGCTGCTTCGGCGCCATGATCGGCGCCGTCAGGATGTCGGCGTGGTGGGCGGCGTAGTCGCCCGCGCCGTCGGCGGCGGCGAGCGCCGCCTGGACGTCGGCGACCGAGGTGCGCAGGTAGTGGAGCGCGTGGAGGGTGGCGGCGGTCGGGGACGGCACCCATGCGGTCGACGCACCGGCGTCGAGCTGCGCGCCCTTCGTCGCGACCATCGCCTTCATGTTGTCGGGCTCGGCCCACATCCCCTTGCCGATCTGCCCCTTGCCGACGAGGCCGTGCGCGAGCGCCGCCGCCACGTTGTGCTTCTCGTACGCGCCGAGCCACGGCGCCGCCTTCATCGCCGCCTTCGGCGCGACGGCGCCGGCGCGCATCGACGTGTGGATCTCGTCGGCGGTGCGGTCGAGGAAGCCGGTGTTGACGAAGACGAGCCGCTCCTTCG
>Ga0163111_10003228_pt1 | contig 10498 bp, 9 predicted proteins | sample CRUFie1St18metaG_FD_109645 | JGI IMG/M metagenome (GOLD analysis project Ga0163111, IMG submission 109645) | Marine microbial communities from the Costa Rica Dome - CRUD Field 142mm St18 metaG | ecosystem: Environmental > Aquatic > Marine > Oceanic > Photic zone | place: Costa Rica: the Eastern... | reverse complement strand
GTCTGGCCCGCTGAACACCGCAAAGTGTCGCCAGCGCCAGACCAGCTCATTGCGAAGCGTTTCGGGATTGAGCGCCATGGAGCGTCTCCTCGACCCATCAAAGCGTTGGTTACGTGGTCTTCCCGCACGGGGGTGCGTTAGGATAACCCGATTGAGATCACAGGGTGACGCAGGCCGCCGAGCCCACCGCCTCCAGAGAGAGCCCCATTACGATGACAGACATGATGCAGCCTTCGGTCGATGTTGAGCAGCTGTCCCTGCGTGACTATGCAGAGAAAGCCTACCTCGACTACTCGATGTACGTGATTCTCGACCGTGCCCTGCCGCACATTGGCGACGGCTTGAAGCCGGTACAGCGCCGCATTGTGTATGCGATGAGCGAGCTCGGGCTCAAAGCCTCGGCCAAGTACAAAAAGTCGGCGCGCACGGTGGGGGATGTGATCGGTAAGTTCCATCCGCATGGCGACAGTGCGGCCTACGAGGCGATGGTGTTGATGGCGCAGGATTTCTCCTACCGCTACCCACTGATCGACGGCCAGGGGAACTGGGGCTCGCCCGATGATCCCAAATCCTTCGCCGCCATGCGCTACACCGAGTCAAGGCTAACGGCTTACGCCGACGTGCTGCTCTCGGAGCTCGGCCAGGGAACGGTGGATTGGCAGCCCAATTTTGATTTCACGCTTGAAGAGCCCACCGTGTTGCCGGCTCAAGTGCCCAACCTATTGCTCAATGGCACCACAGGTATTGCCGTCGGGATGGCGACGGATATTCCGCCGCATAACCTCAACGAAGTGGTCGCGGCCACCATCCATCTGCTGGACTCACCCAAGGCAACGGTCGTAGACCTCTGCAAGCACATCAAAGGACCGGATTTCCCCACAGAAGCCGAGATCATCACCCCGGCGGGTGAACTCAAAACGCTCTATGAGACGGGGCGGGGTGCTTTACGAGTGCGGGCCGCCTACGCGATCGAGGACGGCGCGGTCGTGATTCACGCGTTGCCATACCAAGTCTCGGGCGCCAAGGTGCTGGAGCAGATCGCGGCGCAGATGCAGGCCCGCAAGCTGCCGATGGTGTCTGATCTGCGCGACGAGTCTGACCATGAGCACCCCACGCGCCTGGTGCTGGTCCCCCGGTCTAATCGCATCGATCTCGATGGGGTGATGAGCCACCTGTTCGCCACCACCGATCTCGAGCGCACCTACCGCGTGAATCTCAACGTGATTGGCATCGACGGCCGGCCGGCGGTGAAGTCGCTGGTCACCATCCTCAAGGAGTGGCTGGCCTTTAGAAAGGCGACCGTCAAGCGTCGCTTGCAGCACCGGTTGGAACGGGTTGAGCGCCGGCTCCATATTCTCGAGGGCTACCTCGTTGCGTTTCTCAACATCGATGAAGTCATCCGCATTATTCGCGAGGAGGACGAGCCCAAACCCGTGCTCATGAAAACCTTCAAGATCTCCGATGTGCAGGCAGAGGCCATTCTGGATCTGAAACTGCGCAACCTCGCCAAGCTCGAAGAGATGAAAATCCGCGGTGAGCAGGATGAGCTGGCTGAAGAGCGCGACGGACTGAAGAAAACTCTGGGCAGTGACGCGCGGCTCAAGACATTGATCAAGCGCGAGTTGAAAGCGGTGGTTGAGACCCACGGAGACGACCGACGCGCGCCGCTTACCGAGCGCGAGGAAGCGAAGGCCTTCAGTGAGCTGGAGCTCACCACCGCCGATCCGCTAACCATTGTACTGTCCGAGAAGGGCTGGATTCGCGCTGCCAAGGGCCACGACATCGATCCTGCGGCGCTGAGTTACAAATCGGGAGATGGGTTTCGCTTTGCGGCTCGGGGTAAGTCGAACCTGCCAACGGTGGTGCTCGACTCGACCGGCAGAGCCTACACTTTGCCCACGCATCAGCTGCCTTCGGCACGCGGTCAGGGAGAGCCCCTCACCGGGCGCATCAACCCGCCGTCCGGCGCCACCTTTGAAGGGCTCTTAACCGGCACGGAAGGAGATCGCTATTTGTTGGCGAGTGACGCAGGCTACGGGTTTGTGGTGCAGTTCGGCCAACTGCAGGCGAAAAACAAGGCCGGCAAGGCGGTGCTTACCTTGCCCAAGGGCGCGCAGGTATTGCCGCCGGCAGCCATTGCAGAAGGCGAAGCGCCACTGGTAGTCGTGGCCACCAATGAGGGGCGCATGCTGGTGTTCCCTCTGGCAGATCTCCCGGAGATGGCGCGGGGCAAGGGCAACAAATTGATCGGTATCCCGTCTGCCCGCGCGGCGGCACGGGAAGAGTTTGTGGCCGGACTCTGCGTGGTCACTGAGGGCGATACTCTACAGGTGACTTCGGGTGGCCACTACCGCAACTTCAAGTGGTCCGAGCTTGAGCACTTCCGCGGGGAGCGCGGGCGGCGAGGCAGCAAGTTGCCCAAGGGCTATCAGCGGGTGACCCGGTTGGAGGTGGTGACAGACTGACCCGCCTGTCATGTGCTTTTAGAAGGGCAGAAAACCCTGCGGCGTCTCCTCGTCGGTCGGCGTGATCACGCGTTGGAGTAATTGGAGTTGCCGTTCCAGCAGGTCGAGGTGAGCGCCGCTGATATCGCCGAGCGCCATCCACTGTTCGTCGATGACATCAATGCCGATCCGAGCAGTGAGACCGCTGTCTTCTGCTGCTCGCGAAGACAGCAGGATCCCGTCGAGATCACGATTGGCGAGCTCCAGTAGGTCGTCGAGCGTCGCCTGTGTATACAGCCCAGGGTAAATATCTTCGTCATCGCCCCGTCCCAGCTCGCTGATTCCAATCGCCATGCCCGGGTTGAACGAGAGACGTTGGTGCTTGTCCGCGACCTCGCTACAGCGAGACAGTAGCCAGGCGCAGCTGGCAGCCCGCAGCACGGGTGAGCCAATAGCGTGTGAACCGGAGAAGTAGATGGCCAGTCCAAACTGCCGGATCACGCTGAGATCTCCGCCGTAGAAACCGGCGCTGCCATACGCCATGCGGTGCAGGCCGGAGACGTAAGCCTGAAGGCGCGACTCGTCGAGGGTGTCGAGATAGCCCGGCAGGTGTTTGAGCGCGATACACAGAATGGCCGTATCGGTGTAGTGGTCGTCACTCTGGTCGCTGACATCGCGGGATGTCAGGAGATCGAGTGGCAACGCGTCGATCCTTTCCTTGAGCTTCCGTACCTCATTGACCGATGCCGACGTTTCATCAGTGACCGCGTCAAGTTGTGCGACGGCCTCAGTGATATTGCTGGCGAGTCGCTGACCCATGGGTCGAGTCAACGCATACACCGCCGTGCTCAGCAAAACAGACAGTGCCACCAATCCCCATATAAGGGTTTGTCTCGCTGCCTGTTGGTCTTGTAAGTCGAGATAGAGCTCCACGGTGCCCGCAGTGTTGCCATCGATCAACACGGCTTCCTGGTGAGCATCCGCGCCCAGAGGTATAGAGCCCCTGACGGCGAGCTCCGAGCCCTCGACATCCAGCACCCGGGCTGCAGCGAACAAGGTTTGATCAGTGTAGAACTGGAGCTCGGCAACCAGCCCGAGTCGATCCCCCGCCGACAGCGCGCCTCCTGCGCGAACGGCCAGTTGTTGAACCGCGGCGCGGGCATGCTCATTGAGCGTCGTTCTCTGAATCGATTCGGTTGACTGTGCAGCGACGACTACCAACGTCAGGGTCGCCAGCAAACAACAGCCGGCTGCCGCGAGCGCCAGTTGCTGCGACAGCGGCTGATTACGCAAACGTTGCAATAGTTGTTCCAAAGAGAACCTCCGGTGACGCCGGGATCAGTATAAACTCACGGCATGCCGCTGTCGGGTGAGGGCGGCCCATCTTCTGCGACCTGACAGGGAACTCAGTGGTGAATGCGACACACATGATTGTACTAATGGTGCCCCAGGGAGCGGCACTGGAGGTCGATCGGGTCGCTGACGTTGCTCAGGCAGCCGGCGCTGAGGTCGTTGAGATACGCACCGTACCGGTGCCGGTGACACTGTCTGATCGTCGCACTGTGCACAATCTGCTGGTTAATTGCGCTGATGCCGAAGGCCTCTCCTCGAGGCTGCGGGACCTTTCTGATGCCCATGGTGTTGATATCGCGCTGCAGCCGCGTGCGATGCGCTGTCAGTCCTATCGGTTGGCGGTTTTTGATATGGACTCCACGCTCATTGATTGCGAGGTCATCGATGAGCTCGCAGATCAGGCAGGCGTTGGCGAAGCCGTCGCCGACATCACCGCTCAAGCCATGCGCGGCGAGCTCGATTTTGATGAGAGTTACCGTACCCGGCTTGCGCTGTTGAAGGGCCTAGATGCTGGTGCAATCGAAGACTTGGCTGACCGGCTCCCGGCTAAAGAGGGCCTTCGGGAACTGACCACCACACTCAAAGCGAAGGGCATGACGCTTGCGATTTTTTCCGGTGGCTTTGTGCCGATTGCTGAGCGGCTACAGGCGGACTACGGCTTTGATGAAGTGGTGGCGAATACGCTGGAAATCGCATCCGGCAAAGTCACCGGCAAGGTGGTGCCACCCATCGTGAATCGAGAGCACAAGGCAGCAGCGTTAGAGGCCCTCGCCACTCGTCTGAATATTGGTGTGGATGCCTGTATCGCGGTCGGTGATGGCGCCAATGATCTCGATATGATGGCGATGGCGGGGTTGGGTGTGGCGTTCCACGCGAAGCCCGCGGTGCGTGCCGCGAGCCCCATTGAAGTCACCCACTGTGGTCTCGATGGGGTGTGTTACTTGCTGGGCAGTGAGGGTGAATTCGCCGATACCTGAGCCTCTCTTCAGCGCCCGATGATGCCTCGAGATCGCGCCCTAAGGTATGATCGCATTTTTGTTCAACGGGTCATCCACGATGCCAAACTTTTCAACTAACGAATTCAAGCCCGGGCTTAAGGTCATGCTCGACGGCGAGCCTTGTTCCATCCTTGAGAACGAGTTCGTGAAGCCGGGTAAGGGGCAGGCCTTTAACCGCGTCAAACTCCGCAACCTGAAGTCAGGGCGGGTCTGGGAGCGAACCTTCAAATCGGGAGATACCCTCGAAGGTGCCGACGTCATGGATGTGGATCTCGAGTATTCCTATACCGACGGTGAGTTTTGGCACTTTATGGACCCCTCCACTTACGAGCAGTACGGCGCTGATCGCGACGCAGTGGGTGAATCCGAGAAGTGGCTCAAAGAGCAGGAGCGCTACGAGATCACGCTCTACAACGGCACGCCGCTGGCGGTCACACCGCCCAACTTCATTGAGCTGGAAATCACCGAAACCGACCCGGGCCTGAAGGGCGATACGGCACAGGGCGGTAGCAAACCCGCCACCCTGAGTACCGGGGCGGTGGTTCGGGTGCCACTCTTTATCACCGAAGGTGAAGTGATCCGCGTCGATACCCGCACCGGTGAATACGTGAGTCGCGCCAGTAAAAGCTGACCCGCTAGCAGCTGATCTTTGAATGACCGCCCGTGGGTGATGGCCCTGTGAGTCGATGGCTACCCTCGGCGTCGCCGGAGGGCCTCGCCGCGAGGGCAGACTTACTCCAGGTGCTGAGGCACTTTTTCCGTGATTGTGGCGTCATGGAAGTCGACACCCCGCTGCTCTCTCAAGGCACCGTCCCAGACCCCGGCATCGATGTTTTCACGTTGCCGGGCGGCGGCGAACAGCCGGACAGGCACCTACAAACCTCACCAGAGAGCGCGATGAAACGCCTTCTGGCCGCCGGTTTAGGCGATATTTTTCAAATCTGCAAAGCCTTTCGTCAGGGTGAGGCGGGCCGTCACCACAACCCCGAGTTCACCCTGCTCGAGTGGTATCGGGTGGGCTGGGACCACGCCGCTTTGATGCGTGAGGTCGCCGAATTGCTGGGCACCGTTTTGAGCTCGGACGGCTGGCAGGTTTGGCCCTACCGGGCGCTCTTTGTCGAGCTCCTCGGCGTGGATCCTCTGGATGAGCAAACCAGTCTTACGACACTCACGGATCTTGCCCAATCCCGGATTGGCTCCGTGCCGGAGGGTCTCGACCGCGATGCGGTACTCGATCTACTCATGAGCCACTGCATAGAGCCGGGGATCAGTGATTGGGGCGTGGTGTTCATCACCGACTTTCCACTGTCGCAGGCGGCCATGGCACGCTCTATCTCCGTAGGCGATGCCGACGTTGCCGCGCGCTTTGAGTGTTATGTGCACGGCAAAGAGCTGGCCAACGGCTACTGGGAGCAAATCGATGCCGATGCGCTTTCCGCCCAACTGCAGGCCGAGAACATACGGCGGCGGCAGCGGGGGCTGCCGGAGCGCCCGATTGATGAACGCCTGCTGGCGGCGCACCGTCATGGGTTACCGGAGTGCGCTGGAGTGGCGCTGGGGGTGGACCGGTTGCTCGCCGTGAAGTTGGGCGCTGAGAGTCTCGAGGAGATCATCAGTTTTGGCTGGGATAGCGCCTGACCCTGCAACGGCTATGTTTGGGTTGGCTCCACCGCCGCGATGACCGGGCCGTAAATATCGATAAATTCCTTGGGCGGCCTTTTTGGGGCCCCCGTGGAGATCTCGATACACACAAACTCTAGCGCGCCGCGAAAAACCGTTTCACCCGTTTGCTCACAGACCACCTGCAGCCGGCGGGTCATTTTCATCTTGCCTGCCCAGTCCGTAATCCAGGTGCCGACCAGTAATTGATCGCCCGCCCGAGTTGCCTTCAGGTAGTCGTACTCAGCGTGAGTCATGGCCATGGCGCGGTCGAGGCGCTGGTAGTCCTCAGCTCCCAAACCGAGCGCAGTGGTGTGCGCCCACGCGGCTTCCATGCACCACTCCACATAGTGGGTGTTCCGAGTGTGGGCGAGAGCATCGATATGCGTGGCCTCAACGGTGACCGGCCACAAATAGGGATCGGCAAAATCCCACTGCGGCGCGGTCATGCGCTGGCCGCCTCGACGCGGGGCTGCGCAATCATCAGATAGCCGAAGATTACGGCCAGCACCGGACAAATCAGATTGAAGAGCGCGTAGGGTGCGTACTCGAAGGTGGCAACGCCCAGCGTTGCTGCCATGAATGCCCCACAGGTATTCCAGGGGATCAACGCCGAGGTGAGGGTGGCGGAGTCTTCTAGCGTGCGGGAGAGGCTGAGTCGATTCAGCCCGCGGTCATCGTAGGCCGGCGTAAACAGCCGGCCGGGCAGCGTGATGGCGAGAAACTGATCGGCGGCCAGCACATTGGTGATGAACCCGCTCCCCACGGTGGCCAGTATCAGGTCCCCGGTGCGTTTCACCCCACGCAGGACCTGATCTAGTAGCTGCCTAAGGATGCCGGTGCTATCCAGCATCCCGCCGAAGGTCATGGCGGTGAGAATCAAAAAGATGGTGTTCAGCATGCTGGCCAAGCCGCCCTTGTCTAGCAGCTTGCTGAGTTCACCCATACCCTCGGGTGACTGATAGCCCGAGAACAGCGCCATCCACAGCCCCTGAATCAGTGGCGCCGGCGAGTCCGGGTGGGCGGTCAGTGCCAGTGCGCGAACAACATCGGCTTGAAACGCGGCGGCATAGAGCGTGCCCGAGAGGGCGCAGATCAAAATGGCGGGGTAGGCGGGTACCCGGAAATAGATCAGCGCCAGCATCAGTACCAGCGGTGAGAGCACCCAGGGAGAGATGGCGAACTGGCCGGCCAGAGCAGTGCGGATCTCGGCGATGTTCTCGGGGGTGGCGGCGCCCTCGCTGCCAATGAAGGAAAAAACCACCAGTGCCGCAATAAACGCGGGCAGGGTGGTCCAGAGCATGTTTTTGATGTGCTCAAACAGATCAACGCCCACTGCTGCCGCGGCCAGATTCGTGGTGTCTGAGAGCGGCGAGAGTTTGTCGCCAAAATAGGCGCCGGAGATCACCGCGCCGGCGGTGATGGCGGGCGACAGCGAGTAGGTGGTCGCGATGCCCATGAGGCCGATGCCCAGCGTGCCCGCTACGGTCCAGGAGCTGCCCAGGCTCAATGAGGCCAGTGCGCAGATGACGGCGGATGCCGCATAAAAGAAACCGGGGTCTAGCAACTGCACCCCGTAATAGATCATGCCCGGCACGGCGCCACTGATAATCCAGCTGCCGATCAGCGCGCCCACAGAGAGCAGAATCATCATCGGCATGATCGAGACGGTAATCGCCCCAACCATGCCGTCTTGAATCGCCTGCCAGCTCATGCCCCGGCGCCAGCCCACCAGCATGGTGGCCGCCGAGGCAATGATCAGTGCAACTTGATTGGGTCCGTAGGATGCGTCCGAGCCAAACAGCGCTACCGAGGCGGAGAGCAGTAAAACCAGCAGCGCGATCGGCGCGAGGGACAGCAGCATAGGCGATAGATCAGGCGGGGCGGTACCCCGGCTTGGTCATGGTAATTTGGTAGGTGCCAATAATGCGCTCGCGGAAGCCCCCCTCGCAATAGCTGAGGTAGTAGCGCCACATATTGATAAACCGATCGTCAAAGCCCATGCCGTGCACCTGTTCCAGTTTCTCAAGGAAGCCTTCGTGCCAGGCGTTCAGCGTGTCGGCGTAGTCCTCGGTGATATCGCGTAGGTGGGTCATCTGCATATCGGTCATGCGTGCCAGCGCATCACTGATCACCGTGAGCGAGGGCAGGCATCCGCCCGGGAAGATGTAACGCTTGATGAAGTCCACGGAATCCCTTGCCTGTTCGTAGCGTTGCTCGGTCATGGTGATGGCCTGAATCACCGCTTTGCCATGGGGCTTGAGCAAGCGGCTGACCTTCTGAAAGTAGGTGTCGTAAAACTGATGCCCGACTGCCTCAATCATCTCGATAGACACCAGTTTGTCGAACGTGCCGTTAAGGTCGCGGTAATCGTCGAAGAGCACCGTAATGCGGTCCTGCAGGCCGCGCTCGGCCACGGCATCGACCGTGTACTCAAACTGCTCCCGGGAGATGGTGGTGGTTGTGACCCGACAGCCATAGTGCTCGGCGGCATAGATCGCCATGCCGCCCCAGCCCGTGCCAATCTCCACCAGATGATCCTCGGGCTTGAGCTCTAGATCCTCGCAGATCAGGTGGAGCTTGTGTTGAGAGGCGCTTGTCAGATCGCTGTCTGGAGTGGGGAAGACCGCCGACGAATACATCATGCTGGGGTCGAGGAACAGTGAGAAAAAGTCGTTGCCGAGATCGTAGTGGGCAGAGATATTTTCGCGCGAGCGCCGTGACGTATTGCGTCGTGCCCAGTGGTTCAACTTCAGGGCAACACGGGCAAGGAAATGCTGTCGATCCGACATCGCCTCCAGCATCGCCATGTTGGCACTGAAAGCGCGGGTGACGGCGGTCAGATCCGGACTGCTCCAGATGCCTTCGATAAACGTCTCACCCGCGGCGATACTGCCTCCGGTCAGGACGCGGCGATACAGATCGCTGTCATGAACGTGCACCTCGGCGTGGGGTGCGGCGGGGTCCGACTTTGAGCCAAAGACCAAAGTCTCGCTCTGTTCTTTGAGTGTGAGGGAACCCACCTGGAGTTTGGCCAGCACCTTGAGCATCAGCGAGCGTGCCAGCCCTCCATGCTTCTCGGGGAAAAGCATCGGTAACTTGGAGATGTTTTTGACGCTGTATCCGCTCATGTGGACCCTCTTTCTACTACCGCGTGGAGTCGACGGTTACGTTAGTGCGTTCGCTTCGGATGAGAATGTAGGCTGACGCCTTTTAAAAACAGGCGCAAGGCCTCCCAGTAAATGCCGGCGACGACCTTGATCGTCATAAACGGGTAAGCAAGGATTGCCCGGCGTGCGGTGCGAGCAGTAAGCGGCTCCGCGGCGAGAGACAGCACGGCGTCGAAAATCCGCTGACCGTCCTCGAAAAGCGCAATCTGAATGTTGAGATCATCCCCCGGCACGTTGCTGTACCAGCGGTAGGTCATGTTCATCGGGTTAAAGGGTGAAACGTGGAGCGCTTTCTGGAACTCCGTTGTCAGAGGCTGGTCGGCGTCGGGTGCCTCGAGCACGTAGCTATGGCGCTCACCCCAGGGGGTATTGGTCACCTCTGCCACCACGTACTGTAATTGCTCTCCTGTGGCGTCATAGCAGTAGTAAACGGCAATCGGATTGTTCTGATACCCGAAGTATCGCCAGTTGGCCAACAGATAAATCGGTCCGGTTTGATCTTCCCCCGTTTCATCCTTAATGCGTTGGCGAACCGCGTCAGCCAGCGGCAACTCAGGTGCGCCCAGAAAGTCGCGCCGAAGAAAGCGTGCCGGTGCCCACCGCTTGGTCGACCACAGCGGCAGGCGAGCTGTCAGTTCAGGGAGTGTTTCCAGCTCTACAAAGGGCATGAACACCTTGTAGGTGAAGGCGTGTTTTTTGGGGGAGTAGCGGGCGTGGCGGAGCGTGCCCGAGTAGAGTCTCGCCGTCACGCCGCCATCTGCGCGGCCGCGCATAGGCTCTCGGCTACGCGCAGGCCGCTGCTCAGACCATCCTCGTGGAAACCATTTTGCCAATATGCGCCGCAGAACCACGTGCCGTTTTGCCCGTTGATGTC
>Ga0163111_10003225_pt1 | contig 10503 bp, 7 predicted proteins | sample CRUFie1St18metaG_FD_109645 | JGI IMG/M metagenome (GOLD analysis project Ga0163111, IMG submission 109645) | Marine microbial communities from the Costa Rica Dome - CRUD Field 142mm St18 metaG | ecosystem: Environmental > Aquatic > Marine > Oceanic > Photic zone | place: Costa Rica: the Eastern... | reverse complement strand
TTATTTTTCGATCTGTATTCTCGATTTGTTTTCTCTTGTATCGGCAGAGCATCCATATCAGCCCGTAACCCGATAACCTTATCTTGAGTATTTGTTTTACCCTTAATAACGCCAACTACTCCAGTACGTCCAATGCCATTTTTAACTATATCACAGCCAAAAGAGGTTAATTTTTCTCCAACTATTTTTGAAGTGCGGTAGGTGTCATATAATAATTCTGGGTTTGCATGTAGATCACGGCGCCATTCAGTAATTTCCGCATGCATCTCAACTATTCGATTTCTAACTGGCATGAATCAATATCAACCCGCTGCCAAATCATCAATTAAACGATCTAAAAACGCCTCGCCAGCCTCAAATTGCTTTATTGTAATAAACTCATTTGGCTGATGTGCCTGAGCTATATCACCTGGTCCACATATTATTGATGAATAACCCTCTGCTTGAAACTGGCCAGCTTCCGTTCCATATGACACCACATGCTGCCCATTATCTCCAGTTAATTTTCGGACAAGTGCTTCAGCAATACCATTTTCTTCAGGTTTCAAACCTGGCACCCCATAACCAGCCTCAAGTTTAATAAAACATTCAGAATTTATTTTTTTCATTTCTGCTTCAATCTCATGGACTTTTTTGGTGTAAGCTGACTGCCATTCATTGGCATCTTCTGAAGGAATGCATCGAAAACCCATAACAAAATGACAATCTTTGGCAGTGATATTATTTGCAGTTCCACCTTCGATAATTCCAACATGTACCGTAGTGTAGGGAGGAATAAACATCTTTGTAGCATCACTCATATTTTTTGAAGCGTTTAACTTATTCATTTCATTGGCCCATTCAATCAGCTTGGCAGCCTCGTGAATAGCACTCACGCCAATATGTTGTAGAGAAGAGTGAACTTCAAAACCTCTCACATGGGTTTTTATCCCCAATCCGCCCTTATGGCCAGAAACTGCTTTCATCATGGACGGCTCACCAATAATTGCTGCAGATGCTTTTGGCATTAATTTGGCCATTTCAGCAGCCATAAAAGGAGCACCGATACATCCAACTTCTTCATCATAAGATAGTGCTATCTGAATAGGTCGCTTGATTCCTCTTTTCAACGCTTTAGGGACTGTAGCAAGAGCTAATGCATCAAAACCCTTCATATCACATGTACCACGACCGAAATATTTCCCATCCTTTTCTACGACAGTAAATGGGTCTGTATCCCAATCCTGGCCAACAACAGGCACAACATCCGTATGACCTGAAAGAATAACTCCCCCATCAACCATTGGACCAACATTTGCGTACAAGTTTGCTTTTGTCTTTTCAGTGTTATAAACGCGTTTAGATTCTATTCCAAAATGATTTAGATAATCTTCAACCCATGAGATCAATTCTAAATTACTTTCTGAACTCACTGTTGGAAAAGAAATCAACTTCTCCATAATTTCTCGTGCAGTCAAGTCATATGACATTCAGTTCTCCTAACAATTGTTTATCTTTTAATCATAAATTTTTGAATTAGCTCAATATCCACTATCAGTCGTCAAAACGAAATGGTCCGGCGCAACTTCTTTATACTCCGAAATTTCAGCAACGTACCCTTTAGGGTGGATTGGAGATGGAATAGGTTTAAAATTTAAATCTTTTTCTTTTTTACGCTTCCGTGGATCAGCTATGGGTACTGCTTTCAATAAAGCTTTAGTGTAATCATGCTGAGGATTTTCGAATACTGCTGATCTTGAACCAATTTCAACTATCCTACCAAGATACATAACACCGACTCGATGGCTAACCCTTTCAACCACTGCCATATCATGGCTAATAAACAAAAAAGACAATCCCAATTCTGACTGCAACTCCATCATTAAGTTTAGCACTTGAGCTTGAACAGAAACGTCTAAAGCGGAAACAGCTTCATCTGCTATGATAAGTTTTGGATTAAGAGCCAAAGCTCGTGCAATAGCAACTCGCTGTCTCTGGCCTCCCGAAAGTTCATGTGGAAATCTTCTCATAAAAGTACGTGGTAATTCCACTCTATCAAAAAGCATCTCAATACGCTTACTAATATCATCACTGATCATTGTCTTATAATTTCTTAATGGCTCAGCTACTTGGTCAAATAATTGCATTTGTGGATTTAAAGAAGCAAATGGGTCCTGAAAAATCATTTGAATATTTAATCGTGCTTCCTGCATGGACTTTGAGGAAAGCTCTAAAACATTTTGCCCATCAAGATTGACTGAACCAGCTTGAGGTTCGACCAACCGTATTAGTGCTCTTCCAGCAGTAGATTTTCCACATCCTGATTCTCCAACCAACGATAAAGTCTGACCCTTCTTTATTTCAAATGAGATGTCTTCCACAGCATGGACATAAGCAACTGTCCTTCTAAATAGTCCACCTTTCACAGGGAAACGGGCTGTTAAATTTTTTACAGATAATAGTGGTTCTTCTGTATCCTTTATTGGAATTATTGTATCGTTTTCTGTGCCCAATAAGCGCATTGGCTCAGGAAATGATTTTCCTCTCATCTCACCTAATTTAGGAACTGCTGCGAGCAGTGCTTGAGTGTACTCATGTCGAGGATTTTCGAAGATCTCCTCAACTGTACCTTCCTCAACTTTGTTTCCCCTATACATAACTACAACTCGATCAGCCATTTGCGCAACAACAGCCATATCATGAGTAATAAACATTACAGCAGTTCCAGTTTCTTTCTTCAGCCTATCCATTAGTGCCAGAATTTCTGCTTGTATTGTCACGTCTAAAGCAGTTGTGGGCTCATCAGCAATCAATAATCTAGGCTCACAAGCCATTGCCATTGCAATAACTAACCTTTGACGCATACCACCAGACAATTCGTGAGGATATTGCTTCATCCTTTTCTCTGGCTCAGGTAGTCTAACCTGTTTTAATATTTCTATCGCTCGCTCTCGCGCTTTTCCCTTTGAAATTTTCTTGTGAAATCTTAACCCCTCGGTTAATTGCCGCTCAACAGTCAGAACTGGATTCAGTGCTGTCATCGGCTCTTGAAAAATCATTCCAATTTCATTTCCTCTAATCCCACTCATTTCATTTTGGTTAGCCTCAGTTAGATTTATTGATTCACCGTGCTTTCGATCAAAAATTAATTTTCCGTTCGTAATTTCTCCACCACCAAACTCAACTAACCGCATGAGTGACAAAGACGAAACTGACTTGCCAGAACCAGACTCACCAACAACGCAAACAGTTTCACCAGGATAAATTTCAAAAGATACATCCTCCACACCAGTGACGGTGCCATCTTTAGTTTCAAACTGAACCTGTAGCTTCTCAATGCGAGTGATCGGATTATCTAGCATGAACTTCCTCTTTTTTAGATCTTTGCATGCTACATATTACTGAACTACTGTCAAATATATAAATTGAGCTAATCTAGTTATTTTCGTTTTAATTAACGTGAAGTAAAAAATTAGATGTTTCGAGGCAAAAATATGTACTTTTCGCTTGCAATTTCAATAAAAGTCTTGTTCCTATATGGACTTACCCGTCCAAGAAAGGACAACTATGTAATTACTAAATGCAGAGCATACTGCAACATGAGGAATTTGAGCTAAACAACTAGGAGAGAAATATGAAAATTAAATCATTAGTAATAGGTACGGCTACCGCCCTTAGCGTTGCTTCAATGGCAATGGCAGATCGGGGATCTGACGGTCACGTGAATATTATCTATTGGCAAGCACCTTCAATTCTAAACCCCTACCTATCAGGTGGTACAAAAGATTTGGAGAGCTCTTCAATGATAATCGAGCCTTTGGCACGTTATGACCAAGATGGTAATTTAGTGCCCTGGTTAGTTGACACAATACCTACAGTTGATAATGGCGGTGTTAGCGCAGACCTAAAAACAATTACTTGGAAGCTTTCAGAGGGCCTTAAATGGTCAGATGGCAGCGCTGTAACAGCACACGACGTTGTATTCACTGCTAATTATTGTATGGACCCAGCAGGTGGCTGTGCTCAATTGAACAAATTGGCAGATGTTGAAAATGTTGAAGCGCTAGATGATCATACAGTAAAGGTAACTTTTGGGGTTCCAAAACCTTTTCCATATGGCCCTTTTGTTGGCTCTGAACAGCCAATAATTCAAAAAGCACAGTTTGCAGATTGCATGGGTGCAAAAGCGCCAGAATGTACTGAACAAAACTTTGGACCAATCGGTACTGGACCATTCAGAGTAACAGAATTTAAAGCAAATGACGTTATCTCAATGGAAGCCAATCCGATGTATCGCGATCCAGCAAAGCCTGCTTTCGCTTCAGTAACGTTCAAAGGTGGTGGTGATGCAGCAGCTGCAGCCAGAACTGTACTTGAAACTGGAGAATTTGATTATGCTTGGAACTTACAAATTGATCCAGCAATCCTTTCAGATATGGAAGCTGCCGGAAAAGGTACTGTGATTTCTAGCTTTGGTACAGCCGTTGAAAGACTTATGGTAAACTTATCTAACCCTGATCCTGCATTGGGAGACAAAAGATCAACTCTTGCTGGCGGTCCACACCCCTTCTTGACTGATCCAGCGGTTCGAAAAGCACTAAGCGTATCGATCGATAGGTCTCTACTAGCTGAAGTTGGTTATGGCGCAGCAGGTAAACCTACTTGTAACGTTGTACCTGGTCCAGCAATTTATGTTTCAACAGCTAATGACGAATGTTTAGTACAAGATATTGCTAAAGCAAATAACATTCTAGAAGCAGCTGGATGGAAAAGAGGTTCTGATGGTATAAGAGCCAAGGATGGAGTTAGACTATCAATTCTTTACCAAACCTCTACAAATGCTGTGAGACAAGACACTCAAGCGTTTATCAAGCAATGGTGGTCAGAAATTGGTGTTGAAACAGAGTTAAAAAATATTAGCGCATCTGTTTTCTTTGGTGGCGACCAGTCCTCACCAGACACTTATCAAAAACACTTCTCAGATATCGAGATGTACACAAACATCTTTAGTGGAACTGATCCAGAAGCATATATGGGAAGCTGGGTATGTTCAGAACATCCAACACCAGAAACTAACTGGATGGGTAACAATATGCCACGTTACTGTAACGCTGAGTATGACGCATTAGTCGCAGAGTTGGCAGGTACTGCTAATATCGACGATCGCGCACGTATTGTTAGAACTTTGAATGACATGCTTATGCAAGAAGGCGCCATGATACCACTGATTCACCGTGGTAGAGTATCTGCTCATTCTAATAAGCTAGGTGGTGTAATTCAAAACACTTGGGATAGTGAGCTTTGGAACGTTGCCGATTGGTACCGTAACTAAAATTATCATTTTTGTTACCCCGGTTGATAAACCGGGGTAACAAAGTCAAATTCTTTAAACTGTTATATTGAGAAACTGCTATGTTGAAATACACGATCAGACGATTGATTTTCACAATCCCAGTTCTTTTATTTATTAGTTTAGTAATATTCTTACTTCTAGATTTATCTCCAGGAGACCCTACTGCTCAATTACCCATGACGGTACCACCAGAGGTAAGAGAGCATATTAGACAAGCCTTGGGCCTTGGTGAGCCTATGTATTGGCGATACCTGATGTGGTGTAACCAATTCTTCATAATAGAACCTTTAAATATAATTGAGCAAGCCTGGGGTATTTCCATCGGAGATAGTGCAAATAGAACAAGAGTCATGAGTTGGTCTACTAGATCACCTGTGGTTGATTTAATAATCGAACGAACACCACAAACACTTTGGGTAGTAGGAATGTCGTATATTGTAGGCATTATTATTGCTATACCAATCGGAGTTATATCAGCATACCGCCAGTATAGTTGGTTTGACCAAACCGGAACATTTATTTCAATGGTTGGCTTTTCTGTTCCAACATTTTTCACAGGCGTTTTATTAATTGTAATATTTTCAACGCTTGTACCAACAGATAGCATTTTCTGGCTCCCCTCGATATATGACACAACTCATAAAGTTACAGATTGGGACAGTTTTGTCTTTCAAATCAGACAAATAATAATGCCAGTATTTGTTTTGGGACTTTATAACGCATCTCAAATAAGTCGATTTATGCGCGCTTCAATGCTTGACAACCTAAGCCTTGATTATGTGAGAACTGCCAGAGCAAAAGGGATGAAGGAGCGGGTAGTTTTGTTAGTTCATGTATTGCGAAATTCGTTGATACCAGTTGTTACTGTTTTAGCTTTAAACATTCCTCATGTATTTGGGGGGGCAATAATCACGGAGCAAGTTTTTAAAGTAAATGGTCTTGGAGCACTATTGATTCTTGGCATTGAAGGTGCAGACATACCGCTTGTGCAAACCTTAACTTTCATCTTTGCTATCTTAATTGTTTTTTTCAATTTAATAGCGGATGTATTATATGGAATTTTAGATCCAAGGATCAGATATGACTGAAGAACTTTCAACAAAGCGATCAAGTCAATGGCGAGATGTTTGGCTCCAATTTAAAACGCATCGTGGAGCTGTTATTGGAATGATAGTATTTTTTTTAATAGGTTTTCTAGTTGCTTTTGGACCCTTATTTTGGACACTAGATCCAAATTTTATCGATATCAGAGCGAGAAATCAGGGGCCGAGCCTACTCCATCCTATGGGTACTGACCAACTGGGTAGGGATACCTTTTCAAATTTACTTGCTGGTGGAAGAGTATCATTATTAGTAGGCGTAACTGCAATGGCATTATCCGTCTTGTTCGGAACTTTGATTGGCGTTATCTCTGGATTCTTCAAACGCCTTGATGGTCCCCTTATGCGATTAACAGATCTGTTTTTAGCTCTACCACTACTACCTTTACTGTTAGTTATGATTATGCTTTTTAGAGACACACTAAGAGGACTGTTTGGGCCAGAAACTGGTATTTTTATATTGATTGTATCCGCTATTGGTTTAACCAGTTGGATGCCAATTGCCCGAATTGTTCGGGGGGATGTTTTGGCAGTAAAAGAACGAGAATTTGTTTTAGCGGCTAGATCATTAGGCACACACAATACTCAAATGATTACAAGACATATTCTTCCCAATGTAATGAGTCCAATAATGGTATCTGCGACCTTAAGTGTTGCTGCAGCCATTATCACTGAAAGTGCACTTTCTTTCTTGGGATTAGGTTTTCCTTCAGACTTCCCAACTTGGGGCAGGCTACTTTACGATAGCACCAATTTCATGAAATTGAGCCCAGAAAGAGTAATTTACCCCGGACTGGCCATTAGTCTCACTGTTCTTAGCGTAAATTACATTGGAGATGGCTTAAGAGATGCATTAGATCCAAGAATTAGAGGTCGATAAATCACTGAGAAGTGATCAGTCTCAATTTATTATGCTTAAGAGTTGATCAATAGAAGACTTTGCATCACCATAAAACATTCTGGTATTTTCTTTAAAAAATAAGGGATTTTCTATACCTGAATATCCAGTGCCCTGCCCTCTTTTTGAAACAAATACTTGTTTAGCCTTCCACACCTCTAAAACAGGCATTCCCGCTATAGGACTATTAGGATCTTCTTGAGCTGCCGGATTAACGATATCATTTGATCCTATAACGATTACTACATCGGTATTAGGGAAATCATCATTAATTTCATCCATTTCAAGCACAATGTCATATGGCACTTTCGCCTCGGCTAAAAGCACATTCATATGGCCCGGTAACCTTCCAGCCACAGGATGAATGCCAAATCGCACAGAAGTGCCCTTTTGAATTAATCGCCGAGTAAGCTCTGCTACTGATTGCTGAGCTTGAGCAACTGCCATTCCATAACCTGGAACAATCACCACTGAGCTAGCTTCATCTAATGAATTCGCCACACCGGCACTATCAATTGCAATCTGCTCTCCATCAATATCCATGCTAGACCCAGTTTCATTTCCAAAACCACCAAGTATCACAGACAAGAAATGGCGGTTCATTGCTTTACACATTATATAGGAAAGGATCGCACCTGATGACCCAACTAATGCTCCTGTTACGATCAATAGATCATTTCCAAGCAAAAACCCTGTTGCCGCCGCCGCCCATCCTGAATAGCTGTTTAACATGGATACTACTACCGGCATATCAGCCCCACCGATCGCTGCTACTAGATGAGCACCGACTAAAAGTGCTATTAAAAGCATTGCATATAGTGTCCAGAGTTCAGCAGAATTTACGTAGATCAAAAGTAAAATCAAACTTATAATCACAGCCAAGCTATTTAAGATATGCCTACCAGGTAGGATTAAGGCCTTACCATTTATTCTTCCCGCCAGCTTAGCATAGGCAACAATTGATCCTGTAAAAGTAATAGCGCCAATAAATACACCCAAAAATATTTCAACTTCGTGAATAACAATTTCGGCACCAGTCAAACCGTGCAACTCCTGCATTGCTGAATTCAAACCAATAAAAACTGCGGCCAAGCCAACAAAACTGTGCAAAGCAGCTACTAATTGAGGCATTTCGGTCATCTCAACCCGCTGAGCGACCGTTTTACCAATCAGGGTGCCTATTCCCAACAGAGGGATAAGTAAAATATAAGAAAACGTCGAGAAACCTGGACCAAAAATTGTAGCAATAATTGCTATACCCATTCCAAATATACCATACCACACCGCTCGTTTAGCTTTCTCCTGATTAGACAATCCGCCTAATGAAAGAATAAACAAGACCGATGCAACTAAATAAGCTGCTGACAATACACCAATACCCATAATTTACTCTCTAACTTTTCTGAAACATTTGTAGCATTCTTCTGGTAACCATGAATCCTCCTACAATGTTGATTGTAGCTATCAAAACACTGATTGATGCTAATACTATTATTATCAAATTATTCGAATTTATCTGCAGCAAAGCACCAAGGATTATTATCCCCGATATTGCATTCGTAACAGCCATCAAAGGAGTATGCAAAGAATGGCTAACATTCCAGATAACCTGGAAACCAACAAAACAGCTTAATACAAAGACTATGAAATGTTGCATGAAACTGCTTGGAGCATAAATTCCTACCAAAAGCATTAAAACGGCTCCACTAACTAGCGCGATGGTTTGTGTCCTACCCGATTTTAAAAGCGCATCTGCATTTTCTTTCTCTATCTCTTCCTTACTTTTTTCTTCAATCTTAGGTTTTTGAGCACCGATAGCTTTAATCTTTGGTGGCGGTGGAGGGAAAGTAACCACGCCTTCATCACATATTGTTGACCCTCTAATGACATCGTCATTCATATTATGATTGATTACTCCATCTTTCTGGGGAGTTAAATCTGATATCAAATGCCGAATATTGGTGGAATATAATTCCGATGATTGTGCTGCCATTCTACTAGGGAAGTCAGTATATCCAATTATCGTAACTCCATTAGATGTTGTAATTTTTTTATCCATAATTGTTAGTTCACAGTTTCCACCTCTTTCAGCTGCAAGATCAACTACTACAGATCCTTGTTTCATAGCGCTAACCATACTTTCTAACCATAACTTTGGAGCGTCACGTCCTGGAATTAAAGCTGTAGAAATAACTATATCAACCTCTGGTGCTAATTCTTGGAATTTTTCTAACTGTTTTTGTCTAAACTCTGGTGAAGAAGGCGAAGCGTAACCTCCAGTTTCAGCACCATCTGCTTGATTGTCTTCAAAATCTAAAAATATAAATTTTGCACCCATTGATTCAATTTGCTCTGCTACCTCAGGACGAACATCAAATGCGTAAACCTGCGCTCCAAGTGATGTGGCCGCACCTATAGCAGCCAAACCCGCTACACCCGCACCAATTATTAGAACTTTAGCTGGAGGTATTTTACCCGCTGCGGTGACTTGGCCAGTAAAAAAACGTCCATAATTATTGCTGGCTTCAATGACCGCTCTATATCCAGCAATGTTTGCCATCGATGACAAAGCATCCATCTTTTGGGCACGTGAAATCCTTGGCACCATATCCATCGCGAGTGCAGTAATTCCCACATCATTAGCTTTTTGTAATAAATTCTCCGACTGACTTGGATAAAAAAAACTAATTAATGTCTTAGATTTATCAAATTTACCCAACTCACTTTCAGTTGGAGGCTGCACCTTAATAACCACATTTGAAATATTGATTAATGATCTACTGTCATCGCAAATCTCCACTCCAGCATTTATATAATCCTCATCCATAAAGCCTGCTTTAACCCCAGCATTCTTCTCAATAGCACAAGAGTGTCCCAACTTGATTATTTCCTTAGCAGACACAGGCGTCATTGCCACGCGTGACTCATTTTTTCCTTGTTCTTTTAATGCACCAATTTTCATGATAGTTCCCAAATAAATAATTAAATGCGATATAATACAGATACATATAATATAAAACCAAATAAATACGATATTTTATATTAAATTCACATACTCTAAGTAAGGTCTCTAGAATAATTCTTACATTCAAAATTAAAATGTTTGATACTAGCTAGTTAAATTTGTTACAAGATTAAACAAAAATATTGGAGAAATAAAATGACCCATTTAA
>Ga0163111_10003224_pt1 | contig 10504 bp, 10 predicted proteins | sample CRUFie1St18metaG_FD_109645 | JGI IMG/M metagenome (GOLD analysis project Ga0163111, IMG submission 109645) | Marine microbial communities from the Costa Rica Dome - CRUD Field 142mm St18 metaG | ecosystem: Environmental > Aquatic > Marine > Oceanic > Photic zone | place: Costa Rica: the Eastern... | reverse complement strand
TGGTTCAGTTCCATCAGCTTTAGATCCAATAACAACATCACCAGTAATACTTTTGTCCATTGTGCCACTATCAACATTTGAACCGTTTAGATATAATTTAACATCAGCACCATTTCTTGTTATGGCAATATGATCAAATGTACCATCTGCTACTAGAGCAGAGTTAGCAAAAGATTTTGCACCATTTGGATTGTAAAGCTGTACTTCACTACTGGAAGAATTGTATCTAACTCTGGTGTCTCCCATAGTTGCAAATGTTTGGCTACTTGCTACAGTATCAACATCTACAAAAATTTCAAATGTAAAGTCACCTGTTCCACCTGTACTTGCATTACTGTATGTAATGTTGTTTCCGGTTTCTCCAGTAAACTCTCTACTAACTCCAGGGCCACTTGGTGTTCCCCAATTGAATTGAAATAGTCCATCATTACCACATGCAATATATAGTTTAGAAAAATCATTATTAAATGTTAATGATTGTGCGAGGTCTATTCCAGCTAGTGCTTCTAAATCTACTCTTTCGTCGTTGTAGGATATAGTTGAAATATCAAAGCCTGTACTTAAATCATATTCGTACAAAAATCTAACACCTCCTAAGCCACCAGGACCTAGTGCATACATTTTTTTACCATCAGCACTGAATTCTATTGCATTTAAAACTCCTCCGCCATTACTGGCTGTAGTAGGATCAAACGTTGCTGTTGCACTTGCTGATCTTGTTGTGACATCGTATGCTGTACTGAGTGAAAATTCTAAAATGGCACAATCATTACCAGACACCTCAACGACAAACATCTTTGTACCATTGTTGTTAAATCTTAAATCTTTCATAGCGCCATACCCATACGGTGCGCCTGCATTTGGTATTGATGTCTTTGTATGACCAGTTCCTGTTGCAGTACTGAGATCGTATGCGGTTGTCATAGTAAAACCAAATATTTCATTATCTTCACCGAAGTATCCGACCGTTCCGTCACCATTAAACGTTATTGATAAAGGTGAAAAATCAGCGTCTGCTATTTCGTTGTATGTTAAAAAGTTAACATTGTTATAAGAAATATCTGATGGTAGTGTAGAATAAGGAGTAGTTGTAACAAATTCGTACAGCCCATAAGAGTTATTTGATCCGCTTGTTTGAATTGAAGCTATAAATTTATTACCATTGTCAATCCAAATTATACCTGTCATTGTATCAACAGCTGAATCAGAATCCGGACCATCGAACACATAAGGGTTTCCGTTTTGAGTTAGTGCTTTGCCGCTAAATGTAGTGTCACCGCCACCACCGCTACTTCCATTTCCTGGCACCATTGGCATTCCGAAAGGACCCATTGCCTGACTTGGAAGACTAATTACAGGCATTTACTAAACTCCTCCAAATGACGTTAACTGTCCTAGCACAATGTATGTGCCGCTGTCATTCATAATTGTAAATGAAATTGCGTCCGTTCCATTGTCTGTTCCTGTTGGCGTACTGTTTCCTTGCCATATTATTGTTTGTGCAACACCGCCAATCGCGACTGCATTTGGAATGTATGCTGTGTTGCCTTGCGTAATTACTATGCCCAAACTTGTTGAAAATTTATTTTGATTTAAATTTAAGTTTGTAAAGTTAGCAGTAAAATCTGCCGCAGGTGTTGTGTGATAGAACATTTTTCCGTTAGCACAATCATGTACAACTGTGCCTGTTGCTCCTGTTAGAGCACTGTACTTTTCTTCTGCACCTTTGTACATCAGTACCTGTTCATCAAAACTAGCTACACCTTCAAAACTAACACTGGTGCCATTACTTTCCTTACCAATAATAACATCACCTAATCCACTGGATCTACCAATTTCAATTTGTCCGTTATTAGCACTGTCTATCGTAACATAGTTAAAACTTGATAGTTGCAAGTTACCAGCACTTGTTGAAATGATACCGTTGTCCATTGTGATGTTGAAACCTTGACAATCCAAATCACCGCCTAGTTGAGGTGTAGTATCTTCTACTACGTTAGCTAATCCACCGCTTGAAACATCTGACATATTTGCTAGTTCTACCCAATTCCCACCGTGAGCAAAATAACCTTTGCCTGTTGCATGAACATGTGCAAACATACCGTGATAGGTTGTAGCACTTGGTAGGTCTACTAAATTACTATAAACATTAGAATATAGTATTTTACCTGTTGTAGTAATATCATATGTTTGACCTTCTATATTTCCACCAAGTTGTGTTACACCGGATAATGAAATTTTACCAGTACCATCAGGAGCAATATTAATAGGTCCGCTACTAGTCGAAACAATACTATTACCGCCAACATCTAAATCACCGCCTAATTGTGGAGTTGTATCTTCTACAACATCGGTAATACCACTACCACTATTAGAATCAACATATGCTTTAGTTGCGGCATCTGTGCCTGCTGTTGGTGTACCTAGTCCTGTGATCTTAGCTGTGCCCATAGCTATAGCACCCGCCATTGTACCACCTGCTAGTGGTAGTTTTTCAGCTATACTAGTTGTTACTGTTGTTGCAAAGTTGGGATCGTCTCCTAGTGCCGCCGCTAGTTCATTAAGTGTGTCCATTGTACCTGGCGCACTGTCTACTAGTGCATTTACTTGTGTTGCAATATCACTTGTAAGTGCCATTGTTCCTGTACCTGCTGGAATAGTATGACCATTAAGCGTACCTGCTATTGTAACTCCAGTGTGTCCTACCCTTAAACGTTCTACTAGTCCTTGTCCATCTTGGTTGTCAGTTTTTATGAACACTTCATTTGATGTACCATTTACACCGTCTATCTTTAATTCTGCTCTTACGTTTCCGTTGGAATTTTGAAAACTTAAACCAGGAGTATTTGCGTCTGCTGTTCTTTGCAGTGTGATTACTGAATTTGTATCTTTAAGATGCAAGGTTGTGTCTGGTTGATTTACAATACCAATACCTACCTTATCACCTTTTAATAATACATTACCTGTTCCATTTGTTTCTAGTTGAATGTTGTCATTACCTTGTGTGGTAAGAAGTTTAAGTACGCCATCGGATTCTATAGTACCTGTAACTTTGATACCTTTGCCGGTATCCGCCATTACTCTTAGTCTTTCGGTAACACTTGAACCATCAAACGCACTCATAATCAATGTGTTTGTTGTTCCGCCTGTACCATCTAATTTAATACTTGCGGCTTCGACTCCGTTTTGACCAGTCCAACTTATTCCTTGTGATAGTGCATTGTTTGTTCTTTGTAAGGTTATAATAGGTGCTGATTGCTGTAAATGTAAAAGTGTTGCGGCATTTGTAACATTACCAATACCTACTCCGCCAGTAGTATCAGGATCAAGTCTAATATGACCACCGTTGGTTGTAACTATTTCAAAACCATTCATGTCTAAGTTACCACCCAGTTGTGGTGTTGTGTCAGAAGCAACATCTGTTACGGGCGGTGTGTATGAAAATACACCAGATGTGTTATCGTATGCTAGTGTTCCTGTTCCTGACGCGGCATTTGTTGTTGCACTAAAACTTGCAAGTGTAATGTCATTTGCATCATCATCGTACAATTCAGTAAAGTTGCTATTAACTTTATTAAATGCCTGACGAAGTGTTTCTCCATCACCTGTAAGTTCTCCACTACCTATATCAATTACTTGCTTTGCCATTTTTATTCCTTAACGATTCATTTCTATACTATTGACTGTTCCAGCTGTCCAGTTGCTTATATCTGCTCTTAACCAAACAAAATTACCTACAGCATTATATGATTTCTTACTTGTTTCTGCTAAATTAAATACTAAACTTTCTGTAGAAATTTTTGTTACCAACCCGGATGTATCAACAGTAAAGTCATCTATACCTAATTCGATATCAAAAAAATCAGCGCCTGGCTCAAGTTCTAAACTGCCTTGTATTTTTATAGTTCCAATGAAATCAGTTACATCAATCATTATAGTATGCAATCCATCCGATTGTCCAAAATATGCATCACCTTTTACTTTATCACCGGTGAGAGTGGCGCTATTTGAAAAAACGCTTGTTGTTAATAATGATACTGTGTCAGCCATGATTCTCTTCTTGTATGATTTCTACTAGTTTGCCCGGCCCAACTAATTCTTGCACCGCGGCTTCTATAGTACTTACTATTTCTGGATTCATAATTTTTCGGCGTTCGTCAGTATCTTTCAGCAGTTCGCTTACTTTAATAACGACCATGTCTTCGTTTAATTGTGCCATAGTTGTACTCCTTCGCTAGTTGTATTTATTACAACTCGTCCAGGGTAACTACTTTGTTTGTACGGGTAATATATTTCTTGTACACCATATGTAGTGTAACAACATCATCATGGTTGACTAGGTAGATGCTTCCTGTGGCTGTGTACGGACTTTGCCATAAATTACGACCAGTATATCCTTGAAATCTTTTAATAGTCTGTCCATTAACACTATTATTTTTACGACTCCAAAGTTGTTGCATCTTGTATTGATGTGCTTTACTAGTAATTCTAAATGTATCATTTAGTTTATAATCGCCACGTTCAAAACTATCCTCACAAAAGTTTTGCATTTCTTCAAATATCTCTTGGTCTTGTTCTCCATATCTAGTACTACATACTTTGTAACGAAATTTCTTATACCACAGATGTGGTCTAGTTATTATGGTTAAATCATTTACCAAGATGTCTTGATGTTTACTGCTTACTGGTCCATGGATAGAAATTAATTCTTCTTTGTAGTTTTCTATTAGCCAAGGTATGCAATCAGGTCTAGTCAAATAAACAAAAAATTGTCTGTCAGCTCTAGTTTTAAATTCTTGTTCGTTATTTTTTAAATAACTTTCTATTTGTTTGTTTCGATACCATGCATCTTTTATAGCATTGCTTTCACTGCGCCATTCAGGCTGATAGAAAGCTACTTTCCAAGTGTGTTTTTTATAGTATATTTTAGTGCCATACTTAAAATCAGGTCTGGACCTTATCTGTTCGGATATTGATTCCATCATCTATTACTTTCAATTTTACTAAGTCTACGTCTGTGCCAAAAAGTATTTTCTTTGCTAGCGGTTTCTTAATCTTTTCATTGATCAGTCTGGCCATTGGTCTTGCACCCATTGTAGGTGTGAACCCTTTATTAGTTAGCCAATCAATAACATCGTCATCATATTCAACTACTACATTTCTTGGCTCTAACATTTCTTCAAGCTCACGCAAGAATTTAACAGTAACACTCTTCATTAGTATTTTATCTAGTTTCTTAAACTGTACTACTGCATCTAATCTATTTCTAAACTCTGGTGCAAAGAAACTTTTGACAGCTTGATCTTGTGCATCATCATTTATGCTTTCATTGCCAAATCCAATACCATGTTTTTCTGCATCTCTTGCACCTAAGTTTGATGTCAGTATAACAATAGCGTTTCTTGCACTTACTGTTTTACCATCACTTGATGTAACCATACCATTATCCATAATTTGTAATAGTACATTGCTTACATCCGGGTGTGCTTTTTCAATCTCATCTAACAATAGTATACAGTTAGGGTGTTCTTCAAGTTTGTTAATTAAAAGTCCACTGCCTTGTCCACCTTCTCCATAGCCTACATAACCTGGAGGTGCACCGATTAGTTTTGCAACTGTATGACGCTCTTGATATTCACTCATATCAAAACGTATAAGTTCCATGTGCATTATTTGACTTAATTGTTTTGCTGTTTCAGTTTTACCTACGCCTGTTGGACCTGTAAACAAATAGTTTCCAATGGGTTTAGTAGGTTCTTTTAGTCCTGCTTTAGCAATGTATATACTGTCACTTAATTTTTCAAGTGCTTCGTCTTGACCAAATACTTTTGTACGCAATGCTTTTTCGATATCAATTTGACGTTCTTTTTTGTATTCACTGTCTTGTGTTAATACTAGTTGGTCAACAGGTATTCTAGTTAGTTTAGCTACTTCGTAACGTATATCATCCAGTTCAAGTACACCTTTTCTACTATCAACTGGCAATAACATTTGTCTAGCCGCCGCGGCATCTAGTACATCAAATGCTTTGTCTGGTAAAAATCTATTGTGCCAGTATTGATGTGTAAGGTCTACTGCACCATGCATTGCTTCTTGACTAAATGCAATCTCATGATATATTTCATAAGCTGGTATACTGTGTACAACAATGCGTTTTGCATCTTCTGGTGTTGGTTCTGGAACATCCACTTTGTAAAATCTTCTATTAAGTGCTTTGTCTTTTTCAAAATGTTCTCTGTATTCGTCATACGTGGTCGAACCAATACAGCGTAGACTGCCACGTTGTAGTGCTGGCTTTAATAAGTTAGCAACATCCATTGCTCCTTGTCCTGCATTTCCTGCACCCATAATCATATGTATTTCATCAATGAAGAGGATTGTCTTGTCTTTTGCTTCTAATATTTCAAGAACTTCTTTGAGCCTTTCTTCGAAATCTCCTCTGAACTTTGTACCTGCAAGTAGAGCTCCAATATCCAAACTGTATATTGTGTTTTCTTTGATAATATCAGGTACACTATCTTCATTAATAAGATGTGCTAGTCCTTCAGCAATAGCTGTTTTACCTACGCCACTTTCACCTACTAGTATAACATTATTTTTCTTACGTCTTGCTACTGTTTGTACTAGTTGTTCTAATTGTTCCTCCCTACCAATAACAGGATCAGTTTTACCTATGCCTGCTAGTTCATTTAAATTATCGCAATATTTCTTTAATACTCTTTCTTGTTTACTAATTCCCCTAGCTATAGCAGTTTCAGTATCTTGATTAGCGTCTGTTAAGAATTTTGTAACATTGTCTCGGTTAAGACCCCTGCTATTCATTATGTACTGAGCAGGTGTTGTGTCCTCGCTTAATATACTAATAAGCAAATCTCTTGTATCCAAGTTTTGTCTTCCGTTGAACAAGGCTTGTGTAAATGCTCTATGAAACACACGCTCTAACATTACAGTTTTCTTAGGTTGTATGTCATCATCTACATAAGCATCTACTTCTTTTTCCAAATGATCGTATACATCTCTGCTACAGTCCTTTGGGTCTATTTGCATCTCAGCAAGTATATCGATTACTTCGTCAGTATCTAGTATAATAGCTAACAGATGTTCAATTGTTACATAATGGTGTTTATAATCTTTACTTAATGTAAATGTTTTATCTACTAATTCTTGTATTTTATCAGACATGCTTTTTAGTCCTTGTTACTAATATTACTTATTATAGCACTTCAGCTATGGTTTTGTACAGATCTTTTGATTCTAATTTTGGAATATCCACTTTAATTTCTATGTACATATCTCCATTTGGTAAGTTACTTCTAGGTAGTCCACATTCTGGTATTCTTAGTTTAGTACCACTTTGTGTTCCACTGCTTATATTTAACTTAATTTGTTTACCCTCAAGTGTTTGTATAACTTTATGACCACCGGTCATAGCTGTTTTTAAATCTATGTGTTCTGTGACTAATATATTATTATCAATATCTGCGGTATATCTGTGATGCCTTTTAAAGTTATACTGTACTACTAAGTCTATCCCACCCGGAGCCTGTCCTTCATATCTTACATGTACACCATTGCTTATACCTCTTGGGATACTAACTTTAACTGCTCTACTCATTGTACTGTTAGGTACACTTATGTTTAGATTTATATCCCTATGGAAAAATATATCTTCTAATGTAGCATGAAATGTGACATGCATTTCTCTAGGCTGATGTCGTCTTGGATCTCTTGCATGTGGCTGATGCATACCTCCGAACATGTTGTTAAAGATATCATTGAAGTCTCCAAAGTGATGAGCAAAGCCTTTATTATTTTGCGACTGTTGGAAATTTGACGGATCATTTTCAAAATTTTGACGGCTAGATATATCTTTTATGTTGTCATATGCATTATTAATTTCTGCAAACCGTTGGCTATCACCACCTTTGTCAGGGTGATGCTCCATAGCAAGTTTTCTATATGCTTTTTTTATCTCAGCATCGGTCGACTCACGACTTACTCCAAGAGTGTCATAGGGGTTTTGCATTAGTCCTCGACGGTTACTGCTTTGTCTAAGGTCTTCTCAGCTTCTTTATAATACTTTTCGTAAGCTATGATAATTGCTTGCTGTTGTTGTACAAGAGCTCTAATGTCACTAAAGTTAAGACCTAAGTTTTCATACTGTTCGCCTGTAAGTGCATACACACCTACTGGAATATTTCTATTTTTAAGATCTTCAAATACTTGGTCTACATTGTCTTGATTAATTACAATCCAATTGACTTCACGCATACGCAATTCATCAACCTGGGGCAATGTTAGTTCAGGTTTTTCAACAGGTTTTGTGCTTACTTCAACTGGTATTACTTGTTGTAAACTACTACAGCTACTCAGTAGTATTACCAGGCCAAAGCCAAGGACACTCTTTGTTAAAAGTGATTTCATCTGGTGCATTTTTCTCTTCTTCCGTTAATAGACTTCCGCTTAGTATCTCAAAACATCTACCTGCATTTTTAGTTCCTGCATTAACAGCTGGACCAATCTTGTCAGGTGCGTCTTGTGCCGCTAGTCCTAAGTCAACATTACTTAATCTTTCAGCTAATCTCTGATTTTGTCTTCTTATACTAGCATATTGCTCGTTAATAAAATTTAATTGATTTGTTAGTTCTTCTGCACTTCGTTCCATACTAGCTATTGTATTTTCGCTAGTTGCTACTGCGGTTTCTAACTTAGCGTTATTAGCAGTAAGTGTTCGAATTGCGTTTTGTGTAGTGACATAATATTGATATCCAAACCAGCCTACTCCGCCGATAATTCCAAATATAATAATTGCCAAATATAGTCTTGCCATTTTCTTCACCTATGTCGGTAAACAATCCGACCTTTCTCTAAATCGTAAGGCGTAACTTCTACATCTACCTTATCGTGTTGTAAGATATTGATGTTGTGTCTTCGAATCTTACCACTAATTGTAGCAATTATATTATGGTCAGATTCATCCAACTGCACTTTAAAAAATGCATTTGGTAAACAATCAGTTACTATTCCCTGATATGTTAGTGTTTCTTCTTTACTCATATACCTGCGAGTTGCTTGACCCTGTCGAGATCTTCATTCTTAGGTTGCGAATATTTTAACACATATTCTTGTTGATTGTCAAGCACAGAAGATTTCAAATTATCTTCATTGAGATCTACTGCGCCATCTCCTTTGTAATACTCAAACTGCCATTCGGTAATAGTTGTTACATTAGCAACTATTTTCATCATTTCTGCAATGCTACGATGTAGCTTGTTGTTTCTTTGAAATTCAACAAACACCATATAGTTGCCATTGTTGTTTGGTCCTTGACTTACATCAACGTCAAGTGATTCAACTATATCAGTTTCAATTAGGTTACTCAAATCACTAGCCGCGCCTTCTTGACTTACTTCAAATGCAACAACAACTGTTTCATTTGCTTCGCCAATTTTAGGCTTGTATTGGTCAATACTGATTGTACCATTAACTAAATTTACCATTTCACCGTATTTTACTGTCATTTACTTTATCTTTCCAAACTGAAATTGTCGAAGGTCATCTCTGCCTTTAAATCTGTCGATCCTATCTTTGATATCTTTTTTAGGATCTACAGCATCTCTATCTTTAAAAGCGTCTAAATTAATTGCCATGCCTGGTTTAAATCCTGGAAAAGGTTTTTTCTCCGGTTGTTTTACTCCTAACCCTTTTGTATTAATTATTTCTGGGTCATCGCCACGATAGATATCTAGTCTAGGATCGTCTTCAAGTTCTTTTGCACGTCTACTAATAATGGCATCTACTTCGGGATCTCTTGGACTACCCGGAGGTCGATATTTACCAATCAACTGATTTTCCTTACCACGTTTTATGATCGCATCCGCATCAACTGGCGGTAATTGGTACTTGTCTTCTGTCTTAACGCCAGCTAACGTTTTAAGTTCTTTTAAATCATTTGATTCTTCTACTGATTCAACGTCAAGATCAACATCATCCTGGAACATTTCGTCACCTAGATCCATGTGATGTCTACGGAAGGTCATCACAAAATCTTCTAGTTGGTCACCGCTTAGAAAACGCACTAGTTCGTCAATAATTGTTTCATGTGGTTTACTTGGGCATTCGCCTCCTGCATACATGTCTTGCATTTCATAAAAAATTTCAGCCGCTTGGCCTACTGCTTCCATAGGTCGATCTTTTGTTAACTCTCTATTCATTCCAGGATCGGCTTTAGCAAAACCTTTTCCTGGTATAAAACCTGCGCCTAAACTTGGATCTGTTAGTTGTTGAATCATTTTTTCATATTCAGCAGTGCCTGGTTTTGGTGCACCTTTCATACCTTTAAGCATTTCACGAGCATATTCTTCAGATGACATAAACGGTTTTCCTGCGCCTAAACTTGGATTCATTTCTGGTGACGATGGCGGAGGGAAAGTTCTATATGGACCAGGTTGCTCTTTTCTTACCATATTTCCACCTCGTAGCCAGTCATCTGGTAAATTTAAAT
>Ga0163111_10003223_pt1 | contig 10504 bp, 8 predicted proteins | sample CRUFie1St18metaG_FD_109645 | JGI IMG/M metagenome (GOLD analysis project Ga0163111, IMG submission 109645) | Marine microbial communities from the Costa Rica Dome - CRUD Field 142mm St18 metaG | ecosystem: Environmental > Aquatic > Marine > Oceanic > Photic zone | place: Costa Rica: the Eastern... | reverse complement strand
GGGTTCGGGTTCGGGTCCGGGTCCGGGTCCGGGTTCGGGTTCGGGTTAGGGGCATCGTGACGCAGCGCCACCTCGCTGCGTCTAACCCGACCCCTACCCCTACCCCTACCCCTACCCCTACCCCTATCCCTACCCCTAACCTCGCGCTGGCTGAGCCGCACGGGCAGCCGCCCCTCGTCGTACGAGAACCACCTGGATGCAGCGTTAGGGTCAGGGTTAGGGTTAGGGTTCGGGTTCGGGTTCGGGTTCGGGTTCGGGTTCGGGTTCGGGTTCGGGTGCGGGTGCGGGTGCGGGTTCGGGCTAGCGCACGGCAGCGGCGTGCGCGACAGGTAGTCGAAGGCGGCGGGCTCCGGGTCAGGGTTAGGGTTAGGGTTAGGGCTAGGGCTCGGGTTCGGGTTTGGGTTCGGGCTAGGGTTAGGGTTAGGGTTAGGGTTAGGGTCAGGGTTAGGGTTAGGGTTAGGGTTAGGGTCAGTGTTAGGGTTAGGGTTAGGGTCAGGGTCAGGGTTAGGCTCCTCCTCGGCCATGCGCCGCGCCACCTGACCCTAGCCCTAGCCCTAGCCCTAGCCCTAACCCTAACCCGTGGCGCGGCGCATGGCGGAGGAGGAGCCTGACCCTAACCCTAACCCTGACCCTAACCTCCTCGGCCATGCGCCGCGCCACGGAGAGCCCGTCGACGAGCATGGTCTCGCCGCCGCGCGCCGCGCGCTGCACACAGTTGAGCACCTGCAGGCCAGGGGGGTCGCGCAAGTAGGTGGCGTCGGTATCCCTAACCCTAACGCTAACCCTAACCCTAACGCTAACCCTAACCCTAATCCTAAGCCTAACCCTAAGCCTAACCCTAAGCCTAACCCTAACCCTCACCCTAACCCTAACCCCAACCCTAACCCTAACCTTAAACCTAACCCTAACCCTAACCCTAACCCTAGCCTGCAGGCCGGGTGGGTCGCGAAAGTAGGTGCCGTCGGTATGCGGCCGGATGCCCGCGTTGGAGTAGGCCGTGTCGCTCACGCCCTCGGTCTTGGTTAGGGTTAGGGTTAGGGTTAGGGTTAGGGTAAGGGTTAGGGTTAGCGTCAGGCCGTGTCGCTCACGCCCGAACCCTAACCCTCACCCTAACCTGCCCGGCCTCCGCGCGCGTCGACCACATCTCGCCGTAGAAGGTCGGCAGCACCTCGCCGATGTGCTGGTTGGGTTAGGGTTAGGGTTAGGGTTAGGGTTAGGGTGAGGTTATGGTTATGGTGAGGTTAGGGTTAGGGTTAGGTAGAAGGTCGGCAGCACCTCACCGCTGCGCTGCGCCGCAGAAGGTCGGCAACCCGCACCCGAACCCGAACCCTAACCCTAATCCTATCCCTAACCCTAACCCTAACCCTAACCCTAACCCTAGCCCTAACCCTAACCTCAACGAGCTCTCTTGTCTCGCCCGAGGTGCTCGGCATCTCGCACAGCCGCAGCAGGCCGTAGTCGCGCAGCCGCAGCAGCGCGCCTGGGGAGATGCAGGGAGATACGGGGAGACGTGGGGAGATGTGGGGAGATATACGGCGGCTCGGCACGCCGTGGCCTCGCGGTTGCAGCAGCGTACCGCGGAGGCCCGCTTCGCTGCGCAGCTCCGCGGCGGCCACGGTCGGGTGGCCCTCCTGGTTCGGGTTGGGGTTGGGGTTGGGGTTGGGGTTGGGGTTGGGGTTCGGGTTGGGGTTCTTCTCTTCTGACCCTAACCCTCACCCTCACCCTCACCCTCACCCTAACCCTAGCTCCTGCGAGAAGAGCCGGGCGCCCCATGCGACGCGACGGTCGAGAGGGCGCGCCTCCGCCGCCGCGTCCATCAGCTCACTGACCTGGTGAGGGTGAGGGTGAGGGTGAGGGCGAGGGTGAGGGTGAGGGTGAGGGTGAGGGTGAGGGCGAGGGTGAGGGTGAGGGTGAGGGTGAGGGTTCACTTGGGGTTGAAGGTGCGATCACAGACCACGAAGCGCGAGATGCGGCTACCTGGATTAGCGTTAGGGTTAGGGCTAGGGTTAGGGTTCGGGTTCGGGTTAGGGTTCGGGTTCGGGTTCGGGTTGGGGTTGGGGTTGGGGTTGGGGTTGGGGTTGGGGTTGGGGTTAGGTCACGAGACGCGGCCACCTCCGTGCCGCTCGACGCCCTCGGGCCATCGGATCTCGAGCGCGCCGTCCTCGGTGCGCACCTCTAGCGGGCGCAGCCCACTCTCCGCCGCGCCGAACTGCGAGATACGAACCCGACGCTGGCTCGTGCCGGGCTCGCGGTTCTCCTTCGCATGGTCGAGCAGCCAGGCAAACGAGAGCTCGGTCTGCTGCTCGCCGTGCCTGAGGTATGCGTGCAACGGCGTACGCTTTGGCTGTGCAACGGCGTGCGCTTTGGCTGTGAGTGCGAGAGCAAACGAGTCGGAGAGCTAGCACTATATGCATGGGCTTGCTGTGGCTAACCGCAGAGTGATCGACGAGCTTCCAACCGCGGCGGTGGTGTCGGGTGTCTTGGAGGCCAGCGCAGACGACGGTCGCGCACGGGCCCGCACATGGGCGAGCAGGAGTGGGCGACGTGTCACGCGAATGCCGCCGATCAAACCGTGCATTTAGCTCGGGTTTCGCGCAAGCCAGGGCGCGCTGTGTTGGCGCGAGTTTCCCACCGCCGCGCCACAGAAGCAGTCGGCGCGAGCGCATCCATGACAGACCACGCCGCGCCTCTCATAGCCAAGCTGACAGCTGAGCTCGCGGCATCGTATGTGGTGCGCCTCTGTCAGCGTGAAAGAGTCACCAGCAACTGAGGTGTCGCTCACCGCCCCTTCGCATGACCGCACAGAGTTGTGTCGACGTTTCAGATGGCTGTGGAGCCAAGTTCGAGGCCATCATTGTAAGCGATAAGTTTGAGGGCGTGGCTTTACTCGAAAGACACCGGATGTGAGTTGGCACCACCACCCAGGGCGGCGCCACCACCTGCGTGTGTCCCACGCTCGCACGCAAGCCTCGCTACCACTGATTGAGACCATGGCCTGCCACCAACTCGCAGGGTGCATGACGTTCTCTCGGAGGAGATGCCACAGATACACGCGTTGCAGATGAAAACCTGGACCCCGGCGCAGTACGAGGCGAAGCGTGCAAAGTGAACTGACAGAATTTTGGTTCCCAACACACACGTTTTGGGCCCTCGTGCAAAGTGCAGGGCGCGCATGTGTGTGTGTCGTACGAGAGGAGTGTAAGGTACTGTACACTACACGTGCGGCTACTGTAAATCGTGCATAAACTCTCCGACGCTGACGCCGCCTACTTATTTGTGTATATCGATCTATCGATGTACTTTTCTGTCAAGCAAGACACAAGTGACAAGAGTACAGAAGAACGCACGCGGAAGCGTCGAGAGCACTGAGAGCCGACTGAGAGACGCCGATTGATTCGTGCTGACACGTTCAGGGTCATTAGAGCGCCCCCACCGGCGCTGCACATGGCATGCGGCCGCTGTCTTTGGACGGTCGGTGTGTGGCATTCTCGAATACTGCTTTCTTCTCGAATGTTTCAGCCTGTCGACCCCGCGTACGGTACACACCCTGACCCACGCACGACGCAGGGTACACACTGTACATTTTCTTTTTGGGTGTATACTAGTATGAATAAGAAAGGTAGTAAAACAGCACCTCCAAAATCGGCCGTAGCATCCATTTATTAGGTTCCCGGAGGCTCAAAAGTTGACCCAAAGCGTAGAGGCTAGAGGTGTAATGGGGCAATCACCCTACATGTATACTAAATACCACAGTTAGACCGGACCGGGGTTAGAAGTAGACCCGCTTCTCCCGCCACTGCCACACTACGGCCAGCCCGTCTCAACCACCACACCATGCGCTCGAAGCCGTGCGTACGTTGCTTGGAGCCTGTAGGCGTTCGAGTGCTCCTCGAGGTACAGCAGATCGATGAGCGAGGCGATCGGTGCGTTGCGTGCCAGGCAGGGAAGCACCTTGACCTCGTGTTCCTCCTGCACGACGCCGCGGGGCCACGTGCCCGCTGGATTGGCGGGCTGCGCGCGCACTGCAGGTGTGCGACACTAGTAGAACACCGCTGGGGGCAATGTGGTGCGCGCATGGCAGGTGTGGCTCCGCGCGCAATGCAGAGTGCCGGTGGGCAGGGGCGGATCTGTGGGTTTGAAGCGGTTGTGCACAATATCCATCTTGACGACAACCACATCCTGCGGGCGCGCCGCCTCTGAAATGAGACGTAACGTGTTGAGCGTTGTCGCGTTCGTTGGTCGCTGGCGGAAGCCGCTGCACGCGTCTAGGCCCGGCGGCGGCTTCACAAAGTGATCATAGCGCCCGCACTGGAAAACGTCGACCCGTGCGCCGTCACAGTGGCTCGCGGCATACGGCTCGTGGAAGGCAGGAGGAGGCGCGCCGAAGCGCCTCGGTAACTCGTGCGCGAGAACGGCGAGATGCTCGCCCCACACTGGCCGCAATTCAACGCCGACGGCGTGGCAGTCCCGCGCACGCAGCCCTAATCGGCTCAGCCTTGGCCCAAGAGTGGCGTTGATGAACTGCGCCGCCGCCACTGCCTGCTGAGCACAGCTGCGCCTGGCACCATCGGCCTTCGCAGGCGGCGCTACCTTCCACCATGGGGCTCTGCGACAGGACACGAAGTCCTTCCCTCTGAGTGCTGCAATGTCGGACATGTAAAGCGCCTCGGTGCTGGAGCCGACGTTGAGGCCAAAGTCGAAGAAAAGGCAGCGCGCAGGCAAGTCAGCGGGAAGCGGGCGAGCCCAGCTCGACACAGAGCCATCGCACGCTTGGCAGCCCGCGTGAGGCATGCGCGCGTCGCGCACACGCGCGCTCGCGGAGCGCAAGTTTTCCCTGGGGAGATAATATGCGAACCGCTCAAATTTGGCAGCCCCAAATACAGGAATCTAATGATAATTAGCTAGCTGCTGCGGCTCATGTCAAACACGACCTTGCCAACCACGCGGCGGCTCTTGAGCAGCACGAAGCCCTCGTCGACGGCATCGGGCGCAAACGGGAGGGTCTTGAAGATGACCGGTGCGAGCCTCTTGGTGCGTCCGAAGGGCCCGGTGCCGTCGGCCATGGATGCGAGCTGCTCCAGGTCTTTCGTGTTGGCGTCGGTTAGGATGAGCGTGGTATCTCGCTCTTGCCAGCCCAGCAGCTTGCGGAGCCACACGCTCACCTTGCCGTTGATCGCAACGTACTGGGCCCGGCGCTCGCCGCGCGCCGGCGCCAACCGCGCCCTGCCGCTGGCCCTGTAGTCCTCGCCCGCACCCGAGGCGGTGGCGGTATCGTACACTACGTCGTAATCTGCGGGCTCATCCTCCATGCGCTGCGTCTGATAGTCGATCACGCGGTCCGCGCCCTGCGCCAGCACCATCTGCGCGTTCTTCCCGCTTGCAACGCCGACGATCTCCCTGGCGCCGAGCGCCTTGGCAAGCTGCACGCCGGCGGAGCCGCAGCCGCCGGAGGCGCCAATCACCAGCACCTTCGAGTCGCGCTCCACGCCTCCCGCCCGCAGCGCCTGCAGCCCAGTGAGGTACGCCGTGGGCATGGCGGCGGCCTCGGCGAACGAGAGCGAGCTCGGCATCCTCGCGACCCGGCCGGCGTCGACCGTCACGAACTCGGCGAGCGAGCCCGCCGCGGTGCCGAAGACCTTGTCACCCACCGCCAGATCGGCCACGTCCGTGCCCACCTGCTTGACGACGCCGGCAAAGTCCAGGCCGACCCGGGGCCCCAGCAGCATCTTGCCCACCTTGTAGTCGACCGGGTTGATCGCTGCGGCCTTGATCTCGACGAGCACCTCCTTGGGCGAGGTGAGGGCAGGCGTCGCAAAGTTCTCGTCAAAGGCAAACACGCCCGCGCTGCGGCGGGTCACCGCCTTCATGATGGCAGGCAGATCCTCAGCTGCACACGCCTGACCGGAGGTTTTGCTCGGGAGGGCCATGACGAAAGCTAGCGCTTGTGTGGAGCGTGTTAGCACGCTTCTTCGAGTCAGCGGCGGAGCCCTAATACCGTCACAGCCACAGAGGCCCACGAGAGCTAGCAGCGGCACGCAAGCCCGGCTTCGCATGCACCACGCACGCGCCGTCGCGAACTCTGTCCGGGGGACGTATATCCAGGGAACTGTGCCCAGGTGAAACCGCTCGGGAGAACGTGAAGGCTCGCCTCGCGCGGCGGCGTGCATCCGCGTTGACAAGCACTCGCGAGCACTCGCGAGCACTCGCGAGCACTCGCAAGCCGAGCGAGCGCGCCGCGCCGCGCGTTCCGCGTCTGTTCCGGGACGTGTCTTCTGGGTGTCCCGCTCGCGTCCAGTTGAGCGCGGCGAGCCAGCGCCACAAGCCGTCCCCAGGGCCAAAAAATGGCATTATTTAAGTGGTGGCGACCCTGGGTGTGCAGGGCCCTCGGATGGGGGCAAGGAGCGGCACAGCAAGCTCTAAAAAAATGAACTAGATGCCAGACAGGGGTGCATGCAGATTGGCTCTGGCGCGGGGAGGCCCGGGGAGCACGGGGACAGCATGCACCGCCGAGGGAGGCCGGGTACCTCCACGACACGGGGGGGCAGACGGGCTGCACAACTCGGACCCCGCTCCTGATTTTGTCTGCGTTGCAGTAACCATCCCACACTCACGTGACCGAGTCAGTCGTCAGCGTCATGACGCTGATTGTCCGCTTGCTGACCCCCTGCCGAGCCCCGCACGGCGCGCGCACGGCGCGCCGGCGACGCAGCCTGCACAAGCCTGCACGCGACCAGGCAAGCCGCCAAGCACGCCACGAGCAGCCGCCGCCCGTGTTTGCGGCTCGTGCTGGATAAATGTCTGGCGCCGGCCCGTCCAGCGCCTCCGATCACTGCGTCCACCAAGTGGACCACATCAAGAAGCTTCCCGACGCCAACAAGGCCGCCGAGCTGCTCCAAGAGATCAAGCGGCATGCTGACCCGCTGCTGCGTGCCCGGGGCTGGCGGGTCAACAAGCTCTACGAGATCTGCTGCTGCACGTCGGGCGGCAAGAACGTCGGGGTCGGAGGGTTCTGCGTGCCAGCGGGCGATGGCATCACGTCGCACCGCATCGCGCTTCGGCTGCGGCAGCCGCGCTCGCACGAGCTGCACTCGTTCGAGCACTGCATGAAGGTGATGCTTCACGAGATGTCGCACATCGTGCACGGCAACCACTCCGCGCAGTTCTACCAGATGATGGAGGAGATCACCAAACAGTACGAGACGTACCTCGCCAAGGGGCAGGTGCTCGATGCCCAGGGCATGCCGATGGTGGGCGGCGTCAAGATGGACAGCGCGCGGCATAACCCCACCTCCTTGGCCGAGGCGCGCGCGCGCGCGATGCGGGCCGCCGAGGCGCGCGCGCGCAGCAGCGCACTCATGGGCGGCGGCAAGCTCGGCGGCGGCGGCGGCGGCGGCGGCGGCGGCGGTGCCGACTGGAGGCACAAGACTCCCGGCGAGATGGCGGCGGCGGCGGCGGGCGCGCGGATGCGTGCGTGGGACGCGGCCAACGGCCTGCACGACGCCGAGCTCGCTGCCGCGCGCGCGTCCGAGCAGTGCGAGGAGGACGACGACGACGTGGAGGCGGAGGTGACGACTGCCGCCGCCGCGCCGCCTCCAGCCGCCGCCGCTGGCGCCGCTTCGAGCGGGCTACGATGGGGCGCGCGCGGCCAGGGCTCGTGGCAGGCTGTCGGCTGCCCCGTGTGCGGGTCGGTGTGCAGGGCGTCCCTGCACGGGCCGGACGACCCACCGCCGCAAGATCGCGACGAGGGCGGCGGCGGGCGTGCGCGTGGCGGGCGCGGCGGCGGCGGCGGCGGCGGCGGTATGGGTGGGGGCGGTGGCGGCGGTGGGGGCGGGAGGGCGCGCGGCGCGGCGGGCGGAGATTGTGGAGATCGGCGCCGCGGTACCACGGAGATTGTGGAGATTGACCTGACCGGCTCGGACGACGAGGCCGCACCTCCACCCAAGCGACCTCGTGACGCGACGGCCGCCGCACCGGCGCCACTCCAGGAGAGGAGGCAGCCAGCCAACCGTGGGTGGGTGTGCCCGGTGTGCACGCTGTTCAACGCGGCGGCGAGCGCGCGGTGCGAGATGGAGTGCGGCGGAGTGCGGCCAGACGGCGCCGCGCGGCCCGAGGGTGGTAAACAGCGGCTCGAGCGCAAGCCCGACGCCAAGCCAGGCGGCCAGCCGCAGTGGTCGTGCGTCTCTTGCACCTTCCGCAACCCGAAGGCGAGCTCGCACTGCGACGCGTGCGGCACCTGGCGCTACCACCGGCCGCTGCCGATGCCGTAGCAGCACACAGCCGCGGCCGCGTTCACTGCCGATGTGTGGCGTGTGCCCTTCCCGGTCCCGTTGGTTGCATAAATTGTCCGCACAGTCACTTACTCAGCAGGCTATCGTAGTTAGTAACTAAGTAAGTAATTACCACTACCGCACGACGTTCGCACAGGCACAGTAGTGCGGAATTAATATATTAATTGGCGGGCCAACACGGCGCGCCCGCACCTTCGGTTCGCGCGCGCTCGCGGTGCCTCTGAGCTGTGCATGATCGCCGCCGGCATCTTTTACGCCGCCGTCGCCTCCGCCGCGTCCTTCTGCGCGGCCTTGTTCGCTACCCTCGCCAGCCTCGCCACCTCCCTTGCCCGCCTCACCACCGCCATCTCCTCCTCCTTTGCCTCCTTCTCCGCCAAACCTACGCTGTTGTGCAAGACCTCGTCCAACCCCCTGAAAGCATTCCGCAAGTGCGTGGAGCTAGCGCCGCCATCGCCATTGCAAGCTTTCGGCGCGCTGTCGCTGCTCCAAATAATCGACGTTCTCATCGGTGTGCTGGTCGGCGTACTAGTCGTTGCTGCGGCCTGTGTCGTGGCCGCGCTCGCGGTCCGGCGCTGGCAAACCCCTCAGCAGCAAAGCGGTTCAAACAGCGCTGTATTGAGCTGCCAAAGAGAACCGCAGCAGCACACGCAGAGGCAGAACGCCTGGTCATTGGTGCGTGCTGCCGTTCTGTCACCGATCGAATCGCCGAGTCATGGAGCCGACCCAGTGGCACGGGCCGCAGCACCCAATGGCAAGTGGGCATCTGTGAGGAAGCGACTGATCCCGTCGGACAGCGGCGGGAAGGTGGTGAAGCCATACACCAGCGTGCTCGAGCTGATAGCTCCGGAGACACAGCGGCGGCGCGAGCTGTGGCAGGCCGAACTTGAAGAGAAGGCGGCGCTGCGGCGCGGGAGCTATAAGAGTCCGCAGAAGGCGTCACCGGCGGCGCCACTCGAGTCGCGGCGCGCCAATCTAACGCCGAGCCTGTGGAGCAAGGTGCGCGGCGCGGCGCTGGTGGGCGTGCGCAAGCCCCTGGAGAGCTCTGCGAGTCCTCGCCTAAAAGCTCTCAACGAAAGGGGGACCGCAAAGCTGCGCGCCGAGTGGCAGCAAGAGAAGCAGCTACGGAACGAAAAGGCGGCGCTGCGGCCGCGCCAGCTCACCAAGGGCTTCTCGGAGCCCAGCAGTAAGAAGCTGCGCAGACAGCCTCGAGCCTCCCCGAGCGCCTCCTCCTCTGCCGCTTCCTCCCGTGACTCGCCAAGCGCGACCTCGGCCTCTTGTGCCACCAGCACGCCCCGCCGCTCGCCGACCGCCCCCGAGCTCTGGCTACCCCCAGAATCGCCGAGTCTCTTGCATACTTTCGTGACGGGACCCTCCTCGCCTGTAAGGACCTTCATTGCCTCCATCACCCCGCCCTCCCTCTCCCGGCCCGACTCACCTAGCCGCGACGACGCCTCGCGCTCATCCTCGCCCCAACCCCATTTCAGCACCCCGCCCTCCCTCTCCCCGCCGTCCTCACCTCGCTGCGACGACGCCTCGCGCTCATCCTCGCCCCGACCGCATTCCTCGCCCGTCTTGCCTCGGATGCCGTCGCCTCCAACGCCTTCGCATCGGCGGTCCTCCTCGCGCTCATCCTCGCCCCTAGCCCATTCCTCGCCCGCCTCAGACGGCCCGCCTCCGATCCCGTCACCTCCAATGCCTTCGCCTCGGCGCTCGCGCTCATCCTCGCCCCGACCCCACTCCTCGCCCGCCTCCGACGCCCCGGCTGAGCGTCCCGGCCCGGCTGACCTGCCTCCGACGCTTCCTCCGACGCTCAGCCGCCTCCAACGATCAAAAGGCTCACCTGCAACGTCACCCGCTGGTCGTGCGAGCTTTGGTTGGCGTGACGCCGCCCCAGTGCTGTCGCGGCCTTCATGATTCCCTGCAGCTTATCGCTGGATCGCAACTGTACTTATGGGTCATGGTTTGTTGTGCATGTGCGTCATGTGGGCATTTTTCGAGCCGTGAACCCCCCATTCTCCGCTCGTTTGTACTGAACTTTGTACTGTATCTTGATGCTCAGCTTCCCGATCAAGAAGAGTCCGCTAATAACACCGCGTCCCAACGCGCGCGGCGCGAGTCGAGAGAACTCCTCGTCCAACGCAGCAACAACTCTCGCGCGCTCGGCCGAACACACAAAGCAAAATGCATGCGACAAAGGCACTTGGCGCACCGGAGGT
>Ga0163111_10003222_pt1 | contig 10505 bp, 6 predicted proteins | sample CRUFie1St18metaG_FD_109645 | JGI IMG/M metagenome (GOLD analysis project Ga0163111, IMG submission 109645) | Marine microbial communities from the Costa Rica Dome - CRUD Field 142mm St18 metaG | ecosystem: Environmental > Aquatic > Marine > Oceanic > Photic zone | place: Costa Rica: the Eastern... | reverse complement strand
TAAAAAAATTAAGAGTGTTTTAAAATCTATATATTCTCAACTAATAAAAATTATTATGGATTCTATCGTTTCTGCTGCTTCTGTTATCGCTGCTGGTTTATCTATAGGTTTAGCTGCTATTGGTCCTGGTATTGGTCAAGGTACTGCGGCAGGTCAAGCTGTTGAAGGTATTGCACGCCAACCAGAAGCTGAAAATAAAATTCGTGGTACTTTCTTATTAAGTTTAGCATTTATGGAAGCTTTAACTATTTATGGTTTAGTAGTTGCATTAGCATTATTATTTGCTAATCCATTTGTTAACGGATAATACAAAAATTATAACAATTTTAGTTATATTAATACTTATAAAGCATTAATATTATTGATTATTATAGCAACTATATTATGATCTAAATAAAAATTAATAAAATTTAGTTCATTATAATATTTTTAGAATAAATCAATCTTATTTCAATATTAAAAATAAACAGAGAATAGATACATTGGTTAACTTGTATCTATTCAATTTTCTAATTCTACAGAATAGCATATAGATTTTATATGAGTAATTTTTTAACATTAATTTTTAGTTCAGAGGTAAGTGGTCCTGGCGGATTATTTGATCTAGGTGCGACTTTACCATTAATTGCAATTCAGTTTATTTTACTAATGGTTATTTTAAATATCATCTTGTACAGTCCGGTACTAGCAGTAATTGAAGAACGGAAAGAATATATTTTAACTAATTTAGGTAAAGCAGCAGAATTACTAGGTAAAGCTAATAATATTACAACTCAATATGAATCAGCTTTAAAAATAGTTCGTACTGAAGCACAATTGGAAATAAAAAATTCCCAAGAGATTCATAAAGAAATTTTAGATTTGGAAATTAGCATTTCTCAAAAATATATTGATAATCTGATAAATACAATTACAAATGATTTTGAAGATAGAAAAACTTTAGCACTTAATAATTTAGAAGAGAGTGTAGAATCATTATGTAGAGATATTAATATACGACTATCAATTTAAATATTTTAATAAATGTAGTTTTCCTTTTTATAAATGAATAGTTTATATACAAACTCGAAAATATGGAAAATATTGATAAAATTTTTAGGTTCGTTGAAGAAAACGGTATTAGTTTCAATTCTGATATTTTGGAAGCCGGTTTAATAAATATCATTGGATTAATTGCTATTGTTATTTTTGTGGGTAAAGATCTTTTAGGTTCTGAATTGGAAGAAAGAGAGACAGCTGTCGGTCAAAGTATTCAAGACGCTGAAAATAGATTGAATGAAGCACAAAAACGATTAAATGAAGCACAAAAACAAATGCTTCAATTGAGCGTAATAATTAACGATATTAAAAATGATACTTTAGTTACTAAAAAGAATATGCTTGAAGTTGATGCAAATGAAGCAAAAAACGATTTAAAATTCCGTTTTGAACGGGCCTTATTATCTTTTAAATCAAAAGAACGTCAAATTTTCTTTGAAATTAAGGAGCAAATTACATATTTAGTAATAACTCGTACAGTAAATCGTGTAAAAGAAACATTTGCAAAACGGAAATCAGCAGAAAAATTAATTAATAATACTATTCGAACATTAGAATTACCTTCATAACTATGAGTAAAAATCCAGTAGCATTAAAAGTCGCAGCTCCATATGCTCGTGCGCTTTTTGATTTTGGTAAAGAGACAGGGACTCTATTTGAAATAACTGCAGATGTACAAAATATTCAAGATTTATTATTTAAATCTAAAGAATTAGCAAAATGTCTACAAAACCCATTAATCAGTAGCGAAGCAAAGCAAGAAATCTTAGTTAGAGTAACAGATAAAATGATGAATCAAGAAACCTTTCAATTTTTAAATACTTTAATTAGAAGAAATAGAATTAATCTATTATCAACAATAATTTTTAGTTATTTAGAGCTAGTATATAAAACAGCGAATTCTAAGGCATTTCAAGTTGTTTCAGCTATATATCTTTCAGGAAGTCAAAAACTAAGAGTAATTAACAAAATTAGATCAATAACTGGAACTGATAGAGTAATGTTTCAATTTATTGTTGATGAAAGTTTAATTGGTGGTCTACTGATTAGAAATCAGGGTAAAGTTATAGATTATTCGATAAAAAATAAATTGAAAATATTAGCTAAACAGTTAGATACTGTATTAGAAATTTAATTATAAATGAAATCTTTTATTAATTTTTTAACCTTAAATATAATACAATGATGAAAATTCGTCCAGACGAAATTAGTAGTATTATCCGTGAACAAATTGAAAAGTCTGATCAGGATGTGAAAGTTGAGACTATTGGTACTGTTTTACAAGTTGGTGATGGTATTGCTCGTGTTTATGGCCTTGACCAAGTAATGAGTGGTGAACTCTTAGAATTTGAAGATAAAACAATTGGAATTGCTCTAAATCTAGAAAACGATAATGTTGGAGTAGTTTTAATGGGTAATGGTCGTCAAATTTTAGAAGGTAGTGTTGTTAAAGCAACAGGCCGTATCGCACAAATTCCTGTAGGTGAAGAGTTTTTAGGTCGTGTTGTAAATGCTTTAGGTGTTGCTATTGATGGTAAAGGCGATATTAATACTACTGAAAACCGTTTATTAGAATCAATGGCTCCTGGTATAATAAGTCGTAAGTCTGTTTGCGAACCATTACAAACAGGTATTACTTCTATTGATGCAATGATTCCAATTGGACGTGGACAACGCGAATTAATTATTGGAGATCGTCAAACTGGTAAAACGTCTATTGCTGTAGATACTATCATAAATCAAAAAACAGAAGATGTTGTATGTGTTTATGTTGGTATTGGTCAAAAAGCTTCAACAGTAGCACAAGTAGTAAATGTATTAGAAGAGAAGGGTGCTATGCCTTATACAGTTATTGTTTCTGCAAGTGCTAATGATGCTGCAACACTTCAATATATTGCGCCATATGCTGGTGCATCCATTGCTGAATTTTTCATGTATCAAGGTAAAGCGACACTAGTAATTTATGATGATTTAACTAAACAGGCAATGGCTTATCGTCAAATGTCATTATTATTACGTCGCCCACCAGGTCGTGAAGCATTCCCAGGTGATGTTTTTTATCTACATTCACGCCTATTAGAACGTGCAGCAAAATTAAGTGATGCTTTAGGTGGAGGTAGTATGACTGCTTTACCAATTATTGAAACTCAGGCAAGTGATGTTTCTGCATATATACCAACTAATGTGATTTCAATTACTGATGGACAAATTTTCCTATCGAATGATTTATTTAATTCAGGTATTCGTCCTGCAATTAATGTAGGGATTTCTGTATCACGTGTAGGTTCTTCAGCTCAGACAAAAGCTATGAAGAAAGTTGCTGGAAAATTAAAATTAGAATTGGCACAATTCGCTGAGTTAGAAGCCTTTTCACAATTCGCCTCTGATCTAGATGAAGCAACACAAAAACAATTAGCTCGGGGAACACGTTTACGTGAGATTCTAAAACAACCTCAAAATTCACCATTATCAGTAGCGGAACAAGTTGCATTAATTTATACTGGTATTAATGGTTTTTTAGATGATTTAGATCTAAATGATGTTAAAAAATATTGTGCTAGTTTACTCTTATCATTAACAAATAATAAACAATATATTAATGAAGTTGAGAAATCTGGAGAGTTTACAGAAAAAGCAGAAGAAGCATTAAAAGAAATTATAACAGGAACAACTAAAAATTTTGTTGCTTCTAATTAAAACTATTTTTCTGTTCCATAATTATATTAAAGTGGAATAGAAAAATAGATCAAAATTTATTTTATCAAGTTATTAATAATTAGATTTACCATTTATTATGCTATCTGTTAATGTTTGAACAATCAATTTAATTGATTTAACTGCATCATCGTTACCTGGAATAGGAATATCGATCAAATCAGGATCGCAATTTGTATCTAGTATAGAAACAATTGGAATACCCATTTTACGACATTCTCGAATTGCCGTAATTTCTCGTTTTTGATCTATAATAATTGCAAGATCTGGTAATCGTTCCATTTCTTTAACACCATTCAAATGTCTTCTTAATCTATAAAGTTCTTTACGACGAGATGAAGCTTCTTTTTTTGTTAAAAGATCAAATATATTTTCACTTTCTTGTTGTTCTAAATCTTTCAATCTTTTAATTCGTTTTTTTAATGTTGAAAAATTTGTTAACATACCCCCAAGCCAACGATAATTAACATAAAATGAATTAGACCGTTTTGCTTCTTTGGCAATTATAGAACTAGCCTGACGTTTTGTGCCAATAAAAAGAAATGTTTGCTTTTTCCGAGCTAATTTATTTAAATAATTCGTAGCTTCATTCAATAGTGAAGCAGATTGAACTAAATCAATAATGTGAATATTATTAACTTCACTATAGATAAATGGGAACATTTTAGGGTTCCAACGATCCGATTTATGGCCTAAATGGACCCCAGCTTCTAATAATTGAGATAAGTTTATATTAGACATAAAAATTTTATTATACTTTATTACTCCAAATATTAACAAACTAGAATAATATTGTCTAGTCTGATAACCCATTAAAAAATTGATTTATCATAAAATTAGTCTTTTTTAAATTTTTAAAACTAGTTTTAAAATTTCTAGATCCAGTACCCGCCGGAATTAAATGTCCAATTATAATATTTTCTTTTAAACCCCGTAGCCAATCTATACGTCCTTCAATAGCAGATTTTGTCAAAACTCTTGTCGTTTCTTGAAAACTTGCTGCAGATATAAAACTAGGATTATTTAAAGCTGCTCTTGTAATACCAAATACTAGAGGTAAATAATATGCTTCTTGTTTCTTTTCTTTTTTAATTATTCTATTAATACGATAAATATGATATAAATTTAATACTTCACGTTTCATTAATGGTGTATTACCCTCTTCAGTAACCAATACTTTTGAAGTCATTTGTTGTATTATAATTTCAATATGTTTATCATTAATTGTAACACCTTGAGATCTATATACACCTTGAACAGAATTTAAAATAAAGGATTGAACTTTTTTAAAGCTTTTATAAGCTCCCTCAAAATTATTAATTAATCGACTATAAAAGATAGATTTATCTGTATCACAAAAAAATGATTTTAATAATCCATAATAATTAAAATATGATTTTAATAATTTATGAGGGTTTATTTTTTCATTTTCTTTAATTGGCGTTCCTAATTTATGAAATTCAAAGTTTTCGTTTAAACTTGTCCGTTGACTAAGTAACCCTAACTTTTTATTAGTAGGGATCTTTTTAATAATTTGATTTTTTTTTCGTGCTTCTAGAATTTCTTCAATTCTAGGTAAACCTTGAACAATGTCACCTGTAATTTCTTTTTCAAGATTTAATAAACCAATAGTATCACCATTTTCTAAAAATTGTTGATTTTGACAAAAAACACTATTGAGTTCTTGTTCAAAAAGATCTTCTGTGATTGAATACAATCCAATAGATTTAGTTGATTTTGCAAGAGGATACTCTAAAAATTTTACAAATGTTAAATTTGAAGATTCTTGACTTTCTAGATCTATCTTAAGATTTCTAATTAATAATGTTCGTTCCAATTTAAATTTATTTGTTTTTCTATATATTTTGGAATTAAATAGATTCATTTTTGGATACGCAAATAAGTTTGAGTTAGGTAAAAGTTCATTATTACTTGATAATTTTAATCCAATATTAAATTGTTTTAAAAATCTAGGGATCATTGAGCTATACAATCTACCATTTCTTTTTAAAAAAATTTTTGAAAATTCAATTTTTAATGTGAAGTTAGCCCCGTTAATATTTGATTGATAAAATTCTATATCGTTAGTCCAGTAATTTTTTGGGCTAGTTTGAATGTATGATTTAAAACGATTACAATAATTTATAAATAATTTTCTATCAATTTTTCTTTTAACTTTAATTCGTTTTAAAGGAATTGTTTTATATTGCAAATTGCTTTGAAGGGTTAATTTTTTCGATTTAGATTTTGGAAAAAAATATGGTCGACCTTTTTGAATAGTAAAAAACTTTTCATTTTCTAATATTATTTTTCCTACTTGATTTACAGTTGTACCGTTATATATGAAATCGTTAAGAATTCTTTTAGGTAATAAAGTTTTTTCTACTTTAATACAATTATTATTTGAGATTAATAATATTTTTTTAATATCTCTTTGATTTACTTTAAACTTTACAATTTCTAGGGAGTTTAAAGATATGTCCTCAAAATAAATGAAAGTTGTATAAATATCAATAAACTGATTTGTTTGAACTAATACTGACGATTTTAAATCTTTATATTTTAAAATAGGTGAAATATAATTATTTAAATTTAATTTATGGACTGCTTTCAAAAAAACAATTTGTTGTCTTTTATTAGTTACCAACTCAATACTTATATTATTAGCAAAAAATTGACAAACTTTCATAAATAAAAATTCAGATATTAAATTTAATGAATTATTTGTTCTTATTTTTTGATTCGATTGATAAGTAAAATTAGCCTTTGTATAAATTTGTAAGTTTTGTTGATATAACTTATAATCTTTTAAGATTCTATTAATATTTTGAGTATGAGAAAATTCATATAATAAAAGTGGGCGAATTAATACTTGATTATCATTTTTCTCATCAATCTGTTCACATAAATATGGAGATGTTAATATTATTGTTGGAAAAATTTCTTCCCCTGGAAAATAAAGTTTCTTTGAATAAAGACCATTTTTTTCATCTTTCAGTAGTGAAGAAATTTTCTCTCCTTCATATATTGTTCCTGATTTAATAACAACTTCATTAACAATATAATTTTTTTGATTAAGAATAACTAATCCAGATGTTTTAGAAAAAATATCTGGTATTATTTCATAATTATCCATAATGAAATCCCCATTTTTAACTAATAAAATACTTGGTTCACAATTCAAATTATAAGTTTCTTCCTCTAACCAAATCAGTGTTCTGTAGAGATTTTTAGGAAAGTTATTTGTAATTATATTTTCAATTTTTGTACGTTTAATTTTTTCTTTAGTCTTAATAATCATTGAGCAAAAGAATTCTAAATCGTAACAATAAATTTTATTCTTTAAGAAATGAAATCTAGTTAGATTTCGACAATCATAAAAAAGAGTACCACCAGTTTTTGTTCTATAGTCATTACTAACTAATTTTGCAAATTTTTGTTTACGAGTAATTTTTAAATAAGTTTTAAAATCTTGAATAATCGAATTTAACAAATATTTTTTTTCAGCAATAGTTAAAATACTATTTGAATTATCTATATTTTTTTTCAAATTTTTAAAAGTTACATTTGGAAAATAATATAGATTATTTTGAATTAAAATTTGCTGCCTATATAAATTTTCATCTAAACCTTTATACTTAATAGTACCATAGGATGTGCTTATAAGTTTTGTACGAAAAATATAACTTTGTTTATTAATTTTATGATCAGAATAATAATTAATTGAAGCATTTTTTGGACTATTATAAAATTGACCGGATAAAATCCATAACAAAGTATTATTATTTAAGTTATTTGATTTTGAAATAATAATTTCACCAGATGTATTTGATAATATAGGTTTTATTTCTCGTCTTAATTGTTTATCTACATTTAAAAGTTCTCCAATAACAGTGTCTTTTTGAATGTATTGATTAGACTTTGGAAATACAATTGTATTTCTTGAAAGTGTTAGTTTGTTGACATTTTCATTAATAGAATTAGGAATAATTATCAGTGAACCCGAATTCTTAGTAATTACAACTTCTTCACCTCTATTTGTTCTTAAAGTTAATGTATCTAGAAGTTTTGAAAATCGAACAATACCTGTTATAGGACTAATTATTTGTTGACTTACTTCAGAAGTAAAAATACCACCAGTATGAAAAGTCCGCATTGTTAATTGTGTGCCGGGTTCACCTATAGATTGACCTGCCAGAATACCTACAGCTTCACCGATATCTACTAAATTCTCAGTGGATAAGTCCCAACCATAACATTTTTGACATATAGCTCTATATAATAAACAAGTTAAAGGAGAACGTATGTATATCTTTGGAATTTTTTTTTTTTTCAAAATATCAAACAATAAAGGAGTAATTTGAGAATTTTTTTTGGCAATTATTTTTAAATTATTGAAATCTTTTATTGATTTATTCAAAATCCGCCCTATTATTTTTTTAGAAAAATCTTTTTTGAAAATTATAATTGAATGGTCTGTTTTACAATCTTTTTCACGTATTAAAATATCTTGAGCAACATCGATTAATCGACGTGTTAAATAACCCGAATTTGCTGTTTTCAGAGCCGTATCAACGATTCCTTTTCGCGCCCCATACCCTGACATTAAATAATCTGTAATTGTTAGACCTTCGCGAAAATTGTGTTTAATTGGTAAATTCATAATTTCACCACTTGGATCAGACATTAAACCACGCATTCCTACTAATTGCCGAACTTGAGATAAATTTCCTCTGGCTCCTGAAAAAGCCATTATATATACAGAATTTAAAGGATCGTAGTTTTTAAAATAATAAATTACTTGATTTTTTAAAGCTTCACTAGTTAAACTCCATGTATCAATAATTTTTTGAAATCGTTCAACTTCAGTAATTTTACCTTTTATAAAAATTTTTTCTGAGCCTAAAATCTCTTGATTTGCCTTTTCTAACATTAAATTTTTGATAAAAGGTACACGCAGATCTTCAATACTAATAGAAATTCCTGCTTTAGTTGCATATTTAAACCCTAAAAATTTTAGTTCATCAGCCAATGAACAAGCTTGCATAGAATCGAAATTTGTAAAACTCCAACCTAATATTTGACGTAATTGTTTTTTACTTACTAAGTTATTTTGATAAATATAATTTTTCATAAAATCTAAATTATTTAAAAAAATTTAAAGCTTTTTGAATTGTATAGTTAAAAATCACACGACCAGTTGTTGTTTGAATATAGTAAACAATTTTCTCACCTTTTCTGGTTTTTCGAATTTGTAAATTTTCAAAATATTCAATAGTACTATTATCAGTTAATTTTTTTGTTCTTAAAATGTTTTTTTTGTCAATTGAATTTGATTTATATCTCACCCATATTGAAGTATGAATTTCTAACTGATTCTGGTCATATGCTAAAATAACATCTTCGAGATCTGAAAAATAATGACTGGATCCTAATAAGTTCGAAACATTTGTTAATGTTAAATAATAACAGCCAAGTACCATATCTTGACTTGGCATGATTATTGGATCTCCATTTGCTGGAGACAAAAAATTATAAGGAGCAAACATTAACATATAACATTCTGCCTGAGCTTCTAAAGATAAGGGTACATGAACAGCCATTTGATCACCATCAAAATCAGCATTAAATGCAGAACAAACCAATGGGTGTAATTTAATAGCACGTCCTTGTATTAAAACAGGTTCGAAGGCCTGAATTCCAAGTCGATGTAAAGTAGGTGCTCGATTTAAGAATATTGGATGATGCATTAAAACTCTTTCTAAAACTGAATGTATACTGTCTCTATTTTTTTTAATAAAATTTGTTGCAGTTTTCATATTACTAGCTAAACCTTTATTTATTAATTCTCTAATAATAAATGGCTGAAATAATTCTAATGCCATTTCATAGGGTAAACCACATTGATTTAGTTTTAAATTAGGTCCTACTACAATTACGGAACGGCCTGAATAGTCAACTCTTTTACCTAATAAATTTTGGCGAAATCGACCATATTTACCTTTAATAATATCTGACAAGGATTTTAATGGTCGATTATTCGCACTTAAAGCAATTTTACCACGCTTACCATTATCTATCAAAGTATCAATAGCTTCCTGTAACATCCGTTTTTCATTTCTAATAATCAATTGAGGAGCATCAATTTCTAATAATCTTAACAATCGATTATTTCGAGTAATTATTCGTCTATATAATTCGTTTAAATCTGAAGTAGCAAATCGACCACCTTCTAATTGAATCATAGGTCTTAAAGCGGGTGGAATTACAGGTAATATTGTTAAAATCATCCAAGCAGGATTGGACCCTGTTCCTAATAAATTTTCTAAAATTCTAATTCTCTTAATAGCCTGTTCGCGTAATTTATAAAGTCGTTCTTGTTCCCATTTTCTAAACCATAGAGAAAGATTATAATAAGGAGGTTTTCTATTGATTGTTTCTGTACAATTAAATACAAAAAGTCTTGTTTTATAGATTTCGGATTTTAAATTTAATCTTTCTAATTCACGTTTAATTAATGGAGCACCGACTAAAAAACTTGGCGTAGCTCGTAATAAATATTTTGGAGTACTATATCTTTTATTTTTAGGTTTAGGGTACGGTTTCAATGGATAATCTGTTGCACCAATTAATCGAAAATATCGATATTGTTGAAAATCCCAATGAAGACCATAAAATGAGATTTCATCCTCAGCAATAAAATAAGCTAGCGAAGCTAATTTTATTCTTGTTATTCTTTCATCCCAAAGATT
>Ga0163111_10003220_pt1 | contig 10506 bp, 7 predicted proteins | sample CRUFie1St18metaG_FD_109645 | JGI IMG/M metagenome (GOLD analysis project Ga0163111, IMG submission 109645) | Marine microbial communities from the Costa Rica Dome - CRUD Field 142mm St18 metaG | ecosystem: Environmental > Aquatic > Marine > Oceanic > Photic zone | place: Costa Rica: the Eastern... | reverse complement strand
CATAAGATACGGCGTACCCTGTCCTCCAAAGACCGAGGCATGTTGGCAGGAATGCAGCCGCGGCAAACTGACCGATAGCTGGAAGTGCTGCTGCCGATAGAGCAGTACCCGACGAATGTTTGCGACCATTAAATGCACCAGGAAGAGGTGCACCTTTCTTCATAACTTGTCCCGCATCGGGAGCAGAAACATGCTTGGGAGGATATGGTATCCCTTGTGTTTGTGCGTGGACTGCGAAGGCATCCACCTTAGCTGGGACTAAAATCATCATGATAGGCACGAATGCCTCAGCACGTAATATCTTCATGGTGTCGGTGGCAGGAGTTCAAAAGTAGAATGAAACTGTCAATGACGAAGCACGCAGATGAGGTAACGCGTTATTTTTTTGTTGCTGATAACTGGTACGGTAGTGACATACGTAATGCTTTTGCAAAAGATTTGACACCTTTGTGGGACTTTACGTGTGAATCAAATTGGGGCGGAGGATTGGCAGGCAGGGGCCACACACCAATACAAAGAGCAGAAAGTGGCATGCTCCTGCAGTGAATGGATTCCCCACCACACCCCACCATTTGCGCCTCCTCCCCCTTTGCCAGCTGGGGTGTGTGCGCTGAGGCCACAGCCAGAGTGGAGCTGCCACCAGAGCAGGCAGTGGCATTGCAGTGGCCAATCACCATTTGGTGGTCGGGGCGGTTGCCAAGCAGCAGTGTAACTCTTGCTGACTCACATTTTGACCATCAATGGGCTGCTGGCCTGGAGCACGACTGGTATGGTGAGGGCTCCCACAAGCTTGTTGGTTGTAGGGGTGGTGCTCATGGCCCAAGCAGGTAGTTGCAGGCACCCAAGCCCACAGGCGCCCCCACCCCAAGGAGGTGTGCAAAGTGATCCCTCCAGACTGCGGCTTCAGAAAGTAAGGATTCTGATTTGCACCGCCGTAACACTTGTGAGACAACACAAAGGGAAGATGATGATCCAGATAGATCCCATTGATTCCGAATTTCACTACTTAATGTTCCAAAAAATCGAAGTTTGCACTCCCCAATGACGTAGCATTCTTCTCGGCGAGATAACTCGTCGCGGAAGTGCGTGTGACTCGTGAGCTGAATCGTACCTGCTTTTGAATCTATCTCTCGTAGTTGTTCGTGAAACTGATGTTACACGATGACTTGTGTTTTTCAACATCAATTGAAATACACATATCGGAGAACAAAAATCTCCTATTCAGGGTTTATCATATCTAAGAATACTCGCTCCCTGTAGACAATTCTAACAAATTTGACTGACTTCGACGCTACTTCCGACATCTTCCAGCCATCATGATTGGGTCTAGAGCATGGTGCGCATTGATGCGACGAAATGTACTTTATCGTCGTCGCAATATTTTTGGAACGGTAAGAATTTGCAGAGTCATGTTTAAAATCTATCATACACTTCCACTTTTCTCACCATGCTGCATCCGTTTTCCAATTGCCGCATTTGTATTATTTTCCCGGATCAATATAAACAGATTTTTGAGTTATGTCTCCCCATTGCCTTTGTTGGGATTTTGGTTGCTATCAAGGGTGCCGTCGAAGATTCGGACGCGTTTGCGCCCGAGGAAGTCGCTGCAAAGTTCCCATCCAACAACGATGCATTAAAACTATTTTCCTTCACCGATTATGTTACGGCACTCCAGGCGAAACGTGTGTGTACAGCTAGCAGCGACATTCTTCCGTCGTTCGTTGGCCGCCGGCTCAGTGACGATACCGCTAACGGACGGGCATTGGAAGAAACCTCTATCTGCGAGGAAAATTTGGAGGGTTTCGCTGCGTGCACATTCGGCGGAGTTTGTGATTGTGCGGAGTTAGTGGAGAGGCCAGAAAGCACAGGTTGTGGAGGTGTCTTTTCATCATCGGCCTTTGGGGAATTTTCAGTTGACGAGCTTTGTCCGGTATTCTGTGGAGTGTGTTCGGAAGGAGAAACGGTTGCATCACCTCCAGCATCCTCAGAACAGTCCAGTGGAACGACACTCTGTAAAGACAACCTAGCAGAATCCCCTTCTTGTACTTTTGCTGGACTCTGTGAATGTGCGGATTTACTGGCAAGGCCCGAAAGCACAGGTTGCGGAGGCGTCTTTGCATCGCCTGGGGGAGAATTTCCCATTAATGATCTCTGTCCTTTGACCTGTGGAGTGTGTTCCGAAGGAGAAGAGGTTGCGTTGCCACCAGAGGCTGTCGGTGGACAGGTACCATCGGAACAGTCTGATGGAGCATTACTATGTCAAGACAGACTAGGATCGTCCCTTGCTTGTAATTTCGCTGGAATCTGTGATTGTGCGGATTTAGTAGAAATGCCCGAGAGCACAGGTTGCGGAGGTAAATTTGAATCCCCGTTTGGAGATATTCCTATTGATGATGAATGTCCTTTGTACTGCGGAGTGTGTAAAGAAGGCGAACCACTTCCAGAACGCAAGCCGACTTTAAGTATTAGTGGCATTGTGGACGGTGGATATAACTGGCAAGTTCCATTTGTCAAATGTGACAGCCGGCTCTGCGAAGAGGAAGGCGAAGATGCAAGAGGATTTTGCGAATACCTGGCATTGGGCGTCGCACCATCGACGGCAGATGATGCGTTAGGCCTCAAACAGGCCGAAGCGTTTCGAGATTTCATTTATCAACGATACCCTGTGCTATTGGATTCTACTGCTCTGCCCTTTGATTTCGAATTCGTCCAAATATTCGAAAGCAATGCGCAAGTTGAGGCTTACGTCACGTCTAAAGAATATGGAGGAGACATCCCTAAACTGGGCCTTGCGGTTGTTTTTGATGGAAAAACCGACCCTACGATAAACTATAATTACGCGATCCGGCATAACGCCACAGGCTTCAATTCACCAGAAGATGAGGGTCGCCCTGCCACACTCACAACGCCCCCTACTGACCAATTGTTCGAGTCATTTGCAAGAACTGATGATGAGTCGTGCCCAGAATTAGTTGGAGGAACACCAGATCTCGGTCCATATGGGACGAGTTGTACCGGAAGGTACGCCTACAACGGCTTTCTCACGATTCAACGATTGGTTCATGATTTCATCATTGCCGATTCCGGCGCAGCTGATGCAGGATACGTGGTATCCGAAGGCGGCGTCGCATTTGTTCCATTTCCATCTGCGGCTTATGTCATAAATGGTAAGCAAATTCAAAATCTTATCGATTTCAGACTATCACGATTTCCTCCGAATCTTATTTCCTCATCCCAACCACTAAATGTTTTCCATGCAAATTTATAGGGTTTTACGCGCAAATCAACCTATTTGTTCCTCTCTTGATTACATTAGGCCTATTGTACCCCGTGGCAGCAATGGTCCGATATATTGTACTAGAGAAGGAACTCCGACAGAAAGAGTTAATGAAGATGATGAGCGTACAAGAGTCGGACATTGGATGGTCGTGGTTTGTCTTTTTCTTCGTCTTTCATTTCGTTACCGCCATCGGAACAGCTGCCGTCTCCACACAACTCTACGACAACTCGTCGGCCCTTATACTCTTCATTTTCTGGCTGTTTACGTTCACTGCAATTATTCAATTTTGCATGTTTTTGGCGTCTCTTTTTAGCAAGGCAACGCGAGCCACATTGATTAGTCTATTGGTGTTCTTTGTCGGTTATTTTTTGACACAAGTAGTCAATTATCAAGAAAGCAATAGAGGGGCTATCTCCATGGTGTCCCTTCATCCTGTAGGAGCCTTCGCCTTTGGTTTGCAAGAAATTGGACGATTGGAAGATGCTGGCGTAGGCCTTACTAGGAGCTCAATCAGAGAAACCGACTCGCCAAGTGGGTATACCTTTTTGAATACTTTGCAAAACTTAATTTTTGATGTGATTTTCTGGGCTGTCGTGAGTTGGTACTCAAATCGAGTCTCGCGCAGTGACTACGGGCAATCGCTGCCATGGTACTTTCCTTTCACTTCGTCATATTGGTGCCCCGGCCGTGTGGTCACCCCTCCTCGAGATGACTCAGAAATCGAGTATCCAGCGGACGTTCCTGTAGAGCCTGTTTCATCATCTCTGAAGGAACAAGGTGCCCAGGGCAAGGGAATTGAGGTTCGAAAATTGAGAAAAGTTTTCGGAGAGAAAACTGCTGTTGATGATTTGGAAATGAATCTTTACTCTGGCCAAATTACAGCCTTGTTGGGGCACAACGGAGCTGGTACGTACTAATATTTCATCATCACCTTATTTGATCCAATAAATGATTTTTTGCTGACTTATCTTTTTCGTAAACATCCAGGAAAAACTACTACCATATCCATGCTAACAGGAATGTTAGCTCCCACTTCGGGCTATGCAACTATTGGTGGAAAAGACATCAGAACAGATATGCAAGGAATCAGGCAAGGAATTGGTATCTGCTTGCAGCATGATTGTCTATTTCCAGAATTGACTGTTCGCGAACATGTCGCATTTTTCGCACGAATCAAGGGAATGTACTCGAAAATGCCATACAGCGAAGCTGAGGCGAAGGTCGATGCTAGCATAGAAGATGTAGCACTTGGCGAGAAACGAAACACACTTTCAAAAAATCTTTCGGGCGGAATGAAGCGAAAACTCTCAGTAGCGATTGCCTTTTGTGGTGACAGGTAAGAAACGTCTGAATGTATGAAGCCACAAAAATAAGTTCATGATGAGATTTGCGCTTACTTGATTTTCACACTTATTGACCTGAATTATTTTGTTAGCGAGACTGTTCTACTTGACGAGCCGACAAGCGGTATGGTGAGTAAATTATAGTCTACGAAGAACAATCACAAGCACGTGCCATCAAACGCTCAAATCTTTGTTTCCTTCCAATTCTTCAATGCAATAGGACCCTTTTTCGAGAAGATTCACATGGAACGTTATTCGTCAGTATAGGCAAAACAGATGTATAATTCTTACAACTCATTTCATGGACGAAGGTAAGTGGAAAAAATATTCACTAATCAGTATAAACCGATAAACGAAGATTCTAATGAGAATACACACATTCTTTTTACCGCAGCTGACATCCTCGGAGATAGGATTGCAATCATGGCTGAAGGACAACTGAGATGTCTTGGAAGTTCTTTATTTCTCAAGAAGACATACGGCGTCGGCTATCAGTTAACGATTGAGAAACAGCCTCTCTCTACGAAGAAAGACAAGAAGAAAAGCAAAAATTCAGAATCACCAATAGATCAGATGATTCGTAAGACTGTTTTCGAAAATGTTGAATCTGCAAATATGTTGACAAATGTAGGAACAGAGATAAGTTTCCAACTTCCACTTGCAGCATCTTCGTCCTTCACACCAATGTTTGAGCAGCTCGAGGATCTTGTTGCAAAAAGAGAAATCGTAACATATGGTGTGGGAATTACTACTCTTGACGAAGTCTTCCTTCTAGTTGCTCGAGGAGCAACACCAGAGAAAGCTCGTCTCAAATCAAGGGATTCGGAAGTCGAAAAGCCTTCAGCAGTAGTTGGAAATGATAGATCTATCGGGTCATCGAAGATGCATCTTGAAACCGAAGCTTTGTTTTCTCGCCATGTTGGTGCACTCTTTAGAAAGCGTGCTATGAACTTCAAGAGAGATAAGAAGGCTTGGTGCTGTACAACAATTATGCCAAGTATCTGCGTATTGCTTGGTTTCGTATTATATGCCTTCGTAACGCCTGAGCGCAATCTTGATGCTCTTGTCATGGATCTAAATGACTACAATGTGGACGTTTCATCACCCCGAAATCCAATTGTCTTTAACACTGATGATAGGTACTCCTGCCAACCTGGGAAGTGTATTTATGACGTTCCAGTCATTGTCTCTGAAGCGACGGACGAAGTTTACTACTATTGTGGATCACAGAGCTATATTGGGAATGGAACTGTATGCTCAACGGAAGATTCCATTGAAACGATTTCGAAGATTACTGCAGCCGGTGCTGAGCCTGTTGGTATTTCGGTCACGGATGTAAATCAATCGTCTTATGGCGTTTCCGAATCTGCTTATGATTATGCTGCGACCCAGTACGGCGGAATATTTTTCCAGCACGATTCATCCAGCAAGATTGTGGATTCAAAGGATTCGGCCTCGATGAATGAACTCTACAGTGGTGGATCTCCTTTCAGTTCGCTTTCTCAACTATTTGGGGACATTGATGTTGGGTCTATTGAACCGATGTTGGAAAATATGGGGGTTGACACATCAGGGCTTAATGTTACCGAGCTACTCAACTTGGGATTTGATTTAGATTTTCTTCAAGATCTATTTCCAAATTCAAACAGTGTTGTTGGAATGGATTATTCTGAAGCAGCCGTGTCAACATGTCTGCAGCAGGCAGGTAATTATTCGACGGAAGCTCTTTGTCGCACCTATGCTGGAATAGGCTATCTTATTCAGTACAACTATACTGCAATCCATGTTGCACCGATGTATCAGAAACTTGCTGATGAGGCTATTGTTCGAGAGGCACTTGAAGATGACGACTTCAAAATTAACACAGTGATTCACCCACTACCAATCACGGACGCCGAGGAACAAATCGGTAACGCAGATGACGCATTCACGGCTTGGTTTCTTATCATCTTGAGCTTTCCATTTATCTCTGGATCTTTTGCTACATTTGTCGTTCAAGAAAGACAGTCAAAAGCAAAGCACTTACAAACTGTTGCGGGTGTGAAACCTACAGCATACTGGCTCTCAACGTGGCTGTGGGACATTGCAAATTATCAGATTCCATGCTGGATTACTGTGATCCTGATGTACTCTTTCGATGTGTCAAATCTTACCACAACTGAAAATGGAGTCGTTGGCGGTGTACTTACCCTTCTTGTCCTCTTCGGACCAGCGATTGCTTCATTTTCATACTGTGTTTCCTTTATGTTTTCGAGCCCCAGCGTCTGCAATTTACTTCTTATTATTAGTGGTTTCTTAATAGGCTTCGGAGGAACTTTGGCCGCATTTATTATGCGCCTAATCGGTTCCGTTCCCTCAGATCCCAGACAAAGCTTGATTGATGCTGCCACAATTGTGGAATGGGTGCTGAGATTTTTTCCAGCCTTCAATCTCTCTCGTGGTTTATATTCAGCAATTAATCTCCAATCGATTACCTTCTTGGCAGGTAAACCAGTCTCTGTTTGGGATCCAGAAGCCTGTCTGTGGGAGATTGTTTTCTTAGCTTGGCAAAGCGTTGTCTACTTACTTCTGGCAATGAAAATTGACGAGTGGTCTGCAAATCCTCGCGCGGTGACAATTTTTAGAAAGATTACTTGTCGCGATTGTAAATCTCCTGCTGATGCAGGAGATTCTCATCGTAAAAATATCGATGATGATGTAGCTGCCGAGGAACAGCGTGTACTATCTGGTGGTGCGAATGATGATCTGATTGTGCTCAGCCAACTCGGCAAGGTTTACAGTAATGGAAAACGAGCTGTTGACTCAATGTCTCTCGGAATTCCTCCCGGACAATGCTTCGGTTTACTGGGTATCAACGGAGCCGGGAAAACCACGACAATGGGTATGTTGACAGCAGAATTCCCCCCATCTAGTGGCGATGCAACCCTAGCGGGCTACTCTGTCGCAAACGAACCAGAGAAGACCCGTCGCAGAGTCGGATATTGTCCCCAGTTCGACGCACACTTTACAAATCTTACAGGTCGAGAACACGTTGAACTGTATGCTTCAATCAAGGGTATACCTGCTTCTGTTGTGAGGGAGGCTGCTGCTGCTAAACTTGCTGAAGTTGGTTTGAGTGAATTCGATAGTGATAGACTTGCAGCGGGATACAGTGGTGGAATGAAAAGACGCCTCAGTCTCGCCACTGCAACAATTGGGAATCCGCAGATTGTTTTCCTCGACGAGTGTTCCACTGGTGTTGATCCTGTAGCCCGTCGAGAGATTTGGGAAATGGTATCAAACATGGTGTCTGATGAAAATGTCCCACCAGAGGAAAGGACTAGTGTTATTCTGACAACACATTCAATGGAGGAATGCGAAGCTCTTTGTCCTCGTATTGGTATCATGGCTGGAGGTAATCTTCGATGTCTTGGTTCAGCTCAGCAGTTAAAGAGCAAATTCGGGCAAGGATATCAAGTTGAGTTGAAAATCAAGGACGTGGATACCAATGACGAGGATTATGTCCGCATTTTGACAAGATTGGCTACAATTGCAGGCGTTTCGGATGATGATGCATTAGAGAGAGGCGATGAAATCTTTTTGGATCTTGAAAAAACAATAAACGCCTTGAACGAAGTATCCAGTGATGGATACTTATCGGCATTGGTAAGCGACAAGTATCCAAACGGTCAGGGCTACCTGATTTGGAAATCTGCCAAGTCACCAACAGGAGTTGATCTCGATGAGATTGCTGAATTTGCTGCAAGTGAACTACGTATGCGTGTCTTATACGAATTCATCAAGACAACTTATCCCGACAATGTTTTGAGAGAACGACAAGACTCAAAGACACGGTATGAAGTGAGTTCGGAAAATGTGCGCATTGGTGATATTTTTACTGCAATCGAACAGAACAAGGATCGTTTGATGGTTTCGGAGTATGGTGTCAGTCAAACATCACTTGAACAAGTATTTAATATGCACGCAGCCGAGGCTGAAAAAACCAAGCAAGGAACGAATGATTCGTAATGAATGGGATAGTACAAGGTGATCATCATTCTTGTGATGATTCCTTTATTTTCTCCTGATGATAATTTTAACGAATCATTGCTTTCAAAATCGTCTGCGTAATTTAAGTACTTTGAATTATAATTGTTTCCTATAAGAGCTATGGCTCATTGCCATCTATTTAAAAATGATAAAAAAAACGTGGGTAGGCGGATTCGAACTTATTTCAATCTTGCTGTTGGTCGAAAAGTTATTCAAAAGTTCAATTAGTCTTATGGTAGAAGTGCCTCTAGTTGGCGTTGCTCGGATTCCAAGGCTATACGTAGTGACTGGAAAAATGGCTGCCATTCTGAGTAATTTTCTGGTTTATCGCTGCGTTTTTCCAACTTCGATTGTTGGTCCTTCAATCGATTCTGACCGATAAGTAAATCTTCCAACCGTTTGCGTCGGAGCTCTCCTAATACCTGCGTGGCCAATGCATCATTTTCACTCTCTGGTTTTCCCAGCTGCGCTGCTAGGCTGTTCAACATGGTAAGACCATTTTGTAACGACTCTCGTGGAGTATCTGTGCTCGCATCGTACGAAAAGGTGGCACGCTGTTCTGAAGTCACGGTATACGCCTCGAGCTGCGGGTGGCGTAGCAGTTGACGACAAACCGGTTCAGTGAAGGTGTCTGGTCGAACCTCATGAGCAGCATCCAAAAGATCTTGCCACGTCCAAAACACCACCGCGTTTGGATTTTCTTTCACTGAAAAACCATACGTCAAGAGGAGTTTCCAATTATCCTTGTCATCTCCATACGACAAAAACACCTCGTCTCCCGCAGTGATGGAGTCAGAAGATGTCACGACCCATTTGGACATCAAACTTCCCTCGTTGCTGTCGTCGACGACGAGTTGCAATTTCGTTCCTGAACCAAACGCGTGATTCATTAGATCAAGGCCAGGAATTAACGCCAGCATATGGCCGGCATTGGCGTTGTCATCTTCCAGTTCTGGTACTGCTAATGATCTCGATCGGACCATCGAAAATGCCCACAATGCGTCGTCCAAAGTAAATGCGTCATCCGTATTGGTACTCGTAGCTTCTGCGGTTTGTATAGCAAACTTGTTGACTCTTTGACGCGTGGCAGCAAAGGTTTCCGCATAACATCTTGGCAACACGGCCGACGTTATTTCCCAAAGATCGGCCGGTAGAGTCCAGACATTGAAATGCTTTTTTGGCAAGACATTGGAAACGTAAGGATCCGCTGCTTCGTCCCGCAATCGAAGCAACCCAATTGCGAGTGATTCTTCCTCGTTGTATTCCTCATTTCCATCTCGTGCACACGAGGCAAGGCGTGATCTGATTTGATTGACCGTGATGGTGTCTTTTAATGGAATCTCGAGCAAAACATCGCCCGGTGACCGATCTTTCAGCGACCGAATGCCTCGATCTCCAACAAATTCATTGCTATCGTCGTCTATTTCTCCCGTCAGTTCTAGCGCATATGGTTTCAAGTATTGCCGTTCCGAATCCGCAAGAGATGAGGCTGCTGCGTTCACAGCATCTTTCTTCTGCTTTTCGGCCAAAGGTTTCTTGCCAAAGCCTTTGTTGTTGCTCTGAGCATGAGACGGAGAGTAACATGATGCTAGTGCAATCAAGAACGAAAGAAAGAGAAGGCAATCCAGAGAGCCGACTCTGAAGACGGAGGCTCTCATTGGGTAATTCAAATGCCCCTTGAGAAGAATCAAAACAGAACCGGAATTGAGATGCTCGTGCGTAGGTCTGACACGGGTCTAAATTGTCAGACTTTTTAGTAATCGGTGAGATTTGGGGCGTTTAAGAAAAAGAACTAGATGTTGAGGGTTCTCTTTGGTAGCGGACAAGAATTTCATTAATGTTCTTCTATCTCTT
>Ga0163111_10003217_pt1 | contig 10508 bp, 6 predicted proteins | sample CRUFie1St18metaG_FD_109645 | JGI IMG/M metagenome (GOLD analysis project Ga0163111, IMG submission 109645) | Marine microbial communities from the Costa Rica Dome - CRUD Field 142mm St18 metaG | ecosystem: Environmental > Aquatic > Marine > Oceanic > Photic zone | place: Costa Rica: the Eastern... | reverse complement strand
TGCACCTTTCCCAAAATGAGTGTTCTGCTGCGATTTTTCGATACTCTGGCAAGTGTCGACCTGCCTGTCTCATGAACCATACAGGGGTTCTATCAACCGGTTCTAAATTTAGAGCCGAGAGACTCCTCTGTTTACCGTTCATAATTACAACTCCATTTCTGTAAGTACTTCATCAAGTGCTTGTACCATTCCAAGAATATGATGCTCTTCATGGACTGTAGCAATGAATCCTATTTCATATGCGGAGGGTGCTAACATGTATCCCTTTTCAAGCAATCCTTTGTGAACATCCGAGTACAATTTACCTGCATCACTTGGGATTAAATCAGCTCTGGCAGGTGGTTCATTAGAACTTGGAGAGAACCAGAACAAACTACCTCTTCTGACCAACCTCATGGGATTGTCATGCTTCTCTAAAATTGGTGAGACTGCATCTTCCAACATTTGACCTAACTCTTCTAATCGGTCATATGCATCGCTATCAAGAAGGTCAAGAGTCATTATTCCTGCTGCCATTGCTAATGGATTACCAGAAAGAGTCCCTGCTTGATAAACAGGACCCAGCGGCGACAGACTTTGCATGATTTCGCTCCTTGCACCATATGCTCCAACAGGCAACCCCCCTCCGATTACTTTCCCTAGTGCTGCAATGTCCGGGGTTACTCCACAGATGTCACCATAGCTTCCATGCTTGAATCTAAATCCGCTAATTACTTCGTCAAAGATTAACAATGAACCGTGTTTGTCACAAAATTCTCTCAATTTTGCAAGATACTCGTGCCTTTGAACTAGTAACCCATTGTTAGCAGGTAGCGGTTCTATGACAACAGCGGCTATTTCACCTCCATGTTCGTTAAACAAATACTCGACTGCATCAATATCATCGAGAGGTGCCACCAGAGTAGTAGCCACTGTATCTTTAGGAATTCCTGGACTACTCGCTATACCAAATGTGGCCAATCCACTTCCTGAATTCACCATTAGTGAATCTACATGACCATGATAACATCCTTCGAATTTGATCAACAAATCTCTCCCAGTATATCCTCTAGCTAATCTAACGGCGCTCATTACTGCTTCAGTTCCTGAAGAAACAAAGCGTACCTTGTCCATAAATGAAAAGCGATTTTTGACCCTCTTTGCCAGTTCAATCTCACCGATGTGTGGCGCTCCAAACGAAGTACCTTTCAACATTTTTTGATAGACCATGTCTATAATTTTAGGATGTGAATGCCCGTGAACAAGTGGGCCCCAGGATTGAACGAAATCAACTAATTCATTACCGTCGACATCCGTAACTATTGCACCTGATGCGCTCTCAAAATAAATCGGATTACCATGCACGGATTTGAAAGCCCTAACCGGTGAATTTACGCCACCAACAAGGTGATTCAAAGCCTCCTTGTGTAAGGTATCTGAGTTGTCACGCTGCATGAAAACACCTCAATCAAACCATTTACCATACATTGCTTCCCTAGTATGATAGCTGACAATGATGTCAGCCCCTGCTCTTACGAACGAATAGAATATCTCTTGAACCATTGCTTTTCTCTCTGATTGGTCTTTTGTTGAAGACATTACCATTGAATATTCACCGCTTACATTGTAGACAGCAATTGGTTTAGAAACAGAGTCTGAAACTTTCCTAACAACATCCAGATATGTCATTGCAGGTTTTATCATGATTATATCAGCACCTTCTTTTTCATCGGAAATAGCCTCTAGAGTGGCTTCTTTGTAGCCAGACCTTACGTCCATTTGATGGCTTTTTCTGTCACCATGTTCAGGAGACGAAGATGCTGCATCTCTAAATGGCCCGTAGAATGAACTTGCATACTTCACTGAATATGAGAGAATTCCTGTGCTTGTGTATCCCTCTGCCTCCAAAGATTTTCTAATTGCTTTGACTCTCCCATCCATCATATCTGAAGCAGAGACATAGTCTGCACCGGCTTTTGCGTGAGATAAAGCGATCTTTACTAATTCCGGGATAGTAAGATCATTATCTATTTCATTATCGTGGATGATTCCGCAATGCCCACTATGTGTTGCAGTACAGAGACATACATCAGTCATGATTACTATGTCTTTACCGTATTTCCCCTTTAGTTGTGAAACCGCTCTCTGCAAAGGCATTTTGGAATCTGATGCCTTGGAACCTGTCTCATCTTTTTCTTTTGCTTCAAGAACACCAAAAAGCATGTGAGAAGATATCCCGTTATCCATGTCTTTAGCGATTGTATCTATGAGGACATCTACCGATTGGCGGTTAATTCCAGACATAGTCCCAATTGGCTCATCGACACCAACTCCTTCTACAACAAAGTGAGGCTGAACCAAAGAAGATTTGATGTTGTTTGAGAAAATTAGATCTCTCCTTGATTGTGTCCAGCGATTGATTCTTGGTCTTTTTCTCATCTAATCACCTCGCTTTGCTTTCCACCATTTTGAGACAAATTCTACTGTTGGTCCACTCAAGATTTCAACCTCAGAATCTCCAAAGTAACCCAGCGAATTTATCTCCTCTAGTGATGATTTCCCCATGCACAGTATACTTTTAGGTATGGGTAAGGAGTTTTCAACCCAAGATCTAGCCGATGAAGGAGATGAGAGCAACAAAACGTCATCTGGCTCGACATCTATTCCTGACACTGCTTTACATTTATTCTCATAACCAACCCAGCTTTCTACATTATAATCCAAATTTTGTAATGCGTCCACTAAATTGTTTGTTGCAACATTCGACCTTGGAACCAATAGTGTTATTTTGCGGTCAATATTATTGTCGATGTAGTTAATTAATTCGGAAGAATCTCTTGCTTTGGCGCAAATTGAAACAGTCACTCCGCGTAAGAAACATGCTCTTGCAGTACCCTCACCAATCGCTAACCACTGTATTCGATTCAAATCAGGATTTGTTTTCGCTACTTCTATTGCACACTTTGCAGCAAATGGCGATGTGAGGACAAGATAAGGCCATTCAGACCTTGAAGTTGAATTATCAATGAACGACATGGGCCAATTCTCAGGCTTAGGGACCAACTCAATCACTGGTTTGTTAATCACATTTATTCCATCATTTTTCAATATCGTAGATAACCTATCCGAATTCAATGTTGAGATTAATTTAGGGCCGCTTGCATTATTTGGAACGTTTGACACATCACCTTCTGGAAGAGAGGGCTGGTATCCACTTAGAGGTCCGTGGTAAGTAGTGCTAGGAAAAGGTAATCCTCGTGAAAATGTCTCTCGCCAATTCTTCGGAGAAATTTGAACCGATACCGAATCACGATTGACCTTTATTCCTGCGGGATACAAGCAGCCACCTCCAATTGAATCTAGGATTTCTCTTTCACTAGATACATCAATTTCAGTTGGTTCGTGATTCAATATCGACCTTATGTTGCTAAAATTGTCATAGTCTTCAACCCTGCAATGAACAGATAATGCTCCTTGGCCGGGGGCTGTTGGCCAATCCATCTCACTAATTCTTATGGCACTGAATTTTAGAATCCAAGGAGCAAGGGCACTAATCTCATGTAGCCTACGCAATCCTACTTCTGCCAATATAATTCCATTCACTCTACCCTCTTTTAGTCGTTTTAGCCTGGTTTCAACCTGACCCCTGACCGCTATTGGTATGATGTCAGGACGTTTGCTAAGCAAGAATGATTGTCGGCGACCAGAAACTGTACCAATCATCCCCGATTTAGGAATTATTTCCAGAGCATCTTCCAATGACATCTCTTCATCTGTTGAAAATAATTCCTCCAGAGTCGAGTGTATGTTGTCGTTTTGGAAGATTAGCAGATCATTGGTACAGCCTCTTTCCAAGTAAGCCAAGTTTGCCAAGTTCTGGTCCACTTTAACTGGGACATCCTTGCTAGAATGAACTGCAATATCGATTTCTCCAGAGATTAGTTTTGCATCTACTGCATGTATGAATTGGCCTACTGAAGAAGATAAATCTCCTCCCAATGAATTGTCTCCTTTGGAGTTTATACCGATAATTTCTGTTCCGAATCCGCTTGATTCTAGCAATTGTTGAACTTTTTTTGCTTGCCACATTGCAAGATTAGACGTTCTTGAACCTATTCGCAAATTCAAGAATTGTCCCCCGGGAAAGTTGGCATTTTGCTGATACGGTCTATTGTATCATTCACATCATTTGCCACTTTTTCTAGAAGATTTGAGTCGATTATTCTGTCAGTTGACATAACCATATCATTTAATTCGCCTTTAGAAAAAGGACCTTCTTGATTACAAACCCAAGTGGCTATTTCTCTTGAAAAAGCACCCATTTGTTCACTTGATTTGTCTGAATATTCGGACCTTTCCCATTCACGAGAAAGTGCCTCCAATGTTTGGTACATGTAAGCACGGAATTTAGCACGAGACCTATCTGTAAGCGCACTTAGGAATTTGTTCTGAATATCGCTAATCAACAGATCACTCTTTCCAACTATCGAGGAGTAGTCCCACTCGACACCTAGCCTGTGGGCAGCTCTAATCCAGTGCTCCATTCCATAGAGTTCCTGTTTGGAATTGATTCCACTTTTATCAACAGAAGGAGGCCAGGAGAAATCCATTACAGTAGCTGCTTTAGAATTAGGAATTGGATTTTGAAGGTTGAAAGTCGGATTATTGTTTCTAATTGTTGAAATTATCAAATTAGATTCTATAGGGGCTGATTTCCATTGCTCAAATGTTAATATTTCAACTTTAGAAGCAAGTTCAGGGTTACGCTTAGCCGCTTTTTCGGGCGAACGCGAGATGACATAAATATTGGTTTGACCTAGAGAAATTAAGACTTCTATTGCCTTACAACCCATCTCTCCAAAACCAAGAACTACAGAAGAGGTAGTATCATTCTCAGATAATGCTTCTTCCAAGGCACTTGTTGCCAAATTAAGCATAGATTCAGTTGTTTGATTGAAGTCAAATTCTCTTCTAACTATTCGGTTTGCAGAAACTACATGATCAAAGAATGAACTATTGACATCACTTACTAGACCATTTTCTCTGTGCAAAGCAACAGAACCTCTGAATTGTGACATAACCTGAAGTTCACCGATGATAAATGAGTCTAAACCGCTACAAACCTTAACCAGATGTCTCCATACATCTAGACCAGTAAAATGTTCGAATGGAGCTTCATCGAGCGATGTTTCTTCGAGAACAGTTGATTCCAATAAAGAACTGCTTACACCAAAGCCTACAAACAAAACTCGATTACAAGTAGACATTTCAAAAACATCTGCATCGAGACTATCTCTAATCTTTCGAATATATTTCACACGTTCTTCTTTTGATAATCCCTCGGAGGTAAGGTACCTAACATGCTCAACATTGTCCTGATTGATTTTCATTGAGATCATGCTAACGCTATTGATTAGTTCTTTTGCGCTTACTGAGCGCCCATCTATCTCGTGAACACTCGATTCAACGAAGAATCTCGTCAGGTCTATTTTAGGGGCCCCTAAATTTGACAAAACCTCGCCTCACACCTCCAACCGCTTACCCTTTATCAAAAGGAGTATCTTCGTGATTTTACGATTGTAAGATTATACGGACAATTATTTCCAATCTGGAGCGGTTGGTGCTTCCAAAGGTCTGTCGCCCCACTCGTCTTCTTTAGGAGGATTAACCCTCGACTTTTTCAAATAAATCAAACCTACAAATACCAAAAGTGAGATTACTACCAAACTGATTATTACTCCAGTCCAGGAATCCATCGCACCATTATTTGGAAATGAATCTACTGAATCGGCCACTCCATCTCCGTCACTATCTCTCTTTTTAGAAGAGTCTAGTGGCCATGGATCTGCATTATCTCCAACTCCATCTCCATCTGTATCTTTAGTTTCTGAAGCATCATATGGGTCGAAATCTGAATTATCACCGACGCCATCAAAATCACTGTCGGCCCATTCACGAGGGTCATTTGGCCACGGATCACTGTTATCTCCAACTCCGTCTAAATCAGAATCAAGACACTCTGTTGAATCCAAGGGGAATGCGTCTCTGTTATCTCCGCAGCCATCGTAGTCACTATCTAGCCACTCACTGTCGTCAAGCGGGAACATGTCGCCATTATCTCCGAAACCATCACTGTCGGAATCAATCCATTCGCTCGGGTCTGTTGGGAAAGCGTCATTGTTGTCCCCATATCCATCTTCATCAGCATCATTCCAATCATTGCTATCGTCAGGGAAAGCATCCAATTCATCGGAAAACCCATCAGAATCTCGGTCAGGGCAACCTTTCGGGAATAGCGAACTACCAGCTGCGTTAGGACAATAATCCGAATTATCACCTGTACCATCCGAGTCTGCATCTTCCCATTCTGTAGGATCATAAGGGAATGCATCAGTGTTGTCTCCTACATCGTCGTAATCTGAATCTGCCCATTCTGTATCATCATAAGGGAATGCGTCTGAGTTATCACCATAACCGTCATCATCAGAATCTTTCCATTCGCTTGGGTCTACAGGGAACGCATCTTGTCCATCCCATACTCCATCATCGTCACTATCAACATCGAATGGATTACTGCCAACTTCTGCTTCGTCTTGATCTGATAATCCATCCTGGTCATCATCATCATCTTCATCATCATGGCAACCATCTTGGTCAAAATCATTGGAATGTAATCCTATTTGACCAGTAGGACAATCATCTTGGGGATCTAGAATCCCATCATTATCATCATCTTGGTCAACTAAATCAATACAGCCATCCGAATCATGATCGGAACCTGAAACATCATTTGGACAAGGGTCTACGTCGTCTGAAAGACCATCACCATCTGTATCTTTTTGATAATCAGCACAACCGTTTATGTCCACAACACTCCCAAGATTAGTTCCAAGACATTCATCGTTCGAGTTCAAAACTCCATCAGAATCTTCATCTTGTTGGCTCCAATCACAACCTTCCGAATTTACAGTGGATTTATCTTCAGTCCATTCACAGTTATCATTCGAGTCGATTATGCCATCGCCATCTGTGTCTTCTTGGCCAATATTCATAACAGCAAATTGACCAATTATTTTGTGCATTGTCGCACTAGGGTGGGCTCTATCAAAGAACAAGTATTCGTCAACATTCGAAACAACATTAGCACCCGAACCACAAATAGGTAGCGGCACTAGAGGAACTGTGGCACCCCCCGTACATGCTTGATCTTGGGTATTTGAAATTCCAACGTGCTCTGCATTGTTCACAATTTGGTGGAATATCGACCATGCATCAATTAGAGTAATATCAAGATTCATTGAACTTGACAAATTACTGATTTCTTGCGCTAAATTTGAATTATAGGTTACTACATCTGCAGCCATAACAGATTGCTGTTGAGCCGAGCGAGAAGCACCTTCAGGAGTTAATTCAAGCGGAGGGAGATTAGCTATTACAAGTCTGTTTGCGCCTGCCATTGCTAGAGCCCTAATGTGGGATGCCATATTTTGGCTAATTAAATCTGGATTGGCGCTCCCATAAAGGAAATCATTACCACCAGCCCAAAGGAAAATTACATCTGAACTTGAAAAATTCGATTGTACATTTGCGAGATAGTTATTGATTTGTGTTCCGACATTTGGCAGGGTAAGGTAAGCGTATCCTTGCCCGGTTTGCGACCCACCGAATGCTCTATTGTCACCCTGAGCAATACCATTCCCAAACGTTGTACTTAGACCGTAAGAATTTGAAATATGTTCAATCCAAACTGGACCATTTGAAAATCTTCCTTCATAGTAAGGAGGAGATGAGAATACCACTGAAACTATTGCACTATTATTGCCATTCCCCATATCGGAAAGTGAATCACCGAAAACCACTAGATTGGACGCTGGTTGAAGCAGTGAATTTCTCAACACAGTAAATGGGAAATTATCTGTAACAACTGTTGAATCTAGAGTAACCTCGACCGAAATATCATGATATGTACCTCCACGGTAGAATTTACTCAGCGTAATTGGTACGATATGAGTTGAACCTCCCATTTGGAAAAATACTGTTTCGTTAGTGATCAAACCATTCTCATCACGCAATTCCCATTCTAAAGTAATGTTACGATTGAAAGGAGCGCCAGAGATGTAAACTTCAAAGAGGATTTCATCATCTGAATCCCAAATAAAATCGCTCACAACTATTTCCGCTGTCATCGCTCTACCACTAGTAGCTTCGACCTGCATCGGCATATTGCCAAGAAGCAGAACAAGCACAAGTAAGGTGACTCGCATGAAGAGACGATTACGTCTTGTGCTATTATTTCCGCGCAATCAAATAAATTACAGAACTCAATATACGATAATCGATTAGACCACCCATGGCAAGAGCAGTATTAGGTGGAGGATGCTTCTGGTGCGTAGAAGGAGCATACAAAGAGATGCGAGGTATAGAATCCGCTCTACCAGGGTATGCAGGTGGACATGACCCCAATCCAAACTACAATTCTGTTTGTCACGGCATAACGGGTCATGCTGAGGTTGTAGAAATTATCTTTGATGAATCCGTAATCTCATATGAGACCATTCTAGAAGTGTTCTTTACAGTTCACGACCCAACTCAACTAAATAGACAAGGGAATGATATTGGCACACAGTATCGGTCGGTAATTTTCTATCTTAATGACGAACAAAAATTGACCGCTGACAAAGTAATTGATGAATTTCAAAACTACTTTGATGATGAAATTGTAACTGAGGTAACAGAATTATCAAACTACCATGAGGCCGAAGAGTATCATCACAACTACTTCCAGTTGAATCCTGGTAATGGCTACTGCCAGATGGTTGTAGCACCAAAAATAAGGAAAGTTAGACAAAAAATGTCCCATCTTTACTGATGGGCATTATTTTGAGCCATACCCCTTCGGACCCGATATGGTGAACAACGTAGTTAGGCCACCCACCCCAGTTAATGAACCAATTCTTGGATATCTTCCAGGAAGTGAAGAACGAACTCAATTGAAAGCTGAATTAGTTAAACAGGAAGGCGAAGTAATCGAAATTCCTTGTATCATCAATGGTGAAGAAGTATTTACTGGAGACATAGTTGAACAGGTAATGCCTCATGATCATAGCCATGTAATCGCAAGAGTCCACATGGCAGGAGAAAAGGAAGTGAAATCTGCAATAGATGCTGCACTAGATGCTCACAAAATGTGGTCCACAATGCCATGGGAATCACGCTGTGCAATTTTCCTGAAGGCAAGTGAACTACTAGCTGGGCCAAGAAGAGCGGAAATCAATGCATCTACCATGCTTAACCAATCAAAGACCTGCCATCAGGCAGAAATCGATTCCGCTTGTGAGTTAATCGATTTTTGGAGATTTAACAGTGAATATTGTAGGCAAATCTACGAAGACCTCCAACCACCAGTTTCACCATCCTCAATGTGGAACTCTAGCGAAGTTAGACCGTTGGAAGGTTTCGTATTCAGCGTAACTCCATTCAATTTCAGTAGCATTGCAGCAAACCTACCATCAAGCGCTGCAATAATGGGAAATACTGGAGTCTGGAAGCCTTCAAGGAACTCCTATGTATCGAACTATAGATTAATGAAATTAATGATGGATGCTGGGCTACCTGCAGGAGTAATCAATTTCATACCTGGGAAAGCAAGTGTAGTTGGCGACATTTGTATGTCACACCCTGAATTGGCAGGGATACACTTTACAGGATCAACAGCAGTATTCAGAAAGATGTGGAAAGACATCGCAAACAACCTAGAAAACTTGCGTTCTTACCCGAGAATTGTTGGAGAAACCGGAGGTAAAGACTTCATTGTTGCACATCCAGATTGTGACAGAAGCGCTCTAACAGTAGCACTTTTGCGTGGGGCATTTGAATTCCAAGGGCAAAAGTGCAGCGCTGCTAGTCGTGCTTACATTCCAGAAAGTGTTTGGGAAGCTATCAAGGATGAATACTGCGAAGAGGTTTCAAAGATTAGAATCGGAGATCCAAGAGATTTCTCTAACTTCATGTCTGCAGTTATCGATAGGAAGTCTTACGAAAATATCACTGGATATATCGAAAGAGCAAAAGAAGACCCTGGCTGTGAAATTGTAACCGGCGGAGGATATGATGACAAGACCGGTTACTTCATCGAACCTACAACTATTCTCTGCAAAGACTCTAGATATGAATCGATGGCTGAAGAAATATTTGGCCCGGTCCTATCTATACACGTATATCCTGATGATGACTTTGAGAGAATTCTCACTGTTTGCGACTCTACTTCTGAATATGCATTAACAGGATCGATTTTCGCAACTGATAGAACCCACATTGAAACCGCAATTGAAGCACTAAGATACAGTGCTGGAAACTTTTACATCAATGACAAACCAACTGGTGCTGTTGTAGGACAGCAACCTTTCGGTGGTGCAAGAGGAAGTGGAACAAATGACAAAGCTGGTTCTCCATTAAATCTTCTAAGATGGGTAAGTCCAAGGTCAATCAAGGAAACATTTGCTCCGCCACATGATTGGACTTACGGATTC
>Ga0163111_10003215_pt1 | contig 10509 bp, 10 predicted proteins | sample CRUFie1St18metaG_FD_109645 | JGI IMG/M metagenome (GOLD analysis project Ga0163111, IMG submission 109645) | Marine microbial communities from the Costa Rica Dome - CRUD Field 142mm St18 metaG | ecosystem: Environmental > Aquatic > Marine > Oceanic > Photic zone | place: Costa Rica: the Eastern... | reverse complement strand
ATAAGTTCGCTTCATCTAGTTTACTCCTTATGTGTCTGAACATTCTAAGATTAGCACCTTTTGCCTCGTTACTCTCCCAGGCCAAACCGTTCTTCTGAAGATAGGCATGGAAACCTAAAGCCCCTACTCCTATACTCCTTTCTTGTAAGGCAGAGTATTTAGCTCTTTTAACTTCATCAGGTGCGTTTTTTATAAAATATGAAAGCACATTATCTAGCATTTCTGCTACATCTTTTAAAAATAGTGGTTGTCTACTCCAAGCATCATAGTATTCTAAGTTGACTGAAGATAAGCAACACACTGCTGTTCGTTGTTCGTTTGTAGGCAATATAATCTCAGAACAAAGATTGGATTGATGTATTCTTAATCCTTTTTCTTTCTGGAACTCTTTCATTTCATTATTAGATGTATCAATATAATGAATGTAAGGCTCGCCTGTTTCCATTCTAAGTTCTAGTATCTTTTGCCATAGTTCTTTAGCAGATACTGTATCTCTAATTAGTCCTGAGTTAGGATCAATTAGATTCCAGCCATCATCTGCATCTGGATCTGTCATACATCTCTCAATAACTTTCATAAAGTTATCTGTAATGTTTATTCCGTGGTGTAAGTTCAGGCATCTCATATTAGGATCGCCTGTTGGCTTCCTCATTTCGAGGAACATTAGTACATCTGGATGACTAATATCAAGGTAAGTAGCATAGCTACCCCGTCTAGTACGCCCTTGACGGTACGCGAGGCACGAGGCATCGTAAGTCTTAAGATGAGGCATAACCCCAGTAGACTTATCGTCGCTTGACCTAATACCAAACCCAATGCCGACACCACCGCCAAGCATGCTAAGCCAGTTTGTTTCTGATAAGTTTTCAACTAAACCCTCCGCTGTGTCATCTATATAATTTAAAAAACATGATATAGGCATGCCTCTTTTGGACCTTCCAAAAGATAAAATAGGTGTTGAATATGATAGCCAGTGCTTACTGCTATATTCATATAATCTTTGTGCATGTTCTGGGTTAGAAGCAAATGTAGAACTTACAAAGGCAAACCTCTCTTGTGGAGATGCCTCTTCCTCTTTCATATAACTTTCTTTTAATCTTTGTACGCCTAAAGAATCAAATAACTTATCTCTATCCAAGTCAACCGTGATTCCGTGATATTCTGCCTTTGCCATTACTTATCCTTTAATTCTGTCTTTAACTGTGCTATTTCATTATTTAAGGCATTAATTCTTTTGTACGCTTGCTGTAACTGTTCTTGCATATCACGGATGTTTCTTTGGTGAATTTCCCTCTCATTTGTAGGATCTTGCAAACTCATTAACACTTTCTCCAAGTTGTAAACTTCAACTCTGCCTCTAAATTTTGGAATGTATTATAATTTATAATTTCTTCAACATCTAGGTTGGCTATTACCATGTCATTAATGTCCTTTTGTTTAACTATATCAGGCCATATAACAACCTTCAAGCCTTCCTGTATATTTTGGTGCAACAGTTTACAAATTGCTTCATTTCTAGGCTCATTATCCATGATTACAACAGGATTATCTAGACCTAACGATTTAATTTTCTTAAATGAAGACCCTGCTGCTGCTATACAGTTGTTTAAGAATAAACTGTCCAGAGGACCTTCAACAATTTTAACTGGTGTATCTTTACTTATATGATCTAGACCAAAAATTGTAGGTGAATTGTCATTTATTTTTACCATAATGTAGCGTAAAGGATTATCACCGTAATCTCTTAGTGTTAATCCTGTTAGCTTCCCAGATTCAGAGAAGAATGGGATAGCAAGACGAGGCTCTGTAGATTTTATACGATCTTTGTATTTAGGAGCCAACTGATGTATCTTTGAAATGTCGTCTATATGATAGAGCCTATCCCATTTTTCTCTAGGAAGTTTCCTCCCTATGCAGTATTGCACTGCCATGTGGTTGTCGTCTAACTTGTCAACTCTGTCCATAAGTGAGTCTATCAACTTACCTGTTTGTCCAAAGTCTGGTTCCTCGAACATACCACTAAAGTCGGGTGTCTTGTTAGCTCGGGGCGCTGTTACACCTGCTTTATATCTTTCTAAGACATATTGTTTTTGTAGCAGAGGATCGACATCTTCTAATAATCCACCAAAAGTCTTGCCAGCACCACAGTTATGGCATTTGTAAAACATATCATTTTTCTTTTTGTATATGTAGCCTCGAGCTTTAGACTTTTTGGTACTACTGTCGCCACAGATAGGGCAACGGAAATTAAATAGATAATCATCCTTACGCTTAAATCGATCAAGACGGTGCGAGATCATATTAATATATTTTAAGTCAATGTGTAACATATAGTCGTAATTATACGACCAATGTAAGTAAATGTCTAGTGGTTATTGTACCGTTTGGTAAGATTAATTGGCGAGCATGGATACTATTTTACCCATGTTAGGTACTACTGCACTAATACCTATTAATAGACCAATGAGAATCCATCTCCATTGTTCTAATTTAGCAATTCTATTTTCTAGATGTTCTTGTTCTCTATTAACATCTTTTCTCAATTCGTTTATGGCCTTTAGGATCTTCTCTTCGGAGCGACTCATCTCTTTAGTTAGTTCTTTATGTTGTTCCATGTTTTCCCTTGATGTGGTAGTTATTCGACTATGAAGCTCTTTTACTGCCTCGCTTGCTTCTTTGCGTCTTTCTGTTACCATCTTTTCTGCGTTATCTATTCTCTCATCGTGTACTGCAAGAATAGCACTAATATTAGCGCTCGCATTACCAATTTTATCTATTGCATCATCTAACTTGGAAAACAAATGCCCAATAGCTGCTACATCTGCTTTAATTGTAGCTATTTCCCTATCGTACTTACTTTGTGTTGGCATTTTTCTTCTTCTTCCGTCTTGCCATTGGCATCATCCTAGGATCAACACCTGGCTCTCCTTGTGGACCAATTCCTATTCCAGCAATTGCTCCTCCTCCTACTCCATTCTCTTCGTCTATATAGTTTTTAAATGATAGCACATTAGATTCCAAAAGTCTAGCCTGCTGCTGTACCTTTTCGTCCTGCATGTAAAGTTCTAACATTACACCTACATCTAATTCATCTTCATGTTCTTCATACTCTCTTAACAATGCCATCGCTGCTGCAAATGATAACAACCTTCTGGAGTTTTGATCTTGAGATCTTGTTAAGGCCTTTTGTACTTTAAAGACAAATCTATTTAATAGAGTATAAGCATTTCTTTCTGCTGTTGTAGAAGGATTTTTTATCTTTTTGCCGTCGTTGTTTATGATTCCTAATTGGAATGCCTTAGACTTTTGAATAGGCGTACTTAGTAATTTAAGTAACCTAATTCCTACGACTGCATCTAAAGCTCTACTCATTAAATTTTCCTTAGTATTTTAATTAATTTATCATTTAAAGGTGTATCTACACCCTTGTTCACTTGTAAACCTTGTGTATATACCTGTTCTAACGGCATACGATTAAGGAATACTAAATATGTTTTTAAGTTAGACCAATATTTTTCTTCTAACTTATAAAATAACATTTCTGTCGTTGCTCTACCAAATACATTATATAATAATATAAGATGATTTATAATAAGTCTTTCATTTGGCTCGCCTGTTTTCTCAAATCTATTTAACAAGCGTTTCAAGTATTTAAATCTTTTTAAATCATCTTCTAATTCCGCCATCCCTGTACATGAAGGATTTTGGTAATTTTTAATGGCAAAGATCAAAAAGTTATCATCATTAAGTTCAGTCATTTATTAGGTTACCGTTGCGCTTCCCCCAATGAAGTACCACTTAGATAATCCTGTATCATATAACATAGTTGCGCTCTCCCCAGCTGCGTCTAAACTTATTGTTTGGGCTACATTTGCTCCTGATATTTGAACTGTGTGGCCTCCACTATTGGAAGACATTATAATAATTATCACTTGGCCGTCTAATCCTGTTCCTAAAGAACAAGTACCGCCTGCTGAGACATCATTAAGATATGTAACATTGTAGGATGTACTAATAGCTCCTACGGCTGTCATTGTCTGATGATCTCCTATTTGAATGGAGTTAGTAAACTGTACAGGAGTAGATACATTCCCGAACAAATTTGCTACGGTTATTTGTTTAGAGACTGAACTCTGAACTAAATATGTTGTGTCTGTTGCAGCAGCTGCTGTAGCTGCTGTTAACTCTGAAAGTTTACTATCTGCCATCTGTTACTCCTTAACTGTCTGGGAATTCTGTATCTTCAGCATCGCCCATTGTAGCTGCAGTAGTACCGCTCATTGCTACCAATGTTTCATATACTTTTCTAGATTCAATTCCGTTGACTTTAAAAGTTAAAGCGGCAGCTCCTCCGCCACCTAATTGTGAGTCAGCTACTGTAACATCTTCGTTATTTACAAAGCCTGTACCTTTGTTCAGTACTGTTACTGCTGCTGCACCACCTGTTGATACAACAATTTGGAACCTTGCACCATCACCAGAAGCTGATGTAGTGTACATTCCAGGATCTAGAATGTATGTTCCTAATGCTCTATCTGAGTCGTCTGCTCCAATATTATCAACAGCCGTTATACGACCTGATGCTTTTGTTTTAGCATGAACCCAACCAGCGTGTGCAATACCTTTGCCATCGCCTTTTGCTGCTGCTGTTTCGTCTTCGTCTACGCCGTAGACATCTCCAACTGCAATTGTTCCACCATCAGCATATACACCTACAAATTTAGGCTTCTCGCTAATAGTAAAGTTTGTTCCAGCACTTACTGCTGTTATCGATCCACCATCTGCTTTAACTACTGTTGCTGCTGTATCGCTAGCTACTGCTGTACAAATAAACTCTTGACCACCGGCTTCTTTAAGGAAATCTCCTACATTAAGCTCTGGGTCAAAGTTTGTTGATGTACCTGTAACCGCGCCAGCAGTAGTAATAGCTACTGTACCTGCTGATGTTTTATCGTCTTTATTACCCCAACCTGACATATTTTTCTCCTTAGTCTAAATGTTTTTTAAAATTGTCATGAGACGCATGTCCATGAGACTGCATTTTCTCTTTATCTGCTGGCTTACCACTCATATATTTATTTAAAAATTTCTGTGCGTGGTGTGCCTTAACTTTGTGTGTTTTTCCATCTTGGAACTTAACACCATCATGTTTGTCGCCTAAACTTACAGCTTTTCTTAATTGAGCTACTATATGTTCTGGGCCTTTATTCTCTGAACCATCATGTTTTGATTTACCTGGCTTAGGCTCTTTCTTAATAGGTGCCATTCCTTTAGTTGCGTCTTTAGACTTCATGTCTCTCATCGCATCTTCTCTAGCTCCTTCTTGTACATCAAAATGATTGCCTGTGCCTTTATTCATTTCCATTGAAGGATCTGTTACTAAAGGTTCATCTGAAACTTCAATTGATTTGCCGGCAAGTACATCTGCTACAGTTCTATGAACATCTCTTACTGCTTGGTTAGGAGTCTTTTTAATATCTTCTTCCTTAACCTGCTTCTTCATAGCCTTTTTAATAGCTTTGTCTTTAGAACCAAAGTATTCATCTTTACCTGATTCTATTTTACCGTCGCCATCATGGTCTTTGGATGCCATCTTTTCATCTAATACTTCCTCATTAGCTTGTCTAAGTGCATTGCTAACTTTAGGATGATCTGACAATCCTTTCTTAATCTTTTCCATTTGCTTGGCAGCGCCTGTCATGTTACCGCCTTTGTAACGCTTGTCAAAAGCAATACCCTTAGCCATTTTAATCTGCTTGTCTGAGTATGTTGCTTCTTCAACATGTTTGAAAAGATCTGCTTTAATTTTCTCAGGAATATCTCTAACATTGTCTACATTGTTATTAGCTAATGCTCTATCTAAGTTCTCTTTATAAAGAGCATTGAACTTAGTTAAATCTTCTGACAATCCTGCTTTTTGCTTTTCTTTTCTAAGAGCTGATGGTAAATCTTTGGCCAGTCTTTCTTTAGAAACTTTGCCTTTTTTACGCATTATTCTTGTAGCTCTTTCCCTTTTACCTTCTGAATCTAAATCTGAGATCAAGCCTTCTTTAATAGAAGGTTTAGAGTCTTGTTTAGGTCCGTCCGTTATTTCAGGCTTAACTGAAGACCCTTGCTTAGGAGATTCTTTGTCCCCCACTTCTTTGTCTGCGGGTCTACTAGCTGAAGCCTCTTTTATTTCCTCTTCAGGTTTCATACCATCTCCTTTTGTAGTTTTGAGGTTCTTTGACTTGGCCTTGCCTTTGACTTTTTTATCTCGTTTAGATTCTGCTTCATCTTTCTCGCCATCGTAAACGACAACATCTTCTTCATTAACCATGTCTTTTCCCTCGGTTTGATATCTAGTTCGTTGAGTGTGTAATCTAGCTCTATTATAAGTTATATCGTCTCCAAATTGAAAGCCCATAGTTTTGTCTAACAATTTAGAAATAGCCTCCCTCTCATAAGGATTGGGTACCTGGCCTTTCTTTAACTTTTCTAACCCTCTATGTAGAATAGGGAGTTGTTTAGCAGGCATTAAACCCTGCCTAATTAGTGTGTCTAGTCTTTTCTTATCGTATGCCATATTACACTTCTTCTACTTATACCGGTATTTATACAAATTAAGATGTCAATCCTAATTTTTTCCGTTTATAATCCTTAATAAAATCTGCTGCTAAATCTTTAGGTAGTGCTAGTTTATCCTTAGGTGTTTTCATATCTTCCCATTTATAAGTAGGATCTATCAACCAATTATGATATGAGAATGGAAATGGTGGTTCATTCCATAGTTGTTCATCACCTGCATACCATTCATGCTCTAAGTATTCTAATACCTGGTATAAGTTTGTAGTCTCATTCTTCCAGTTCATAAAAGACATTTCCTCTTGGAAAGAACTCTCTTCTGTATTATATACTACCTTGCCTTGTTGTTGGTCCTCTCTAAATTTTATACCTTCATATAGCTTTCTAAATCTTTTCTGTGGGCCATCTGTAAAAGGAGCATTATTATGATTAGACTCTGCCATTGTAGTTTTTGTAAATCCATATTTTGCTGGGTTCATTGCAAATCTACTTTGTTCTTCATATTGTCTAACTTGATCAGGTATCCAAAGTGGCATAATTTGTGTTGATTGTCCTATCCAATTCTTCTGTATCCAAGCCTTAGTCTCCCTCAGACTATCTAATGTTTCGTGTGGTAGTCCTGCTATAAGGCTTAAATGTGCCTGGAAATGTCCTTTAGACTTCATATAGTCCTTATATTCTAACAGTCCATCCTGTAGTTTACCTGTTTCCATACCCTTGCCAACGGCCCTGGCAGAGGGTCTGTGGAACGATTCTATGCCATAGAACTGTGTATTTAACCCTATATCCTCGATTGCCTGCCAGTCTTTATGTTTGTGTACGAGTAAATCACCCCTTATATACCCTGCCATATTGGGTCTAAAGGGTAACTTTCTAATGGCTCCTGCGAACCTTTCTATCTTTTCTGTGTAGTCATTTACTGTCTCATCTGATATAGAGTAGTTTGTAGTACCCCACTTCTCATAGTTTTCCAGCAGTTCTGTGTATAAGTTGTCCTCAGCCCTACTATGATCGTCTTTAATGTTCCTATATGTTAATGTACAGAAGTGGCAGTTAAATATACACCCACGACCAAACTCTACTGTAAGGACCTCCTGTGGCTGTATATAGTCCCTTTCCTCATAGTGTGTAGATAAGTTCTTCATACGAGCTGCCATATAATCGTGTGTAGCATCTACTCGTTTAAAATTGTGTCCATTGAGCCATTTGTGTGATGTATATTTTACATCGCCACTAAGAATAGCACTCATAGCCAATTCACCATAACCATGTACCATATAATCTAATGGTAGTCCTTCACAATTATGGAATGCTTGAGAACCTCCTATGATTAGGATATCAGGATATTCTTCCTTGAACCATCTTACAAATTCAAATAAAATTTTAAATCTAATAGAAAATGTTGCACTTAGGCCTAAGAATTTTGTTTTCTTATTTACTCTTTGTCTGGAAAATTCTTGTAGCTCTTCTATTGTCCATGACTGAACAAAATCAAGGACTTCTATGTCCCAGCCTTCTCTTCTAAGGTGTGTTGCTATTTTATGAGCGCCTGGCGCTCTCTTGATTGAATCATAGTAATAGTCAACCACACCACCCATAATAATACCGTGGTTCATAATAGTATTTATGTGCTATTTTATCCTATGGAATACGAAAAGGCTTTATATGCTTTACTTGCTTTCTTAATTGTTGGACCACCAGAAGCGTATCTAGGTTTAGTTGCTTTCCTTTTAGGCGCTTTGTACTTATTAACCTTTATCTTAAACTTCTTAGCTCTCTTTTGTGAAGCACTTTTCACTGGTTTTGCTGCTTTAAATTTCTTACTTACTTTAGCTTTTCTTTTGCCTGCTCCTGTAAGTCTTTTAATCTCATTCTTTCTCATCTGAGGTAATAGTTTAACAGCTATACGACTTACTAATGGTTGGAATCTTTGTATCATTCTTTCCAAACGAGCCTTCTCTGCTGGTGGTAATCCAGCTCTGTCTCTACCCCTAAGAAGTCTTTTATAAACCATAAGCCTTGCACCCCTGGTTGCTCTCTTCTTAAGTCTGTCTGGAGTAGATCCTCTTCGTAATGCTATACGCCTTGCTACTTTTAATTTTTGTTTGTTTCTTCTAGCAGCAAATCGTCTTTTAATACGACCCTGGACTGACAAAGCTTCAGTTACATTAACATCGTTGTCAAATCCAGGAGTATTGTCGAAATCTTCGTACTCTAATTCATCGTCATCATAAAGGCCAAAATCTACTGCTTGATCAAATGTAAAGTTCTCTGCCTCTTTATCTAAGTAATCTACATCTGGAGTTTCTATATACCATTCACCATCTTTACCTGTTAACCAATGTCCTTCATCACCTTTATCGAATGTTTCTTTTTCATTGTTAATAGGATATTGGTGTTTACTATGATCTGCTTGATTGTCTTCTATGTGAGATAAATCTAAATCTTCTTTAATACCTGCATCCTTTTTCCAATCTAATTCAGGTTTCTTTTTAAGTCCTAATTTGGCTCTAAGTTTATTGCCTACTCGTCTTTTAGCTTCTGAGTATTCTGGTTCAAATTGTTGGCGTAATCCTTCTGTTACCTTTTTAGCTGCCTTTTCGTCTTCAGGCTTTCTTGCTTTTATAGGTAAAGGTTTAATTAATGCTTTTCTGTTTTTAGGTGTTTGTCCAGGTGTAAGACTTCTGTAATAGTTGTCGCCTTTGTCTGTTCCCCATTCCATACCACCTGGAGTAGGATCATATCGGGCATCTTCAGACATAGCTTTGTCTTGGTGTTTCCACCAATTTTTATCTCTTGCTTTGGATTGTTTGTTTAAGTCTTTATGTGCTGACTTAGGAATTATCTTTTTTTTTGTGATTTACCGTATAGTCTTTTAGCTATATTTTCGCCTGATACAGGATTAGGAATTTTTCTTTTTGCTGGATCTACAGGACCATGTTTTTTCTCTGCATCTTTAATAGCACCACGGACTTTATCTACTGTTGTTCCTATTAGTTTGTTTAGACTTTCGTATGTGTACTCTTCCATCTTAACACAATTATCTACAGTCTTGCCACCTTTCTTCTTGGTGCCCATTTGCTTGTAGCCTTTCCAACATGCTTTGCCGTCTAAACCTTTTTTCTTACCTTCCATAAATGTAGGTGTTAATTCTAAAAGTCCTGCATATACATGACCTTGAACTTCCTTCATTGTAGGTTGATTAATTTGTTTCTCACTTTGTTCTTTTTTCTTCTTAGCTTTAGACATTCTTAGTTTTTCAGCTGCGTCTGTTGCTAACCTTTTATAGTATCCTTCTTGTACTTTAGGAGACTCAGGTGGTAGGCCTGCTTTTTTTAATTTTTCTTTTGTTCTTTTATCTGAAATTACTGGATTATAGTTATCGCCACTTGACTCTTTTACCTTAGCGTAAGTTCTTTTTCTTTCGTACCCGCCTTTAACTTTTTGTAGGCCTGAGTCTGATGTCTTTTTATAGCCTATTGCTGCGTGTGCTCTATCATTAAGCCTATCTGCTTCTTGTTTGCTTGTTAGTTTCCTTTTAAAAGCGCCTTCTTTAAGTTTGTTTTTCTTTTGAGCCACTTTCTTAATTGTTTTTAAGCGATCATGTTTGTTTAAGGCATCTGCTACTTTACCACCATCTCTATCTGGTGTTATGTGAGAACTTTTATGAAGTGTTCCTTTTTTGCTAACATCTGTATCGGTATGTCTAAAGCCTGATACCATTTCTTTCTGTACGCCTTTGCCTTTAGACATTGCTAAACCTTTACCACGCTGCCTCTTTTTAGCAGCCATATCATGTTGTGCGTTGTATTCTTTATCTGAGATGTAGCCTTTGTGGTAACCACCTTCTCTTGAAGTTGCTGACATTGTACGCTGTTTAAGATCGCTGTATTCTTTACCTGCTTTCTTTTGATAAGAACTAATTGTTTTAGGTGATAGTTCTGT
>Ga0163111_10003214_pt1 | contig 10510 bp, 4 predicted proteins | sample CRUFie1St18metaG_FD_109645 | JGI IMG/M metagenome (GOLD analysis project Ga0163111, IMG submission 109645) | Marine microbial communities from the Costa Rica Dome - CRUD Field 142mm St18 metaG | ecosystem: Environmental > Aquatic > Marine > Oceanic > Photic zone | place: Costa Rica: the Eastern... | reverse complement strand
GCATCAGTAAATTTGGCCCATAACTCATCTCTACCTTTCTTAAGTTTAATATGAAAAAAGATCCCTTTATCGGTTTTCTTGACAGGAAGAGTCAATTCTTTACCACCTAATTTGAGATGAGCTTTTATGGCTGCAAATGGTTTTCCTACGGCTGCTCTGAAAGGTTTGACTCCAGGAACATCAGCTCCTGCTTCGAGTTCTGCGGTGATAGCTTTATCTGCTTCTTTGGGCCACCGCCTGAGTTCCACTGTATAATCTCCAGCACTTTTGATATCAACAGCCCAAAAGCCCGTATTGGATGGTTTTTTCTCTGCGTTGCGAATGTGCCTTTGATTCCATGGTGTGCTTCCATCAGCAATCCAATCGTGGCAGGTTAATGTTACTGGATTGGCTAGTGGTGCATCTGCACCAAGATATATTGCGGTGGGCTGTCCAAAAGTAGGCACGATTTCTTCCCACCAGTCATCATAAAATTTGGTAAGACGAGCTATAACTTTAGGCTTGGTTTGAGCAATATTTTTCTTTTGTCCCGGATCAGCTTTTATATCATAAAGCTCTTTACCATTAACGAGTCGCCACTGATCAGTCATTACAGAACTCTTACGCCATTTGATTGGGTCACGAACTCTCTGCGAATCAGTAATAAGGATACGGTCAGGCCAATTTTTTGCTGTTCCCTCAATAAGAGAGCGAATATTTACTCCATCAAATTTAACATTTTTTGGTTCTTTAACTTTACAATAATCAATTAAAGTTGGAACGACGTCTACATAGGAAGTTATTGTGTCAACGTCCCGTCCCTTATTGAGACCTCCCTTTGGCCAATGCAAAAAGAAAGGAACACGATGACCACCATCATATTCACTTCCTTTGCGACCGCGCATTCCATTGTTGTGAATATTAGCACCACTTGATGTGCCGTTATCAGTGGTGAAGATGAAGATGGTATTTTCCGCAAGGCCTTCATCCTCAAGAAAGGCTCTCATTGATCCAACATTATCATCAATATTGGCTATCATTCCTAGAAAGTTTCCGACGTTAACCCCCTGATTTAAATAGGGTTTGCTATATTTTTCAGGGGAATGCATTGGGCCGTGGGGAGCATTTGTGCAGAGATATACAAGAAAAGGTTTTTCGCTTTTCTTTACTTTACGAATAAAGCGCTTGGCATAATCAAAATAAACATCACTACAGAAACCTTTGACTGGAACTGCTTTACCATTATGAAAGTAGGAGCCATCGAAATATGCATTGTCCCAGTAGTCAGGTGTTTGGCCTACTCCGCCGCCACCATGTCTCAGGACTTCTTGGAACCCTCTATCTTCAGGCCTGTAAGGATAGTTATCACCAAGGTGCCACTTCCCAAACATGCCTGTATGATAACCACTATCCCCAAAGATCTTTCCAATCGTTACCTCATTATGACGAAGCATGGAACGACCCATGATAGTGTGCCAAACTCCTGTTCTATTAGTCCATCGGCCTGTAATAAAAGCAGCTCTAGTTGGAGAACAGGTTGGTGCAACATGATAATCTGTGAGTCGAATAGATTCGCTGTGGAGTTGATCTAGATGTGGAGTTTTGAGAATCGGATTACCGTGACAAGAGAGGTCTCCATAACCCTGATCATCCGTCATAACAATGACGATATTAGGTCGTTTAGCTTCGATTTCTGAGCAAATTAATAGAAAAAGAAAAGAAAGAGAGTAAATGCAAAATTTAGTGACTGAAGATTTCATAAATTACCATGAAGATAGGTCAAAATTCCCATTTCGCACCTTCCTTAGATTTTATTAATGAATTGAGGCGGTTCTAGAGAAAAACATGGTTTTGTTGGGCTTAATTATGATTTATTATTCTTTTTTATGCAGGAAGCTAAAGTCATTGAAATTGGATGTGGAGAGTGGGGATTTCGGAATTTACCGATGCGAGAGCATTTTGAAATTGCTCGTGAATTTGGTTTTAAGTGGCTTGAGTTTGGAATAGGTGGTGATCAAATCGGCCGTCTTTCTGAGTTTCCACAACCTAATGAGATAGAGGATTTCAAATCTTTGAATGAGGAATACGGAATTGCGACTCCCTTTTGCTGCATAGAGAACGATTTTACTCTTAGTGATGATAATGATCATTTGAAAATGCTAGATAAGGTCAAGAAGCAGATTCTAGCAGCAGCAGATTGTGGAGCTAAGCAGGTTCGATTGTTTGCAGGATTTACACCTGTTGAAGAAGTAAATTCAGAGATTTGGGAACGGATGATCAAAGCATTCTGGGATGCTGATCAATTGTGTGAGAGTCTAGGATTGACAATTGCCATTGAGACTCATGGCGGAATAACATTTGATGAGGAAGAATCAGCACATCATTTTAATTCAGTTTCTACTGATCCTAATTCTCTTAATTGCCTGATTGAACAATTACCGCCAAGAGTTGGTTTTAACTATGACCCTGGAAACATAAAAGCGGTTCGTCCTGGAGATAAAGACTGCTGTCTAACAATAGTCAATGATCGTATTAATTATTGTCATTTAAAAGACTGGAAAAGACAAGGTGAAGGATGGGTGGCCGTTGCAATAGGTGATGACGATTTAGATTACCGACCTATATTTGAGAATATGAATTATAAAGGGGTATGTCTTATCGAGTATGAGCCACTGCATGATTCAAGAGATGGAATTCATCGTAGTTTGAATTACCTACAAAGAATAGAGGAGCAAAGCCAAATTTTAGAGTTTATAATATAATAAGAATAACTATTTTATTCAGAGTCTATTTGGTTAAATAAAATGCAAATTGGTCCAGGAACACTGATGATTGCTCGAGTCTGAAAAGAGAGCTTTCCAGTTTCTTGATCGATCTTGTGAACGGCTATCGTATTGGAATGTGCACCTGCTGCTAGTATCCAATTTGAGGTTGGATCAATATTAATATTACGAGGCCAAGCGCCTCTAATAGGCTCGACTTCCGTAACGATTAATTTGCCTGTCGAAGGGTCAGACTTATAACAAGTGATGCTGTCGTTACCTCTATTAGAAGACCAAACAAATTTTCCATTAGGATGAATTAGTATTTCAGCTGCCGAATTAAATGTTTCCTCTGCTTTTACTTCATCAGACAAGGATGGCGTAGTGGTAAGTCTTTTAGCTTTTCCAGTATTTTTATCGTAAGTGAATGTTGTTACAGAAAGTGAGAGTTCATTTAAAAGATAAATAAATTTTCCATCAGCTGAAAAACGCATATGCCTTGGACCGCCCCCAGGAATACTTGCTGCTAGTGAGTGCTTGTCTATTCCAGTTTGATCAGTGTTTACCCTGTAAATATGAATGTTATCGGTGCCGAGGTCAGGCACGAAAGCGTATTTCCCATCAGGTGAAAACCCACACCAATGTGGGTGAGGAGAATCCTGTCTATTCCCAACAACTTTAGAGCCACCCACATGATCGATGACTACAGATTTCCCGAGTTCTCCTTTCTTGTTAATCGGGAAAAGAGCTGTAGAGCCACCTCCGTATTGAGCTGTCAGCAAAAAATTACCAGAAGGATGAACAGCAATATGAGTTCCTCCACCATCTCTAACTAGAGAACTTGTGAATTGTTCAAGTGAACCATCTTTTTTTACATGAAAACCTGCAACGCCAGGACCACCTTCAATTCCAGCTACTGCATAAATTTTTGATTGATCTGGATGCCAAGCTAGAAAACCAGGGCCATTGATTTCTGCTGCCACTTTAGCCTGTGATAATTTACCACTCTCTGTATCAAATTTTGAATGGTAAATTCCCTCCGAAGAACGACCACCAGTACCAAAATAAACATCAATTTTTTTTGCTAATGAAAAAGTAGATAAGGAGGTGAAGAGGTAGAAGTAAAAGCTAATAATTTTCATGATTATTTTTAGTTATGAAGTTTTTTGACTTTAGATTGGAGTGAAGATAAATCAATTTTATCGCCTTTATTTGGATAAGGATTATCGATCAAAAACCAGTTTTCAGTGAACGAAGCTGTTTGACCTGGATTCATTACTTCCATAGGGCCTATAGGCTCTAACTCACATGCAGGAACCCAATCTTTGTTAGGATACCAAATTGATAAAGTTAGTCCTGCGATTTCCCCGTACAACCGATCAGGAAAAGTTTTATAGGTTTTTACGAATGCCAAATCATTTGGCATTTGATAAGCAAACCAGCCAGCAAAAGAATCAAAACCTAGTTTAGGTTCGGAGGGGGGGCCTAAAATTTCAAGGAAGTTTCCTCTTTTGCGTATCATTGGATCTTCAGGAAGAATTAACATCTCATCCCGCCCGCGCATCATAATATAACCCTTTGGAAACCTTTTGTATTCTGGTGTGAGTGGTACAATGCCAATACCACCATGGATTGCAAACATCCTTCCCCAGTGACACCATCGTTGAATTTCATTCGAAGTGTTTTCCATGATTTGTTTACAAATTAAATGAGAAGAATTTTCATCAAGAATGAAATCTCTTATCAAACGGATGCCCGCATCTTTTGATTCATTACTCTCAAGTCTTGCACTGCGAGGTCCAGTGATCGTTGAGGTCCATTTCCCAGACCATAACTCAGTTCTTCTCGGAATTAGGTATTCAGGACCTATATCGAACCTTCCAGCTGAAGAAGGCTTTTTAGACCCATTTGGCTCCCATTCACTTTCATTGTCTGCAATGAAAAGAGATTCCTTATTATTTTTTTTGTAACTTAAAACGCGCCCGCCGACATGATGACTGAGGACAACAGTGGTTCCTACAGAGTTTTTTAATTCGATACATTGAGGATAATTTATGAATTTTATTCTCTTTGCACCTTTGAACTCTTTTGAGAAAGAAGAAGATTTTATAAGTAGAAAAATGAGTAATAAAAAAGTGCTTTTATACATAATTAGAGATCTTGTGATTTCTGGAAAACGGCAATAATCAATTAAAAAGATTTAGCTGAGGAGTTTGTGCATCAGGTAAATTTTCACTCTCTTTAGGCTTACTTTTCTTTTTCTTTTTTTGCTCATTTTGAGCGTTAGGTTGAACGCTTTTCTCTTCAAGGTGAGAGAGTATAGCCTTAGAGCGTTCAATTATTTTCATGGGAAGACCAGCAAGCCTTGCAACTTGAATGCCATAACTACGATCAGCACTGCCCTCGATAATTTTCCTTAGAAATATGATCTTATCATTGTGTTCACGAACTGCGACATTTGCATTACCAACTCCATTTTTATTTTCAGCAAGAGATGTAAGCTCATGATAATGCGTGGCAAATAATGTTCTGCAGCCTATATCGTCATGGAGGTGTTCAGCGACTGCCCAAGCAATACTTAAACCGTCGAAAGTAGCCGTGCCTCTTCCTATTTCATCAAGGATAACAAGCGAGTTCTTAGAGGCATTATTGAGGATTAATGCCGTTTCATTCATTTCAACCATAAAAGTCGATTGACCTCGCGCTAGATCATCACTGGCCCCTACTCGAGTAAATATCCTATCGACTATGCCTATAGTTGCACTAGCGGCTGGAACAAAGCTTCCTATTTGAGCCATTAATGTAATTAGGGCAACCTGTCTTATATAAGTCGATTTACCTGCCATGTTCGGGCCAGTTAATATGATTAAACGAGTCTCATCAGTATTAATTTTTGAGTCATTGGGAATGAATTTTTCATCGATCATGGTTTGGTCAATGACCGGGTGCCTACCATCTTCAATCTTAAGCTCAGGCCCCTCATTAATCGTGGGACGGCAATAATTAAATAACCTTGCAGTCTCAGCTAGGCCGCAGATGACGTCAACTTCAGCGACTGCATCAGCTGTGTCCTGTAGTAACTCTAGGCTCTCTAGGGTGGTGTCTCTGACCTTTGTAAACTCTTCATATTCCAGTTGTTTAGCCCTTTCGTCTGCACCAAGGATTTTATTTTCCATTTCCTTTAGTCCAGGAGTAATAAAGCGCTCAGCATTTGCGGTCGTTTGCTTTCGTGTATAATCCTCAGGAACATTAGCAAGGTTAGCTTTGGTAACTTCAATAAAATATCCAAAGACATTATTGTATTTAACTTTTAAAGACTTAATGCCAGTGCGCTCGGCTTCATCGGTTTGAAGTTGAGCGATCCACGCTTTACCCTCTGTAGATGCAGACCTTAGTTCATCTAGTTCCTTGTTATAACCGTCCTTAAATATTCCTCCTTCTCTTAAAGAGACTGGGGGTTCGTCAGAGATAGCGTCTTCCAACAATTTCACTAAATCCTTAAAATCACGCATTCTAGGAATTAGCTCATTGGCTAATGATCCTCCATTAAGAGCAGCCAAGTGATCTCGTGATTCTGGAACTGATAATAGTGATTTAGATAAAGCCTGAAGGTCTCTAGCATTTCCAGAACCACCACTGAGCCGCCCAACGGTTCTCTCAATATCTCTTACCTCTGATAATGAATCACGTATCTTTGATAATTGAAAAGGAGCAGAAATTAAGGCTTCAATGAGATCATGCCGAGAGATAATTATCTTAGCTTCTCTTAATGGATTAAGAATCCAATGCCTTAGTTTACGAGCACCCATTGGTGTTTGAGTTCTGTCTAATGCACCTAATAAGCTGTGTTTTCGACCTGCTCTATGTTCAACAAGATCGAGATTTCTGGCACTTGAGGTATCAATCAGTACATGTGCATTAGCTTTGTATACGGATAAATTTCGAACGTGACTGAGATCCCTTCTAAGTGTTGATTGGAGATAGTGAAAAACACCTCCAGCTGCAGAAACCCCTGCCGTCATATCTGAGCAACCAAACCCATCTAGTGAATGCGTTCCAAAATGTTGGTTTAAATTTTCAAATGCTCCGTCTATTAAGAATGAATAAGAATCATGGGAGATAGTATTTTCCGAAAGTGTATCGAAATGATCACCCTGTTCTTCGGAAAAAATTATTTCAGAAGCAGAAACCCTATGTAATTCATCCTCGAGATCGGCAAAATTATCAAATTCAGCAATCTTGAAATGACTTGTCGTTAAGTCTATTGCGGCAAGACCATATTTTTTTTGTGAAAAGAAGACAGCAGCAAGATAATTATTTTTAGTCTGATCTAATAGGTTTAGATCATTGACAGTACCAGCGCTTATAATTTGAGTGACTTCACGTTTTACAATTTTTCCAGGTTTGACTTCACCGACTTGCTCAGCAAGCGCAACTCTTTTACCTGCCTTAACCAATTTCCCAATATATGTCTCTGCTGCATGATGAGGGACTCCACACATTGACATTCCATTTCTCTTGGTTAAAGCAACACCAAGTAGACCTGCAGCATTTTTTGCATCATCCATAAAAAGCTCATAAAAATCACCCAACCTAAAAAAAAGCAACACATCCTCAGGAAGTTCCTTCCTTATTGCCGTGTACTGTTTGAGCATTGGTGTCATTTTATAAAATGCGTGCGTTTTCAGGTTAATGATTTAGAGATAATATAGTCAAGACAGTTAAAATTCTCTGGCTTTATCAACCATTGAGAACGGATAAGACAAAAATTATCTTTGAATCAAGATTACAAATTAATACTGATTTATAGTGTAGTATTATTGTCTATCTGTTGTGACTTCTGCTTTGCGTAGAACTGTAATTTTACCTTGGCCACCATTTTTGCATAGGTAACCCGGCATAGAAATGGATTTAATTATGGCTGGATCTTTTGCTGTTCCTTTAGGTCCGTTTAAGATTTTTATATGATCAGCGTTTTGATCTTTTAGCGATGATCCTTCTCCTGGTTGTAAAATTTCAACATCATGTTCAGTGAGAACCTTTACCAAAGAACTATGAATATCTCTCAATGAATTAATGCACTCATTGTCATTATTTTTTTGGGATGTTTTGATGAATTTCTCAACCAAATCTAATTGTACGATTACATCAAGGCTAAAGGAATGAACGGTTCCCCAATCTAGACTAACAGCTTTAGACAAAGCCTTTTTCCTTTTTTTCAGAGCGTTGGATTCCGCCTCGATTTTGTTTTTTTCTTCACTTAGTTGAGTAAGTTCTGATTCCGCTTTTTTTAATTTGGTCTGAATGGAACCCAATTCCCCGGCGCGGGCTTCTAATTTTTCAACCTCAACGCGATAAGTATGATACTTCTGAGATTTTACTTCTAAATCATTAGTTTCTTCTTTTAATCTAGAAGATAGATTTTCTAATTTTTCAATTTCAGTCGTAAGTTTATTGAAATTCTCTTTGCTAGATTTCAATTCATTAGTGATTTTCGAGTATTCTTCTTTAATCTGATTTAGCTTTCTCGACTCAGTAGCAAAGCTACGCAATTCATTTTGAAGTCTTTGAACTTCACGCTTTTTCTCTTCAAGTGAGACTCTTTCTTTACGCTCCTCCAGTTTAATCTCACTGTATTCATCGCGGACTTTTTCTAGCTTGGATTGAGCATTCTTATAAAGAAGATTGTGTTGAACTATTTCATCCTTCTCAGATTGTAATTTTTCTAATTCTTCTAAAATCTTGTCTCTTGTGCTTTTTTGGTCAGCTAGATCTAATATTTCTGATTTAAGTATGCTCTCTTGCTCTTGGTAACTTGAGATTCGTTTTTCAGCTTCAATGAGGCCATCATTAGTGATTTTAATTTTGGCACTTAATTGATCTAAGTGATTAATTTTTTCTTCTATTTCAGTTTTTGTATCAATTAGCGCAGAAGTTTTCTCTTCAAGTTCAATAGATATTTCATCTAGCGCAGATTTTTTCTCTTCGAATGCAAGTGTTTCATCCTTAAGAGTTTTGATATTGATCAATAATTCAGATTTTATTTCTTTGTTATTATTGATTTCAGCTTCGAGTTTATCAAATGCCGTCAAGGTTTGAGATAATTCTTCCTGACTCTTTTCAAGTTTAGAATTTGTAACGGAAAAGTCTTCATTTAAAACTAAGAACTCTTTATGGGCATTCTTGATTTGCTCTTCGGTTTCTTGCACAAGATTCCGATTTTCATCAAGCTTTAATGAAACGTCCTTAAATTCGATTTGTCTTTTTTCAAGGTCAGCTGTTTCCGAGGTAAGCTGGCTTATTTCTTCAAGTAAAGAAAGCTGAGATTCCTTAAAGTTGTTTGCTTCTAACGATAATTGTTCGTGTTCTTTTCTGAGTTCAGTTAGTTGATTAGAAGTTTCACCCAGGCTTTCCTGATTGCTTTGCAATTCGGATTTTGTATCATGCAGTTCTTGGGTTTTTTCTTGGAGTTGATGATCTATTTCATTAAGTTCAGCTTGTTTTAACTCAAGTTCTGAAGCTTCAGCCGTTAGCGCACTAACCTCATCCAGTAACTTAATTTGTATTTCCTTATGTTCTTTTATATCAGACTGGAGATTTGCATGATCCTTAAGATTTGTTGAAAGCTTATTCTCAATATCTCCTAAATCTATTTCCGCCTTCTCCAATTTTGAGTGAACATCATCAATCTTAATATTGCCTTTTTGGATACTCTCCTCGATGTCCAGAAGCTCAGCGGTTCTTTCCTCAAGCTCTTTTTTAACCGAATGTAGATTGGATTCTTTGTTTTCTAGTTCTGCGGTTTCAGCAGTCAACCGACTGATTTCCTCAAGTAAATTAAGTTGCGATGTTTTAAGCTCCTTAATTTCAGCCTCTAATCCATCATATGCTACTAACGTATCCTTAAGACTTTCTTCACTACCTTCCAATTGAGATTGTATTTCAGTGAATCGTTTTTCTGCATTTATAAGTTCACTTTTCTTTTCTTCGAGATTAGCAGTCTCATTAGTTAGTAAATCGACCCTATCTGAAAGCTCAATCTGAACGTTTTGTTTTTCCTCTAGTTCAGCCCCTAGTCGATCAAAAGTTACGATTGTTTCTTTTAGTTCGCCTTGAGTTTTAGCTAGTGAATTGGAAGTGGAATCAATTTGATCTTGTAGAGAGACTAATTGAGTCTCTTTTTCTGCGAGTGACTCATTGAGCTGAGAGGTTTTGTTAATTGATTCCTCAAGCTCTATATTCGCTTTAAGGTTTTGTTCCTCAAGGCTTGAGTTCGTTATTTCTAATTTTTCAACATCCTCTGATAACGCTTGTTTACTACTTTGAATTTTTGAAAGATCTAGATTTTCTTGATCAAGTAGTTTTTTGGCACTTTCTAAGGATTTAACGATTTCGGCAAGATCATTGTCCTTTGCTTTAATCTCTTCGATTTTGTGGATTAAACTTTCACTGACCTCTTCGAGTTCGGTTTTTAAGGTATTAGTGAGCTTGGATTTTTCTTCAAATTCAGTTCTAACCTTATTTAAATCCTCGTTCTCAAGATGTTTTTCGATTTTAAGATCCTCTAGCATCGACTGCAAAGATACTAGCTCGGACTCCACTTCTTCTTTTTTACTAAGAAGTTTATTATGCTCAATAACCTGGGAATTGAGTTCGCTTTGTTCTTTGATTAGTTCTTCTTTTTTAGCATTTCCTGAACTAATAGCACTCTCAATATCATGAATTTCTTGGCTTCTCTTTTCAAATGCTTTACTGACTTCGACAAGTTT
>Ga0163111_10003212_pt1 | contig 10510 bp, 9 predicted proteins | sample CRUFie1St18metaG_FD_109645 | JGI IMG/M metagenome (GOLD analysis project Ga0163111, IMG submission 109645) | Marine microbial communities from the Costa Rica Dome - CRUD Field 142mm St18 metaG | ecosystem: Environmental > Aquatic > Marine > Oceanic > Photic zone | place: Costa Rica: the Eastern... | reverse complement strand
CGCCATTGACCTGCGTTTCTGTCTCACGCTCAAGCACTCCGGCGTAATGGCTGACGTCAGTGGATGTGCCCCCCATATCGAAGCCCACCACCCGATCGAATCCATCGGCCTCAGCGGTCCGGACCATCCCCACCACTCCGCCGGCTGGCCCCGAAAGAATCGCATCACGGCCCTGGAAATAACGGGCGCTGGTCAGGCCACCGTTTGACTGCATAAATTCCAGCTGCGTAGTGCTGTGTCCCATCGCTCTGAGCGCAGCGTCCACCTGATTGACGTACCGGCGCAGGACGGGCGAAAGATAGGCATCGGCCACGGTGGTGTCCCCTCGGGGCACCAACTTAATCAGTGGGCTGACTTCATGACTGAGAGAGATCTGAGTAAATCCGGCGTGAGCAGCAATCTGTCCGATACGACGCTCATGCTGCGGATACCGGTAACTGTGCATCAGCACCACCGCGACGCTGCGATAGCCCCGGCCGTAGGCTTCTTTGAGCTGAACCAGCACAGATTCTTCATCCAGCGGCATCTCAGGAGTGCCATCGGCCAGTACCCGCTCAGCAACTTCACAAACCTGACCATACAGAGGCGCAGGCTTATCAATGTGAAGTGCAAAAATATCCGGACGTGTCTGGTACCCGATTTCCAGCTGATCCCTGAGTCCGGTCGAAATCAGCAGCAGTGTACGCTCACCTTTACGCTCCAGCAGAGCGTTGGTGGCCACCGTTGTGCCCATGCGTACTGACGCAATACTGGTGGAAAGATGAGGATAACGCGCCTGACACTGGCGGATGCCTTCGATCGCTGCATCGGCATAGTGCGCGGGATTTTCAGACAACAGTTTGTGGGTAATCACTTCCTGTGTGGGCGTCAGGGCAACAATATCGGTGAAGGTGCCCCCCCGGTCGATCCAGAACTGCCAATGCTGTTGTTGAGGAGATAAAGCCATGATGCACCCGCCAGGAAATTCATTGGGCGCATCATAGCAAAGGGGCGGGATCAGGGCATATTTGCAACCCAGGTGGCAACGGCTTCCAGATCGTCTTCAGAGAGATTCTGGACGACCGCTGTCATCGGCGAGTTTCTGCGACTACGGCTGCCATCATGAAACTTCAGCAAGGTTGTACGCAGAAACGTATAGGGCTGACCCGCAATCCGCGGAGTCTGCTGATTGCCATGACCAGCTTCACCGTGGCAGGCAAAACACAGAGAAGTATAAATCTGCATGCCCCGGACCTGAGCCGTCGGCTGCTCTTCCCGGGGCTTCACCGGCAGCTCAGAAAAGTACATCGCAATAGCGATACGCTCGCCCGCACTGAGTGATGGCGCCAGGCGGCTCATGACAAAGTTCTCGCGCTCTCCGGAGGCAAATTTCTCAAACTGAGTGAAAAGGTACGCGGCATTCTGGCTGGCGAGATTCGGCACATAATCACGACGACTGTTGCCATCTTCGCCATGGCAGCGAAAGCAGAACTGCCCGCGTTCTTTGCCTTGAGCCCTCATCTCTGCTGCTTTTTCAGGCACCTGTTTTAAAGCCTGGTAACGCGCCAGCACATCGTCAGGCGACTCGGCCCAGGGGGTAGGTGAGTACAGGGCTGACAACAGAAAAGCGAGCCGCCACACAGATATATTCATGCACATCCTCCATTCAGGCTGCACACCATATGGAGCGCCCACTCCCCTGCCAATAGGCAGACTCCACCGCGATGACGGAATCTGTATCATGCACTGATGCAGATCAAGACTGCCGTGTCTCAGGCGGATGTTCAGTCGAGAGGTGAATACAATTGCGCTGCGGTGTCGACGCAGTCGCCATTATCGAAACACAACGTCATCGGCAGGCTATCCGCCAGAGGCAGCTGCAGACGGAACAGCATCAGGTGTAACCCACCCGATTTAAGCACCACACTACTGTCAGCCGGAATTTCCAGCGTCTCTAACTGACGCATTTTCATTATGCCGTCTTCGTAGGTATGAGTATGAATTTCAATAATGCCCGCCCACGGTGCTTTCACCGATACCAGACTCCGTGCCTCATCAGAGGTGTTTTTCAGCGTGAGAAACCCTGCGCTCATATAGCGGCCCGGCACAGGCTCACGTACTTTGGCATCGGTCACAAGGATGTCTGCGGCTGATACACTGCTGCTCAGAAATATCGCGCACAGACCCAACCAGAATTTCATCATGTGTCTCCTAATATGGGTGACGCCCAGTATACCCCGCTCAGGCCAAGATCAGGCGCGGCAGATTGCCGCAACTCAGAATGGTTGCCAGGCGAGCGCCTCTTCCAGCGATGGCATCGGCCGGCAGTAGAAGTATCCACCCAGACCATCAACCCCCGTCTGGCGGACGGCTGCAACATCCAGCTCTTCTTCCAGCCCTTCCGCCAACACCAGAAGGTCAAGGTTATGAGCAATCTGCACCATACTCTGGATATAAAACCTGTGATCCTGCGCCTGGTGCACGCCGCGGTTAAAGCTGCCGTCGATACGGACGTAGTCCAGCGGCAAACGCTGCAGATAGGCAAAAGCCATGGTTCCGGTGCCGACCTGATCAATCCCCATGACGACCCCCAGGGGCTGCAGCATCAGAGCCAGGCGCGCAATGGCGTGCTCGGCCGAATAGAGAGCGAACTCAGGTACCTCCAGAGCCACATAGCGGGCCTGTTCCGGAAACTCACCAAAAAGGCTGATCAGCTTCTGGTGGAAACCTTCGTCGATCACAGACGCCGGCGACAGGTTGATACAGAAGCGCACAGGATGCGCCGCAAAATCCACATTGCGCATCTGCCCCAGTACCGCGCGGATCACTGACAGGTCATATCGTGATGCCAGACGATGTTGTTCAACCATCGGCCAGAAACGTGCCGCTGAGAGGGTTTCGCCCTGCCATTCAATACGGCTGAATACTTCATACTGAATCGTGTGTTTGTCGTTGTTCGAAATGACGGGCAGAAACTGCAGGCGGATATCTTCCTGCTCAAGAACCTGGGTCAGCAGTACGCGCCATTCGGTGGCCGTCCATTCGCCTGCTCCGGGCGCGTCGTCGCGGTAAAGCACGTAACGGGCGGTCGGTTGTCGCTGCGCCTGACGCAGAGCCGCATCTGCACGACTGAACGCCACCACCGGATCATCCTGCAGACCCTGCAGAAACACGCCCCCGACATGAAAGGACAATTCATTGCGTTGCGACAATGCAGAAACACTCAGTAGGCTGAACGTCTGCTGCACAATTTCTTCCGCCTGGGCACGGTCAGCACAGGGCACAAACAGTGCGAAGTCCGCACCGGCACGACGTCCCAGAATGCTGTTCGGATAATCTCCCCGCCACTGTTCAAGCGTCCGGCCTAACAGAGAGAGCAGATCATCCCCCGCCTGCCGCCCGGCATTAAGGTTATAGTCTGCGAAGTCCTGCAGCTGCATGATGATCAGGACACCACTGTGCTCATCGTCACGGCTCAGAATATGTTCGAAGCGCTGGTCAAACCCACGACGATTAAGCAGCCCTGTTGCCGCATCAAGGTAGGATTCTTCCCGCAGGCGCTCGGTCATCTGCGCCTGTTCAGAGAAAATCGCCTGCAGCTTGCTCACCATTTTATTCATGGCCAGAACTACCCGGGCAAGCTCGCGGGCACGCGGGATCTCTTCCTGCACCTGCCAGTCGCGTTCACAGATGGCGAGAGCCTGCTGCTCCACCGCCACCAGCGGCCGGAACAGGAACCGCAACAGCACCTGCAACAGCAGCAGACTGATCAGCAACACCCAGGCGAACCAGATGAGTTCAGCACGGACCATGTTCCAGAGATCGCGGTAGGCAAAATCGCTGTGACTGGTTACACGGATGGTACCCAGACGACTCCAGCCCCGGGTCACATCCGCTTCGGCCGGCATGAGTTCAAGCGGCGCCACCGATTTAAACCACGCGGGCGCCCCACTGTCATCTAACGCCTGTCTGGCCCGACGATGCAGCTCTTCACCACTGGTTCGGGCAAACGTAATATCTTCAAAGAAGCCGCGATCAAACAGCACATCCATCAGACGGGTCTGCTGAACCGTATCGTCAGCGCTGATCTGAGACATAGACAAGGCCAGCGACGTCGCCGCGTCGTATGCACGCGCGTTCAGTTGCTGTTGAAAGTAATCGCGGCCGTTCATCACGGTCAGCATGAGGTTTCCGACCAGAAGGACCACCACCAGCGCACTGGTCAGCAATGAAAACTGTTGTCTGAGTGTCATCGTCTGGCTTCCTTATAAGTCCATGCCGAGATTATTCATACGGACACGCAGATCCGTCCATAAGTCGAGTTTGTTCGGGTTACCCATCAATATACCCTGACCTTTCATCCGGTCCAGCCACATTCCGTCAGCATTGAAACTATAGACAGGATCAAGATCAGGCCGGTCACTGGCCGAGCGTATCTGTGGGATCAGGTTATCAAGCACCACAGGGACCGCATCGGGCCTGGGGAAATACGTCAGCACCATATGTGCCTGGTTTAAACGAACGGCTTTCACATACGTGATGCGCAGCCGGGACGTAGGAATACCCAGCTTGACCAGGCTGTAATACTTGGCGATGACGTAATCTTCGCAATCTCCGCCATCGCTGGCCAGTGCCTCATAAGGCGTCGCCCAGTAGTCAATCTGCCCCCAGTGGTCCTCATCAGAGACAAAACGCAGAGTGCGGTTAAAGAAGCGGTTCACTTCCTCCAGCTTACGGTCATCGGCAAAGCCCGCCGTGCGCTGCAGCATAGTGCGCCAGTCGTCTATCCGGTCAGCGGCGGCCCGGTCAAATTCCCGGTCGGCTCTGTCCGTCAGTTGCGGGGGCACCCACTGGTAGGCATCGGCCACGATCATGCCCGACAGCGCACAAGCGCCGACGCAGACAAACTGCAGCAGGGTTCTTATCCGGGGTACCCGTTTCATGTGGCAGGAAGGCCTTAACCTCTCAACGTAACAGGTAAACTATAGTCGCTGACACGGAAACCGCCCGCCCCAACCACCGCGGATGCTGGACGCTTACACGGTTTTTCGGCAAACTCGCAGCAGAAATGTCTTATATTTCCGGAATGACATCATGGCACGCATACTGGTCCTGCAAGGGCCGAACCTAAATCTGCTTAGCACCCGCGAACCGCATATCTACGGGTCGACCACTCTGGCTGACATCGAGGCCACACTGAGTGCGCAATCAGGCTCCGCAGGCTTTGAATTTGAGCAGCTGCAGAGCAACGCCGAGCATATTCTGATTGATCGTATTCACGCTGCCCGCACAGATGGCACCGCGTTTATCCTGATCAACCCGGGCGCCTTCACCCATACCAGTGTTGCCATCCGCGATGCACTGGCGGGGGTCGCTATCCCCTTTATCGAGGTTCATATCTCGAATGTGCATGCCCGTGAGCCTTTCCGTCAGCACTCCTATTTATCTGATATCGCTGTTGGCGTTATCTGCGGATTAGGCGTTCAGGGCTATGAGCTGGCCCTGCAGGCCGCGATCCGTCACATCAGCAAGAGTTAATCATGTCCTGGATTCAGATCCGTATTCACGCAAAACAGCCACAGGTGCAGGCGCTGGAAGATGCCCTGCTTGCCTGCGGTTCACTGTCTGTCACCCTGCAGGATGACGCCGACCAGCCCATTCTTGAGCCCGAACTGGGCACAACCCCCATCTGGGATGACACACAGGTAATTGGGCTGTTCGAAGCAACCCATAACCCGGATGAGCTGCGTGCGCGTCTGGAGCAGGCGTTCAGCGCAAAATGCAAAGGGGAACCTCTGCCAGCGGCAAAGATCGAAATTCTGGAAGACAAAGACTGGGTCCGTGCCTGGATGGACGACTACCACCCCATGCAGTTTGGTCAGCGTCTCTGGGTCTGCCCCAGCTGGCGTGAACCTCCGCAGCAGGACGCCGTTAACCTGATGCTCGACCCGGGTCTGGCCTTCGGCACCGGGACACACCCAACAACGTCGCTGTGCCTGAAGTTTCTCGACCGGGAAGTCGAAGGTGACGAACTCGTCGTCGACTTTGGCTGCGGTAGCGGCATTCTGGGGATTGCTGCCCTGCTTCTCGGCGCACGCCATATGGTCGGTATCGACATCGACCCACAGGCACTGCTGGCCACTGAAGACAACGCCAACCGTAATCAGGTTGCCCGTGATCGGTATGAAATTTACTTGCCGGAGAATACCCCCGAAGTTCAGGCTGACATTATGGTCGCCAATATTCTTGCCGGCCCGCTTGAACAGTTGGCACCGACCATTGCCGGCCTGACACGCTCTGGAGGAAAACTGGCACTGTCCGGCCTGCTGGCCGAGCAGGCAGAGGCCATCTCCCGTTGTTACAGTCAGTGGTTTACTATGAGTGCGCCGGAACAGGAAGGCGACTGGGTCGTTCTGACAGGGATTAAACACTGAGGTTTAACATGAGTACGCAGGTTACCCGTTGTCCACACTGCCACACCAGCTTCCGGGTGCGGGATGAACATCTGCAGATTGCAGATGGGGCAGTTCGATGTGGTTCATGCCTGCAGGTATTCAATGCACGCGACTACTTCATCAGCGAGCCAACAGACGCAGAAGCGCCTGCGACAGCGGCCGCTGACACTCCTGCAGCCGCTGAGCCTGTTACGACCGGGCCTGCGTCTACGGCGACCGCAGAGAGCCCCCGTCGCGGTGGCATCACCTTCATGCCCGATGTAGACGACGATGAGCCTGCTCCTCCAGCCCGGACGCGCAGCGAACACCGTTTCACGCTCGTCGACGATGGCGATGCTGAAGAATCTGAGACTCCTGAGACCGCAGTCCCGGAGCCAGACGCCACTACACCAGAAGCCACCCCTGAGATCGCAACAGAGACCCCGCCTGAACCTGACGCTCGGGCATCAGACATCGCTGACGCGCCAGAGCCTGAAAAACCCTCTGCCCGCATCATAGATTTCGAACCTCTCTCTGCAGACAAGCGTGCAGAACACAGAAAAGCCGTCGTCAGTCAGATGGCCGATCTGGACGATAACGAAGAATACAATATCGACCTCGATTTCGAAGGCGAGCTTCTGATTTCTGACGACGGTATCGTGCCTCTGCATAAGAAGCCCGAAGCACAGAGCGAAGACGCTCTGGTAGTTGATGACTCGCATGCCGACCTGATTCCGGATGACGACGATATTGAGCAGATATCTGCAGAAGCTGAAGACGACAATCTCGCCGCACTGATGCCCGAGCAGGAAGACGATATCGAAGCTCTGCTTCCTGAGGTCGACGATGTCGAAGAGTTGCTGCCAGCCGATGACGATATTGATTCCGAAGAAATCATCTTTGATGCCCTGCCGGAAGAATCGCCAGAGCCAGAGCCAGAGCCAGAGCCAGAGCCAGAGCCAGAGCCAGAGCCAGAGCCAGAGCCAGAGCCAGAGCCAGAGCCGACAGATATTGTAGAGACCGAGCACCTGGCAGCAACCGATATCGATGCCGCTGACGATGATTCGGCCGGCTTTCCTGATCTTCTGGAAGATGCATTTGATGCCGTCACCCTGTCAGGCGAAGCCACGCTTGATGAACTGCTCGAAAACGTAGGTGACGAAGAGGACGACCTGCTGATTCATGACGAAATGGACGGCGCAGAGTCGCTTGAAGATCTGCTGGGCGACGACCGCAACCCACCAGAAAAAGACGATCCACTGACCGCTGACCTCAGCGAGCTGGTCTCTGACGACTACGACGATGTGCTCGCTCATGAAGACAAGAGCGATCAGGATGGTCACGACAATCGCTGGGCTCTCGACCTGCTGGGTGACGAACCTGAGCCACGCCATATCGGATTGAGTGACGATCTTGATGGCCCCGACCCCGACTCTTTTGATGATGACTACAACAGTGGCATCTCGTTCAGTCAGATCCGCGAACAGCAGCAGGAGCGTAACCGCCGCCAGTTTGATCAACCAGGAACCGACGCCCAGACAGACATAGCGTACGAGCCGGCAATCGCGAGCGAAGCCGCTGCGACGTCGATCACAGACGCCCCAGAACCTGAAGCCTACGTAGACGATTACGTCGACGACTATCAGGACGATCATGGTGAGTTTGACGGCTACGCGACGTCAGAGCACCTGCAACCAGAAGTCACAGACGTCGCACTGGACAGCACGCCACTGCCGGATGAGTACGACAATCTGTTTGCTGACGAGTCAGAAGCTGACCGGAACATCAATCGTGACGGTATGGCGCTGGACGGCAATCTGTCATTCGCCGACAGTGTTTCGCTGAACATCCCCAACGTAGCCCTGGACCCGGTGACACTCAAGCCGGCGCCCAAAAAACGCTCCGGAATATGGTGGACACTTGCCACGGTATTGCTGGTCATAGTCGCCGTGGCGCAGCTGGCGTGGTTCCGCTTTGATGTTCTGGCGAGAGATATGACCTTCCGTCCGTATTACACCACTCTGTGTGATGTGGCGGGCTGCTCACTGCCAAGTATCCAGGACATCCGTCTGATCCGTACCAGCAACACCGTGTTTAACCAGCACCCGACCATTGCAGAAGGACTGGTGGTCGACACCCTGCTGACCAATATGGCTGATCACCCGCAGCCTTACCCGGATGTAAGAATGGAATTCAGAGACCTGAATGACCGCCTCGTTGCCCAGCGCAACCTGTCACCGTCAGAGTATCTGGCAGGCAACGTATTGCCGGGCGATCTGATGCCACCGGGCATTCCGGTGCACATTGCTGTCGAAGTGATCAATCCTGGCCCAGAGGCCGTCAGCCGGCGGATACAGCTACTGGCCAACCAGTAACGGATCAGGCCGGCGAACACAAGACCAACGTAGCAAGAAATCTGAACATTTTCTGCACATTCCCCCCTTTATTCAGAAGGGGGTTATGAGTATCATACCGCAACTTTTTCATCGCACACTTTTTAACCAGAAGGCACCAGTCTTCCATGCCTGCTATTGGCCCTTACACGCTTCCGAACCCAGTGGTTCTGGCTCCAATGGCAGGAGTCACCGACCGCCCCTTCCGGCAATTGTGCCGAGAGCTTGGTGCTGGCCTGGTGGTGGGCGAAATGGTGTCAGGCAACCCTGATCTGCGGAACACCCGCAAATCAAAGCTGCGTCTGGATCACAGCGGTGAACCCGAGCCAATTGCCGTTCAGATCGTCGGTGGCGACCCACTGGTAATGGCCGAAAGTGCCGTATTCAACGTCAGCAATGGCGCCCAGATTATCGACATCAACATGGGCTGCCCGGCGAAGAAAGTCTGCAACAAGGCTGCCGGTTCTGCGTTACTGCGCGATGAACCTCTTGTGAAAGATATCTTGCAGTCGGTCGTTGAAGCCGTGGATGTGCCGGTCAGTCTGAAAATCCGCACTGGCTGGTCGCCCGACATGCGCAACGCAATCCGTATCGCCGAGATGGCAGAAGCGGCAGGCATAGTATCACTGGCGGTACACGGCCGGACCCGCGCCTGCGGTTATGGCAACACTGTCGAATACGACACCATCCGCGACGTGAAACAAAGCGTCAGCATTCCGGTGTTCGCCAACGGTGATATCACTTCAGCGCAGAAAGCCGCTGAAGTTATGCAGTACACAGGAGCAGACGGCGTTCTTATTGGCCGGGCTGCACAGGGACGACCATGGATCTTCCGAGAAATTGTTCATTATCTGAATACCGGAGAACTCCTGGCCGAGCCAGAGCTCGATGAGGTTCAGGCGATTCTGGTCCGCCACCTCCGCTCTTTATACGAATTCTACGGTGAGTACCTGGGCGTACGCATCGCAAGGAAGCACGTCAGCTGGTACCTGCAGACGCAGCCCGGCAACGGCTTCCGCAAAGCGTTTAATCAATTGGATTGCCCATCTGCCCAACTGGCTGCAGTGGCAGAACACTTCAGGGGCAAAGCAACAGATAAGGATGCAGCAGCATGAACACAGAAGCTTTACTGAGAAAGGTTGACACAGTGACAGACTCCTCCGACATGACAAACCAGCAATTACGCATCCCTACGGGTGCGACGCAGACCCTGCGCGACAGTGTTGAGTACGCACTGAAAAACTATTTTGACCAGATGGAAGGTCAGCACATCGCCGGTCTGTACGACATGGTTCTGTCAGAAGTCGAAGCCCCCTTGCTGGAAACTGTTATGCGCTACACGCGCGACAACCAGACCAAAGCTTCTATCGTACTCGGCCTTAACCGTGGCACCCTGCGCAAGAAGCTGAAACAGTACGGCATGCTCTGAAGCACGCCAACAGAACCTGCGGCCCTGAGCCGCTTTTTCTATTTTTAACCGCTTAGAAAACAGTACCCTATGAGCACTCATATCCCTGCAAACGAGACTCCCGCCGATATCACTCCGGTCCGCCGCGCACTCATCAGTGTGTCTGACAAAACCGGTATCGTTGAATTCGCCCAGGCACTGCACGCCGCTGGCGTTGAAATCCTGTCGACTGGTGGCACCTACAAGCTGCTGATCGACAACCAGATCCCAGCGATTGAAGTATCTGATTACACTGG